>JAABUQ010004222.1_pt1 | contig 24824 bp, 23 predicted proteins | sample 5560001 | NCBI WGS metagenome assembly JAABUQ01 (sample SAMN10711888, study PRJNA513371) | rock metagenome | isolation source: Antarctica rocks | place: Antarctica: Victoria Land, Finger Mt nord | collected 2015-12-18
TCGAATCAGCACTGGGGGCCGGAAGCGGACAACCGGGTTGAATCTGATCTTGGTACGCAGGTGGTAGGAGGCGTGAACGCGACCGGCAAAACAGTTACTCGCACGGTTCCAGCCGGCGCCATGGGCAATGCACAGCCAATCATAACTACTAACGAAACTTGGTACTCACCAGATCTTCGAGTTCCTGTTTTGGCGAAACGAAGCGATCCACGTTTCGGCCAGTCCACCTATTCGTTGACCAACATTCAGCGCGCTGAACCCGCCGCTGCGCTGTTCCAGATACCGGCGGATTATGCGGTGAAAGATGCGCCGAACTTTCGGGGAGTTGGCGGTCCGCGTTCACTTGATTAGAATTGCCTTTATGAATTCGTGGCCCTCCAGAATATTTCCTTCAGGAGGGCCATTTTCGTTCACCTGGAGGCTCAGCCACGCTGCAACTTACTCATCCGCCGGACCCAGAGCAGGTATTGCCATAGCGAGGTTCGCTCCAACCAGAGGAAACGAAAGAATGATTTGGCGGTAATCGATTCAGCCGGAATGCCCGAGTAGGTTTCAATGCGCCATCGCAAGTAGGGAGATTGCCACGGCCGCAAGCGATAGCCGCGCAAAGCAATCCACACAAACCGCAGCATTCAGCGCGGTGAACCCGCAGGGATCGCCGCCGTCTGTTTGCCCGCCATTTCGGGTGACGCATAGTAGCCGGAGCGCGTACGCACGACAGGTTTTCCGGGAGCTTCTGCGGTCACCTTGATCTGCCGGTAACTTCCATCGAGTGCCTGAACGGTAGGAGTGTAGGCGATGGTGTACTGATTCCGGATATCGTGGGCAATCTCCACCGCTAACGATTGCACCTCGTTTACATCTTTGGGATAGAATGCGAGGCCACCAGTCTCATTCGTGAGCTCCTGGAGGGCGCGCCGGGCCTTGCTTGCCTCATGCTTCTCTTCATCCGTAAAGAGCCCGATGGCATACACCAGCGTGTCGCTCTGATTTGACCGCGCCACTAATTTCTCGAGTGTGGCAGTACTGGCGTTATCGTTGCCGTCGGTAATCACCAGCAGGACCTTTTTGTCCTTCTTGGCTTCCTGCTTCATGTAATCGAGCGACATGTTGATAGCGTCCCGCATGGCGGTGCCGCCGCGCGAGTCGATACGCGCTAATCCCTGCTCCAGCTTCCGTGGATCGCTGGTGAAGGGAACGTCGAGGAATGCATCGTCGTTGAAGTTAACGATGAAAACCTCGTCCTGTGGATTCGATTCTCGAACCATGGCGAGAGCGGCCGCTTCCACGCGGCTTCGTTTGGTCATCATGCTGCCGCTGTCGTCGATAATGATGCCGAGCGACACCGGAACGTCCTCGCGCCGAAAGATCTTCACCTCTTGCGGCTGACCGTTCTCAAACACTTTGAAGGCGCTCCGATCCAGGTTCGTGACCAGCTTTCCTTTTTTGTCCACCACGCTGGCATGCAGCACGACCAGCCGCGTGTCGGAGCGAAACTGGGCGAATAGAGCAACCGTGGAGATGCAGGCGAGAAGCCCGGCCATGGCACAGTGATGGAAGGTTCCGGCCGTAAATGTACTACTGAGTTGGCGCATAATAACCAAGGCGAAAATAGGCTTTTAGAGGCGGTAATCCGCGAGGCTGATTCAACTTGACTTGAACGCGCCGGTACTTTCCATCTCGCTCGCGATTCTTTGGAGTATAGCCAAGCATGTATTCGTTCCGAAGCTCGGTTCCAATCTTCGCCGCAATGTCCGGCAACTCAGCGACGTTATCGACGGCGTATTCACGGCCGCCGGTCTGCTCCGCCAGTTCGTTCAGCAGCCCGGGTCCGGCGGATTCTTCGGGCGTGCGTCCACGGCTCGCCATAGCTTCGAAAATCCCGATCGCAAAAATCTGCACATCCGCTTCCCTAACGGCGCTTTTGATCTCGGTCTCCGTATACCGGCTGCTGTTGTCGCCTCCGTCGGAGATGATAAGCAGCGCCTTGCGTGGATTATGCGCTTTCTTCATTTCGTGCATCGCTAGATAGACGCTATCGAGTAATGCCGTGCGGCCCCTTGATTGGGTAAAAGTGAGCGTGCTTTGGATCTTATCGGTGTCGGTCGTGAAAGGCACCGTCAACTCGGGGCGGTCGTTGAATTGGACGAGGAAAAACTCGTCGGAAGGATTCGACGTTTTGAAGAACTCAGCGGCCGCTTGGCGCGATTTCTGTAGCTTCGGGCCCATGCTCCCGCTGGTGTCGAATACTAACCCTATGGAGATCGGCGCGTCTTCGCTTGAGAACTCCGTTATCGGCTGTTCAACCTTGTCTTCAAAAAGCCGGAAATGCTCCTTCTCTAGACCGGTGACAAAGCGATTGAGCGGGTCCGTTACGGTGACATTGATGAGAACGAGTGTTTTGTTGACCCGAAGGTCGACCGGGCGCGACGCCGCGGGACGAGCCGCGATCGGGCTCTTAGGCGGCTCAACGGGTTCCGGTTCGCTCCCGGAGGCTGATCCAGGCTTTGCCGCCTGAAGAGATCCACTTTGTGCTTCCCGCCATCCGGCCACGGCAGTACTTGCCGCAGAAACACACAGCAACATTACGACCCATGCTGCACACCAACGGCGCAGTAACACTACGGATCGGACGCCTGAGGGAAGAATGCGAGACAGATTGCGCGTCCGCATGGAATATGATGCTAACTGACCTGATCATAGCATCGGCAAAATGAGCCCAGACAGAGGCCTAGCAGCGTTCACGATGCGCTCCGATTCCGTTATCGCTGAATGCGCGCTGAGCCGCCCTTGGCGATAGATTCTACTTGATCGAGAGTGGCCATCGTGGTATCACCGGGAAAAGTAGTGAGGAGCGCGCCATGCGCCCAGCCCAGATTCACAGCCTCTTGTTCCGGCCGTCCGGCAAGCAAGCCGTAGATGAAGCCAGCGGCATATCCGTCGCCGCCACCTACGCGATCCAGCACGTCCAGCTCAGCCGTAGGCGCCTGATATGTCTTGCCGTTGATCCAGGCTACCGCGCTCCAACTGTGCCGATTTGTGGAATGGACTTCGCGCAGCGTCGTAGCGACAATCTTCACCTGCGGATGTTCTTTCACTACACGATCGATCATGCCGAAAAATGTGCTGGGATCGAGCTTGGATTTCGCCGCGACTTCCGGACCCGGTATGCCCAAGCCCATTTGCAGGTCTTCTTCATTCCCAACCAACACGTCGACGTTCTTCACGATGCGCCGAATTACTTCCACCGCTTTGTCATGGCCGCCGAGAACGTTCCAGAGCTTGGCGCGGTAATTCAGGTCGAACGAGATAACAGCCCCGGCCGCCTTAGCCGCCTGCATGGCTTCGATCGTCACTTCCGATGTGGTATCCGAAAGCGCCGAAAAGATTCCACCGCTGTGAAACCAGCGCACGCCGCCCGCGAAGATCGCGTTCCAATTGAAATCGCCTGGCTTTAAACGGGCCGCCGCCTCATTGCAGCGGTTGTAAAACACGACGGGAGCGCGCACGCCCTGCCCACGGTCGCTATAAACGGTGGCGATATTCGGGCCCGACACGCCGTCGTGCTTGAAATGCTTGTAGAAAGGCTTCACGCCCATGGCTAGCACACGCTCGGCGACCAGATCTCCAATGGGATAATCCACCATCGCGCTCGCGACACCGGTCTGCATTTTAAAGCAGTCCGAAAGATTAGCCGCGACGTTGAATTCGCCCCCACTCACGTGAATTTCGCAGTGAGTAGCCTTACGCCACGGAATGATCCCGGGATCCAACCGATAGACCAGACCACCAATCGAAGCGAAATCCAGCGCGCCTCCCTGCCGGATGTTTAGGCCGTAGTTCATGTATTCTCCAGTTCTTTAGAGTTCACGAGTTCCCAAAATAGTACCGCCGGATGCCACCGTGTTGCACTGTCAGGCGTTGTACGAGCCTGCTGCCACTCGGCCACCGCGTCCCGTCCAGTTGGTGTGGAAGAACTGCCCGCGCGGTTTATCCACCCGCTCATAAGTATGCGCGCCGAAAAAGTCTCGTTGTGCCTGCAAAAGGTTGGCGGGCAGCCGCTCGGTCCGGTAACCATCGAAAAACGCCAGCGCCGTGGAGAACGCAGGCGTCGGCACACCGAAACGAATGGCATGCATCAGGGCATGACGCCAGGACTGCTGGTAATCGTTCACCACCTTGCTAAAAAAATCGTCCAGCAGAAGGTTCGTCAGTGCGGGATTCTTGTCGTAAGCCTCTTTAATCTGCCCAAGGAAGCGGCTCCGAATAATGCAGCCGCCGCGCCACATCAGCGCAATGCCGCCCATGTTCAGTTTCCAGCCCTGCTCTTTTCCAGCCTCACGCAATAGCATGTAGCCTTGCGCATACGACATCATCTTCGAACAGTAGAGAGCCCGGCGCACGTCTTCAATAAATTCTTTGCGGTCGTGCGGATTCGCATCGTGCTTCGGACCGCTGAGAATTTTGGACGCTGCGCTGCGCTCGTCTTTGATCGCGGAGAGGCAACGCGCGAAGACGGCCTCGCCGATCAGAGTCACGGGCATGCCTAAATCGAGCGCGCTGATGGCAGTCCACTTCCCCGTTCCTTTTTGGCCGGCGGTGTCCAGAATCTTGTCGATAAGCGGTTTTCCATCTTCGTCTTGCTTCTGAAATATCTGGGCTGTGATCTCGATAAGAAAGCTGTCCAGTTCACCGTGATTCCATTCTGCAAAGACCTCATGCAGCTCGTCCGCACTCAACCCCAGCCCGTCTTTGAGCAACTGATAGGCCTCACAGATGAGTTGCATGTCGCCATACTCGATGCCGTTATGGACCATTTTCACGTAATGGCCGGCGCCTTCTTCTCCCACCCAGTCACAACAGGGCGTGCCGTCCTCCACCTTTGCCGCAATGCCTTGGAAGATATCCTTTACGTGAGGCCAAGCTTCCGGGTTTCCGCCCGGCATGATAGATGGACCGAACCGGGCGCCCTCCTCGCCCCCCGACACCCCGGTTCCGACAAACAAGATGCCCTTCTCGGCCAGAGCTCTCGTGCGCCTGGTCGTGTCCGGGAAATGGGAGTTGCCGCCATCGATGATGATGTCGCCCTTTTCAAGGTGCGGAACCAGTTGCTCGATCATCTGATCCACGGTTTCGCCGGCCTTGACCATCAGCATCACCCGTCGCGGCTTCTTCAGAGCCTGAATCAGCTCTTCAACCGAGTACGTACCCGTAACCTGCGTTCCCTTCGCTTCATGGCCGATGAACTCATCCACTTTCGACGTTGTTCGATTGAACACAGCCACCCGAAAGCCGTGGTCGTTCATGTTCAGCACTAGATTCTGGCCCATGACCGCCAGCCCAATCAGCCCGATGTCACAACTTGGTGTTTGCATAACCTTCGATCATACTGCTATGGACGTGCATCGAAGAGTTTATTGCTGTTGTTGCTGCTCCGCGAACAGCAACTCGGCTTCCTGATCTTTCTCGAGAAAACGTGACCATTCCTCGTCGGCGGCAAACTCTTGGTCGGGCGGCAGAAGAGCCTCGGAAGGGGTTACTCTCACGCGCACCTGAAGCTCGGTTTCGGCTACTCCTTTCATGGTGCCCACGGTCGGCGACACGTCCGCGTAATCGCGGCCGATCGCGGTCCGAATGTGCCGTCCTCCGACGATCAGATCATTAGTCGGGTCGAAACCTACCCAGCCAAGTCCGGGAAGCAAAGCCTCCACCCAGGCGTGTGTTGCGCCCGCCGCGGAGCGATCCTCGTGTGAGGAACTGTGATGCAGATATCCGCTGACATACCGGCACGGGATACGCACGTTGCGCACGAGAGAAATCATGATGTGCGCGAAGTCCTGGCAAACGCCTTGGCGCGAACGGAGCGCATCTTCAATCGGTGAATCGACTGACGTGCTCTGCTTGACATAGGAAAAGTTCTGATAGAGCTGCGAATTCAGGTTCTTGAGCAGTTCCAGCGGATCCGCCCCATCACGCCTCTCAATTCCAAAATCGCGCGCTAACTCCTCCAACTCAGGCGAGGAGCGCGCGAAGTGGCTGGGCCTGAGCATGTCCCAATAATCGTCGCGATCAATCATTTGATCGAGCTCGCCCCAAGCGTCGCCGCCCAGCGCATCGGGCAGCGGATCCGGCGGATCAACGTCTACCAGCGCGTCCGCGATCATCGTCAAATGTTGGTGCGGCGCCGGGATATCGAAATGATGCACCTGGTTGCCGAGGTGATCGGTGTAGGAGAAAATGCGCGCCCGAGGGCTTACTGACAGTTGAAAAGTGAAACAACGCTGCATCTGCTCGCTACGCGGGTGCATGCGCACTTCCATAACGCTCTGCCAAACGGGACGGCTGTACCGGTAACGAGTGAAATGCCGGATTGCGTAAAACATCAGGCCTCGAAAGCCGATTCGATCGGGTAGTCGATGTAGACCTCATGCAGGGCGGCGTGCAGCATGCGGCATTGCTCGATCACGCCATGGAGATAGGAATGTAGATCGCGCGACATAATTTCGTGTATCTGGAGGTAGGCCAGCGAAGAACGCAATTTGCCCATCGTGCGCTCGATCGTGGACGTCCTGCGGGCGGAGGAAATCTCCGCGATCTCATCCAGGGCCCGATACATCCGCTCCGCCGAATACCGCACCGAGTAGGGGAACTCCGCGTTCAACAGCAGAAACTCGGCCACCCGCTCTGCGTCGAGATCCGCAGTGTAGACCTTGCAATAGGCTTCAAACGCCGAGCAACTCGCCAGCAGGCCCACCCAGTCCAGATCGTCCGCTCCGGCGGAGGCGGAGAAGTGCGCGTCAAGAAGAACCGACAAGCTGCAGGCCCGCTCCATGTACTTGCCCAGTTGAATGAAGTGCCAGCCCTCGCCGTGGTTCATGGTGGCATCCGTCACCCCGTGGAACCGGTAAGTGCCTTCCCGAAAAGCCGCGATTAAGCGCTGCGGCTCCGATTCGACGCCCGGACGCCAACTGGCTTGCGTCACCTCGTGATAAATCTGATTCAATCGCTCCCACATTTCCGAGCTGATCTGCTCACGAACTTGGCTCGCATTTTCGCGCGCGCTTGTAATGCAACACACGATCGAGGACCGGGCCTTCGGCTCGCCGATGAGTCTCATCATGCCCGTTTGCGGGTCCTCGGAGGCGGATTCGGCAGTCAAGCCGAGAGAAGTAGTGATGCGCTGCCAACGCTGTTCTCTAGAGGGTCTCGACGGGTTCAGCATCAAATTATAGTTCGCTTCGAGAACACGCGCGCAGTGATCTGCCCGCTCGAAGTAGCGGCTCATCCAATACAAACTATCGGCCACTCGCGAGAGCATCGGCTTCCTTCTTCAGTTCTCCAGCACCCAAGTGTCTTTCGATCCGCCGCCTTGCGAGGAGTTCACCACCAGAGAGCCTTTTCGCAATGCCACGCGCGTAAGCCCGCCGGGAACGATGGTGATCTTTTCGCCGAAAAGAACGTAGGGCCGCAGGTCCACATGCCTTGGCTCGATGGTGCCGTTCTCCGTAAAACAAGGCGCCGCGGAGAGCGAAAGCGTCGGTTGAGCGATGTAGTTTCGGGGGTCTTCCTCGATGCGTGCGCGGAACTCCTGCCGCTGCTCCGCCGTGCTGTGCGGCCCGATCAACATTCCGTACCCGCCCGATTCGCCCACCGCTTTAACTACGTACTTCTCGATATTTTGAAGCACCTCGGCCCGCTGCTTATCGTCGGTCATCAAAAAAGTCTCTACGTTATCCAGAATCGGATCTTCGCCCAGGTAGTAGCGAATGATCGCGGGCACGTAAGCGTAAATCGCCTTGTCGTCTGCCACGCCCGTTCCCAGCGCATTCGCCAGCACCACGTTGCCCGCGCGATAGGCGTTGAATAGCCCTGCGGAGCCTAATCCGGAATCCACCCGAAAGGCCAGCGGATCGAGAAAATCGTCGTCCACGCGCCGGTAGATCACATCAACGCGTTGGAGACCGGACGTGGTACGCATGTAAACTACGTTGTCGTGGACCACCAGGTCGCGCCCCTCCACCAGTTCGATTCCCATCTGCCGCGCCAGATACGTATGCTCGAAGTAAGCCGAATTGTAAACACCGGGCGTCAGCAGCACAATCGTAGGGCTGGATCGACCTTCCGGCGCGAGCGACCGCAATGTAGATAGCAGCGCCTGACTGTAATGTTCAATCGGGCGCACGCCGCATTTGCGAAACAGCGTGGGGAAGATTTGCTTCATCACCTTGCGGCTCGTCAGCATGTAAGACACGCCGCTGGGAACGCGCAGGTTGTCTTCGAGCACCACAAACTTGCCGTCCGGCAGCCGTACTAGATCCGTTCCGCACACGCTGACGTACACATCGCGCGGCACCTTGACGCCGCGCATCTGGCGACGGAAATGTTTGCACGTGTAGATGATCTCGCCGGGGATGGTGCCGTCTTTTACAATGCGCCGCTCATGATAGACATCCTTTAGGAACAGATTGAGCGCCGTGATGCGTTGTGTCAAGCCGCGCTCAATGGTCTCCCATTCGGAGCTCGAAAGAATGCGAGGGATCAGGTCGTGAGGGAAAATTCGTTCGGTACCTTCACTCCGGCCGTAGACTGCAAACGTGATCCCCTGATTGAAAAAGGAAACATCAGCTTCCTGTTTCGCGCGCCGCAACTCTTCGGACGGAAGGCTCTGCAGAAGCGTGTGGAGCGACCGGTAATGACTTCGCGGGCCGCCGGGATTCCGGAACATCTCGTCGTACGCAGCCTGAATCTGGTACTCAGAAAACGGGTCCATACTTATTCGTCCCAAGGACTGTGAAGGTGTCGCCATGCTCAAAGGCTTGTCGTGGCAACCGGAGACTCTTCAACTCGGAACAGGACCGGATTTCGATAGACACGAGTATAACGCGCCCGTTACAAATCGCGCCGTTTTATGTCAGCCCCGGATCTATCAGGCAAAGATTGCATCAGGCGAAGATCTCGGGCGGTGGACTCCGGAATTGAATGTCGGGTAGCTGCTCCACGGCGCGCCGCAACGAAGTCTCCCAAGAAGAATGAATGACGGTCAGATCCTGGTCCGACGACCCAAAGCGCCGGTATTGAGTTAATTGAAACGAATCTTTTCGGTACAGCACAATCTCGATGGGCGGCCCTACGGTCACGTTCGAGCGGATGGTGGCGTCGAAAGAAAGCAGCGCATACTTGGCAGCCACCTCAAGCGACGTATTGCCTTCTACGCCGCGGTCGAGAATGGGCCGTCCGTACTTGCATTCGCCAAGTTGTAGGTACGGCGAATCTTCGGTGGCGCGTAGCGGATTACCTTGCGGGTAAATCAGATACAGGCTCGGCGGCTCCGCGCCCTTTACTTGGCCCCCCAGCAGCAGATGCACGTTGAACGAGTACTGGTCGCGCTCCAGCGAGGCCCGGTCAATATCGGAAACCCGCCGGACACAATCGCCCACGATGCGCGCCGCCTGATACATCGATTCCGCTTGGGCAAGACCTCGTCCGGCGTCGAACTCGCTACGCAGGATAGTGATAACGGATTGGCTGATGGAGAGGCTTCCGCTAGACAGAGTGACGAACACACGCTCACCCGGCTGGATGAAACTGTGCATCTTACGGCAAACGTTCACCTGGTCAAAACCTGCGTTGGTTCGCGAATCCGAGGCCATCACCAGACCTTCTTCGGTGGCAATGCCCAAACAATACGTCAATGTTCCTCCTGATTTACCGAAGCCGGTTCCGAGCAAAGCTGGCATGCCGGGCTTTGCCCTATTGTGGCAGCAGTACTACCGCCCACTGCGAGTTCGCGGGAACTCGGTTAAACTGACTTACGTGCTGATGTGAACTGTCCTTCGCAAGCGCTTCCAAGCCCAGCTTGCGATTCCGGCCGGTGTTGTCCAGGCTCCGCTTGGCTTCGAAGCCCGACTGTTCGTGCCGCGTAAGCAGATCGGCAGCGTGAAAACGCATTCTGAAGTTATCGACGACGACTATGCTGATCCGCTTAGGTTACGACCTCATATTTGATCTTCCAGCGAAGGTGCCCATCGTTGCCTTGCTCAACGTTCATCCTTCGCGAGCTCACCTTTTGCTTGAGCCCGATCGACTGCAGCTTGAGCCGAACATCCCTGTCGACACATACACGGACAGCTTCGGAAACATATGCTCACGATTCGCCGCTCCCGCCGGTACGGTCCGGCTTACGAACTCCACGTTGATTCAGGATTCCGGGGAATTCGATCCGGAAGATCCCAGCGCCCGCGAGCTGCCCGTTGAAGAGTTGCCTACGGATGTGCTCCGGTTTCTACTCGCCAGCCGGTATTGCGAAGTAGATCTGCTTTCGAACACGGCCGTTGAACTCTTCGGCGGAATAACGCCAGGCTGGCAACGTGTGCAAGCGATCTGTAGCTGGGTGAATCAAAAGGTCACCTTCGGCTACAACTTCGCGCGTTCCACAAAAACAGCGCTGGACGTTTACACCGAGCGCGTTGGCGTATGTCGCGATTTTCAGCATCTCGCGGTCACGTTCTGCCGCTGCTTGAACATTCCGGCGCGTTACGTCACTGGCTATCTGGGTGACATTGGCGTTCCGGTCTCCGCAACTCCGATGGATTTCAGCGCCTGGTTCGAAGCGTATTTGGATGGCCGCTGGTGGACTTTCGATGCGCGGCATAACGTCCGCCGTATCGGCCGAGTGTTGATGGCCACCGGCCGGGACGCTGCCGATGTCGCGCTTACTACTTCATTCGGCAGTGCGCGCCTTACCAAATTCCTCGTCGTCACCGACGAGGTCGCGCAAAAGTCCCAAGGCGCCTAAACACGCAGCGGCAAAAAAACTCTAGCGCATTCCTGCAGCTACTTCCTTAGGTGGAAGCGTCACCACGGAACCCCAGAACTCGAAGCACACCCGGATAAACTGCAGGAAGCAATGCAGGTCGTCCGGCTTGCGAATGTAGCAGCTAGCGTGCAGCTCATAAGCTTCTCTCACCTCCTGAGGGTCTTCCGAACCTGAAATCACTACCACCGGAGTCGCTTTCAACCTGGGGTTGGCCTTCAGCTCCGCCAGCACTTCCAGGCCTGACTTCTTAGGAAGGTGCAGATCTAAAAAGATCATGTCGGGATGAGGGTGATTGGCATGCTGTCCCTCTCGCCTTAAGTGGGCCAGAGCCTCTTCGCCATCGGGAACCGAACGGACGCCGGACGTAAGCCCCGCCTCCCGGAACGCTTCTTTGGTGAGGCGCGCTGCAGCCGGGTCGTTCTCGATGATCAGAATTTCCAGATTTTGCTGCTGCGATGATCCATTGAAACCGTACATCCCGTCGTGTCCCATACCATATAATCGTCGCATTATTGGAACCCCTCCTGCATTACCGGGTTCTAAGATCTTATCTAATCCCATGCGACCCGGGTTTTCTTCGCTGTCTCTGCTCCTGATCGGCTGCGGCCTTGTCTCTGGTCGGGTTTCTGTGCAGGACCCTTCATGGACATTTTTCTCCAGCGGCAGCTTGCAACGCGCCCCTGCCACCACTAATCCAGTACCGCGTCATAGCGTCACTGGTACTGTCGTCAACTCCGTCACAGGCGAGCCCATCCGGCGCGCGTTGGTGCGCGTGAATGCGGCGGAAGCACATGCGGCCTTCTCAGGTCCCGACGGACGCTTTGAACTCATGGATGTCCCTGAAGGACAGGTCGGCTTTTCCGCCCAGAAACCCGGATTTCTGGATCCCCGGACTATCCGCCCTTCTTCGGCTTCCGGCCTCGTCGCTGTGGGACCTGCTACCAAAAAGGTCGTGCTGCAACTCATTCCAGAAGCCAAGATCCGGGGCCGCGTTCTGGATGAGAGTGGCGAACCGATTGAGAGCCTATCGGTTGCATTGTTAGCTCGGGAAATTGTCCAAGGCCGCAAGCAATGGATACCCAGAGGGCAAGCCTCCACGGACGCGACCGGCGAGTATTCATTTGAAGCACTGGCGCCGGGCTTCTACAGCCTGCACACCGTGCCTTTCCCCATTCCTCCGAGTTCTTCGAAAGCGGTGCCGAATGGCACCACCCGCTCTGAGGTCCTTCCAAAGAAGTATTATCCGGACGGACCTGATCTGGATTCCGTTCAGCCGATGGAACTCAAGCCAGGGGAGGAATCCGCAGTCGACTTCACGCTCTCACCGGTGCCGTCGTTCACAGTTAGCGGCACGGCGGCCGGTTTTTCGAATCAGGCCTTCGCCTTTTGCATGGACGAGTACGGGCAGATGATCGCCAGCAACGAGCGTATGAACTCGCAAACCGGTAAGTTCACCATTAAAAACGTTCCCCCCGGTTCGTGGGTTGTTCATGTTCAATCTTTTGGTCCGCAAGAACAATTCTTCGGCGCGGAGCAGCCTGTCGAAGTGAGTGCGGCCGATATCACGGGTCTAAACCTCCAGCCTCAGTCGCCGGCCTCGATCCCGGTTCACGTACTAAACGGGAATGAATCTCACAACCAATTGCAGTTGGAACTTACTCCGGCACGCGCTGGCACGCGCGGAACTATGCAGCCTTTTCAAAAGCCCGGAGACCCGCCGGGGTCGCTGGAGTTTCACAATGTACCGTCCGGCACTTACAAGCTCCTCGCGCGAAACCTTGGCAATGACACAGCTTGCATCGAATCCGCGCGCTCCGGGGGCACTGATCTCAGTCGTGACGATCTGATGGTCACGGCCGGCGTCCAACCCGGGCCGCTTGAGATTACGCTGCGCTCCGATTGCGCAGACCTCTCGGGCACTGTGCGTTCTTCTTCTGAAACGCACCAGGCGACCGGCTTCGTCATTCTCACCGGCGAGTCTTCCTTGCTGGCGCCGAATCCGATTCCGGTTGCGCCCGATGGCAAGTTCTCGTTCAAAGGCCTCACGCCCGGCGCGTATCGCGTCTACGCCTTCTCCGATATCTCGGACCTTGAATTCGCCAATCCCCATGTTCTCCGGGACCTGCCAAGTCAAGAGGTCAACCTCGCGCCGAACCAGAAGGCGGACGTGCAGGTGGATCTCATTACGAGAGGAAAGTAATGCTTTGGACCCGCTGCGTCGTTCTGTTGTCTGTCACCGCGCTTTTCTGCAGCGAAGGAGCCTCGCGCCAGGCCGCTGTCCCTCAGAGCTTTACTATCAGTGGAACGGTCGTAGAGCATGGCAGCAATCACCCGCTTAAAAATACTGTAGTAACCATCGTGGCCGTTGCACAGGAAGGTGCCCACGCCTCTTGCCGAACCGGCGAAGATGGCCGCTTCACCTTCACTCAACTAGCAGCCGGCAAATACCAAATCCACGCCCGCCTACGCGGCTTTCCTCCTCAAGCATTGGCTGAGGACGAGAACTACTCTACGGCTATTGCCGCCGGTCCTGGACTTGACTCGGGAAATATCGTGTTTCCGCTCTTCGCGGGCGGGTCAATTCGTGGCACGGTGCTGGACGAGGAGACTGAGCCCATTCGCCAAGCCCGCGTTTGGCTCTTTCGTAAAGGAGTGTTCTCGGGCGCTTCCCACATTAGCTTGCAAGGGCAGCAAACGACCGATTCTTCGGGCCGGTTCCGGTTCCCTTACCTGAAAATTGGTACCTACTTCGTCGCTGTCCAAGCTCAGCCCTGGTATTCGCAAAACAATTTCACGCCTCCACCAAGTGGCGCCGGGCAAACGAATCCGAATAGCGAGTTCGACGTCAGCTATCCCTTGACCTATTACGCCGGTACCGCCGATCTGGCATCGGCCTCAGCGCTGGCGGTCACGGAGGGTAGCAGCAAGGATGTACAGATCACCCTTCGACCGGTTCCCTCGGTGCATGTGCATATCTCGGGAATACCCGCTGAATCGCGCAATGCGTTCGTCCCTACTTTTTCGCAAATTACCTTTGGCGGCTTTCAGGTTCCTGGGTTTGGAGGCGCTTTCACTGGCGAGAACCAGTTCGAACTCTTTGGCATCGCGCCCGGTCGTTACCTGGTTTCAGCGAGCCGTCAGGGGCGCCATCCCTCCGAACAATTTGCCCCCCAGGTTCTCGACCTGACAACTAACGCCACAATCGATCTCGGCGCACAGGCATCCAGCTCTCTTGGTGGCCGGATTACTTTTAATGGCTTGGCGGGGCCGCCTTCACAGGCATCAGTTGCTTTGCAGCGCGCCGACGGTCAAGGAGGGTTGATGATTTCAGCGGCAACCGACGGTAGCCTAAACTTAACTCGCGGGGCTCTGCTCCCAGGCCGCTACCAACTGCGTCTGGTCAACGCTCCCGATTTCTACCTGAAATCGATCGGGGCAAAGGGAGCGGCCGTCTCAGCCGGTGAGCTCGAAATCCCTGATGCAGCTTCCGTCCAGCTATCGCTCGTAGCCGCAAGAGGTGTGACTTCCATCAACGGTACCGCCATGAAGGATGACAAACCCTTCGCCGGAGCCATGGTTCTACTGATCCCCAAGAACTTCGCCCGGACCGATTTCATACGCCGTGACCAAAGTGATAGTGACGGCACGTTCACGCTGCCCAACGTACCGGTGGGCGAGTATGTACTACTAGCCATTGATGACGGACGCGAACTTGCTTACTGTGAGCCGGCGGCAATGAAACCATACCTGAGCGGGGGCACAGTAATCACCACACCCGTTCCGAAGGGCTCCGCCGTGACGGTTAATGTTCTGCCGCGGCAGCCGGGCAGCAACTAAAACGGAACGTCGTCGTCGGTAATATCCATCCCACGAAATTGATCGTCGTCAGCCCCGCCGCCCGACGCTGGCGCTTTGCCTCGCTGGCCGCCTGAACCTCCGCTGCGAGGACCAGAGGCGCCGGCTGAAGATGCCGCAGCCGCGCCCTCGAATCCTCCGGCCGCCTCACCGCGTCCGCCCAGCAGAATCACCTCGTCGGCAACCACCTCGGTCGTATACACCTTCTTACCGTCTTTGTCATCATAGTTGCGCGTCTGCAAGCGGCCCTCCACGTACACCTGCTTACCTTTGACGAGATAGTTTGCCAGGTTTTCCTGCCGCCATACGATCACGTTGGTCCAGTTTGTCTCCTCTTTCCACTCGTTCGATTGCTGGTCCTTCCAGCTCCGAGTGGTCGCAACCGCGAACTTCGTCACGGCAGCTCCGGAGGGCGTGAATTTTGTCTCGGCGTCGCGCCCCAGATTCCCGACCAGGATCACTTTATTTACGCTGCGAGAAGCCATAATCTATCGAACTGTAGCATAGCCGGCACCCCCTCGATTTAGTACTGGCCAGAGAGATTTCGGGGAGGCCGGGCGCACAAGTTCTGCGTTTGACAACTGACGCAGGTACCAAACTCATTCCAATCCGGCGAAATTCCATGCCGGACACCGATACTTTGGGTCATAATATGGACACCAGCGGATGCAAGGCGCTGGCTTCTTTCCCGAAAAGGATCCCTTGGGGGAATATGGCATCGCGGTTCTCTCGATGGTGTTGGCCTAAGACGGCCCTTCTTCGCTCGGCGCTCGCTCTAGCCGCCGCTCCCGTTTCGTGGGCTATTTTCCTGTCTTTAGCGGCAGCACAGCCCGCCGCTTCACAGTTCCTTATTAAGCCCGCGCAGCCGGGCGAACCGATAACCTTATTGCCATCTGATACCGCGATTCTCGAGGCGGGCGAAGATCGCAAGGATCTCCCCTGCACGGTCACCCAGCATAAGCCCGAGCTAGGTTTCGACCTGCGCTTCCACAGCGGATACGAGGTGAGTGTGCCCTTAAAGGAACTCGCCGGTGCCGGAGAACTGCTCAGCGTAGTGTTCCGCGTCTACCCCCAGGGCGGCGAGGCTCATCCCGCCTATTTCGCGCAGCATTTCCGGGTGCCCTCTATTGATGAGGAGGCGAAAGGCGACGCCGCTTTACAAGGCGGCCTGGATCTCGGCGAAGGCAAGTACCACGTCGACTGGATGATTCGGGACCGTTCCGAGCGCATCTGTTCTTCCAGTTGGGATGTCGAGGCTTCGCTGCCTGCTAAAGACAAAGTCATAGCGCTGTTTATCGATCCTAAAGAGATTGCTGAAACCTCTCCTCAGCCCTTCGTAAACGATGGCCTGAACCATGGAGGCCACGGAACTCCGGATGCCCTCAACTTAAAATTGCTGGTGAACTTCGCCCCGCAAAATTCGGCCTCCGCCGCGCTTCAGAGATCCGATACCGATGCCCTGGTGACCATACTTAAAGCCATCCAGCGCGACCCCCATGTCGCTCGGCTCTCCCTGGTGGCCTTCAATATGGAAGAAGGGCGCATCGTCTACCGCCAGGAATCGGCTGATGCTATCGACTTCCCCGCTCTGGGCAAAGCGCTCCAGAGCATGAAGCTCGGAACCGTCAACGTAGCTCGTCTCGCCGAGAAGCATAGCGCGACCGATTTCCTCCAGGACCTGATCCGGAAGGAAGTCGGCACCCCAGCTCATCCCGATGCCGTTATCTTCGCCGGCCCCAAAGCTATGCTCGACGCGGATGTACCGCAAGGCGACCTCCGCCGCATCGGAGATATAGATTGTCCTGTGTTTTACATGAACTACAACCTGAATCCACAGGCCGTACCCTGGAAAGACTCCATCAGTCATGCCATCAAGGCCTTCAAGGGGACCGAATACACTATCTCGCGCCCGCGCGACTTATGGTTTTCAACCACCGAAATGTTGAACCGCGCACTACGCTCCAAACGTCAACACATGCAAGTGAGCGCTGCCGCCGCCAGCACCAGATAATGCTTCCGGGGTAAGCTAGAGAATCAGGAGAGAGTGACGTATGGGGGTCCGCGTGCTTTCAAGCAGCTTGGCAGTGTCGTCTTTGCTGCTTGCGTTTGCTTCAGTTTGTACCGCTCAAAAGCCTAATCTGGAGGAGTTCGAGAACAAGTTAGCCCCTTCGGTGGGCGCTCCCGAGCACGCGGTCGACAAGATGCTCGACATGGCTAATCTCAGGCCCGGCGAAACTCTGTATGACCTCGGGTGTGGTGATGGCCGTATCCTGGTCGCTGCCGCGAAGAAATACAGGATCAAAGCCGTTGGTATCGAAATCTCACGGACCGAGGCTGAAAAGGCGGCGGAGAACGTCAGGAAATACAAGCTGCAGAGCCAAGTCACCATCATCCACGGCAATTTTATGCACACGGACTTGAGTAGCGCGAACGTCGTCACGCTCTACTTGGCCACCGCAGCCAATGACACGCTTCGGCCGAATCTGGAACGTTACCTGCGACCCAACACGCGGGTTGTCTCGTATGACTACCCCATTCCGGGTTGGAAGCCAACGGATACCTCGCAGAGCGAAGGCCATCATGGCGACACACACGTGATTTATCTATACCAGGTCCCGGATTCCATCAAAAAGTAGGCTGGCTTGAATCGGGCCTTCGATGTCTTGGGCATCGGTCTCAACGCGACCGATACCTTAATACTGGTTCCGGAGTATCCGGCCTACGCGACTAAGATCGCCTTCGGCCGCGAACTTCTCAGCGCCGGCGGCCAAGTCGCAACCGCCACCGTGGCGTGTGCCACGCTCGGGCTGCGCACCAAGTACATCGGCACCATCGGCGACGATTTTCGCGGACAGATGCAGCTCCAAAGCTTGGAAGGCACCGGCGTCGACACCAGTGGCGTACTCGTGCGCCGGGATTGCCCCAATCAGACGGCTTATATAGTGATCGACGAGCGCACCGGCGAGCGAACCGTTCTCTGGCACCGCTCCGATCGCCTCGCATTGAAACCGTCCGAGATCCGCGCGGGAGATATCGCCGCTTCGAAGCTGCTTCACATCGATGGCTACGACGTGGAAGCCGCCGCCTACGCTGCCCGCATCGCCCACGAACATGATGTTCGAGTCTCTCTCGATGTGGACACCCTCTATCCTGGATTTGAATCTGTGTTGAAGCATGTCGACTACTTGATCGCGAATTCCTCGTGGCCTGCCAAATGGACCGGTGAAGCGGATCCATTCATCGCACTCACCCACATCCAGCGCCAGTATCAGATTCCTATCGCGGCCATGACTCTGGGCGATCGCGGCTCACTTGCTCTCGAGAACGGCCGTTGGGCTTATTCGCCGGCCTTCGAAATGCAGTGTGCCGATACGACCGGCGCCGGGGACGTGTTCCACGGTGCGTTCTGTTATGCCATGCTGTCGGACATGCCAGTCCAGTCCGCGCTCGAATTTTCGAACGCCGCCGCGGCCATCAACTGCACCGCTCTGGGCGCCCGCGGGCACGTTCCCGATCTCGCTGAAGTAGAACATCTGATGCGTCTGAACCCTGCGATGCAAGCCCGCCGCTCCGATCCTGAGATCGCCGCCCATGCTTGCGGCGCCGCCCACCACGCCTCTGCCTTGACAAAATGATTCCGCTTCGCGCACTTCTCGCCCGGCAATCCGCGCCTGTGATGACGCTGCTCATCATTGGCCTGAACGTCTTCTTTTTCCTCAATGAAATGGCCCGGCCTATGTATCTGCGTGACCAATTCATCGAACACTACGCGCTGATTCCGGACCAGTTGCGTCTCTTCACGTTCATCACGTCCATGTTCTTGCACGGCGGCTGGCTTCACCTCATCGGCAACATGTGGTTTCTCTGGGTCTTTGGATCGCATATCGAGGACGCCATGGGGTCGGCGAAATTCCTCCTCTTCTACCTAATCAGCGGCGTCGCTTCCGCCGCCGTTCAGTTCGCTACCAACATGGGCAGCCCGGTACCCACCATCGGGGCCAGCGGCGCCATTGCGGGCGTGATGGGCGCCTTCCTCATCCTCTACCCGCGCGTGCGCGTCGTCACGCTCATCTTCATTGTGGTGTTCGTGACAACAATCGACATCCCGGCCGCCTTTATGCTGCTTTATTGGTTCGCAATTCAGCTCCTCAGCGGCGTCACCTCCGTCAGCAATGTCAGCCAAGCGCAAGGGATCGCCTGGTTCGCTCACGTCGGCGGCTTCGTCGCGGGTCTTCTGCTCGTTCGCGTGTTCCTTTCCAATCGCCGACGATACTCCTACTAATCTGGTCCATGCGAATTTGATCATGCATGACGCCCGAGATCCCAACGAACCGTTTGAAAATCTACGTCCCCTCGACGTCCTGGCCATCGCGGCGCATCCCGATGACGTCGAACAAACCTGCGGCGGTACGCTGATCGGAACCAGCGAGCTCGGCTATCGTACCGGCGTGCTGGACCTCACCGCTGGCGATATGGGCAGTCGCGGCACACCGGACGTTCGCGTTCAGGAATCGCAAGCCGCCGCTCGACACCTGCTGCTTGCGTGGCGTCAGAATCTCCGCTGGCCCGATGCGCGCCTGGAGAACACCATTACCGCTCGCATGACCCTGGCGGGTGTGGTCCGCCGCCTACGGCCGCGCGTTGTCATCCTGCCGTATTGGACGGGGCGCCATCCCGATCACTACCGCGCCTCTGAAATCGGCTATGAAGCCTGTTTCCTCGCCGGTCTTCGGCGTCTGGAAGAAGACACGCCGCCCCACCGCCCATCTAAAATTCTGTACTCGTCGCTTTACGCCAGTGTGACTCCGTCATTCGTCGTCGATATTTCTCGCCAGTTTGACCGCCGGATGGCCGCTCTCCTGAGCTACACTTCTCAATACGGCGAAATCGGTACAGCCTCTGATTTATTTCCTTCTCCTACGGAGGTCGAAGACCGCTTGGCCGCCGTCGCTCGTTTCTATGGAAACCTCATCGGCGTGAAATATGGAGAGCCTTTTGTCGTCAAAGAGTCTATCGAAGTGAACGACATCGTGCAGATGCCGGTCCGCAGTATTTAACAACTACATACAAAGGAGAAACAAAGTTTGAAGAAAGCTCTCGCACTGCTGCTGTTCTCATTACCGGTCCTCTTGACCGCCGAAGCTCCCACCAAGCGGTTGAACGATGCCGCCAGCGTCCTATCGGAGGTCATGTCCGCGCCGGACAAAGGCATTCCCACGGATCTCCTGGCGCGCGCTCAGTGCATCATCGTTGTTCCCGGCATGAAGCAAGGTGCCTTCGGTTTCGGCGCAAAGTATGGCAAAGGATTCTTCTCCTGCCGTAAAGGTCCAGGCTGGTCAGCCCCCGCCTCCGTCCGTGTCGAAGGAGGCAGCGCCGGATTCCAAATCGGCCTGATCGAGACCGATGTCGTGCTTCTTGTAATGAACAGAAAGGGTGCGAACCGCTTGCTAACCGACCAGTTTACGCTCGGCGGACAGGGTGAAGTCGCCGCTGGCCCCGTGGGCCGCTCTTCTGCCGCGCAAACCGATATTAGCTTGCGCGCTGGAATGCTCTCCTGGTCGCGCTCCCGCGGTCTCTTCGCCGGTATTTCCTTACAGGGCGCCACTCTACGCCAGGACGTCAGCGACAACCAAGAGATTTACGGACGGCCCCTCAAAAACAAAGAAATTATTAACGGTCCGGTAGAATGGCCCGCGACAGCCAGCGAATTCCATAGCGTTCTCAACCGTTACGCCGCCGCGCCCGGCGTCTGAAACATCGCTCTTAATTACTCGTAGTGCAGCGCAATCAGGGGATCCACCCGTGCAGCTTTCCGCGCCGGTAAATACGCGGCAATCAACGCAGCCAGCGAGATGGCGGCGACCGCCCAAAGCGTCGTCGCCGGATCAAACGCGCTTACCCCGAATAGGCTTTTCTCGAACACCCGGGCCATCGCTGTAGACACCAAAACTCCAATTGCTAGCCCAATCGCTACCAAACGCCATGTCTCACCCACCACCATTTGGATCACCTTCCCCCTCTCAGCGCCCAGTGCCAGCCGTATGCCGATTTCAGCCGTGCGCCGAGTCGTCATGTACGCCATCACTCCGTATAGCCCGATCGCGCCCAATAGCAACGCCAGCAATCCAAAAAATCCGGAGAGCCTGGCTAGCAGCCGCTCCGCGCTAAGCTCGTCATTGATCAATTCATCCGCGCTCTCCATGCTGGTTACAGGCAGCCTACTGTTGGAGCTTGCTACGGTCCGTCGCACTCCCTCCGCAACAGGAGCCGACGCAGCCCGCGTGCGAATCTCGTAATTGACAAAGCTGACGGGCTCAGTCTTTTGCAAGGAAGCAAAGTAGAACCGGCGTGGTGTAACCTTTCGTAGATCTTGCTCCTTGGCATCCTCCACAACCCCCACTATGGTGAGCGTCACTCGGTCTTTCCCCTCCCCCTCAAACAAGTGTCTGCCCACCGCGCTTGAGTGCGGAAAGTAAAATCGAGCCATCTTCTTGTTGATAACCGCTACCCTTGGCGTATCCTTGTTGTCCTCCATCCCGATGCCCCGGCCTTCGATTACCCTGGTTCCAACCACCTCAAAATAGTTTGGTCCTACACGGTCGTTCCCAACCTGCTTCTCATCCCTGCTCCGCGGCTTATCCCCTTCCACCTCTACTGTGCCTTCTGAGTAAGTACCGCTGAACAATCCGTTCTCCGAAAAAGTAGCCGCCGCCACGCCCGGGATTCGCTGCAACCGGCTCAGTAGCTCCATGCTCATCGAGTTCATCTGTGCATCCTTGTAACCGCCAGTCTTGGGGTCCACCTGCACTAGCAGCAGGCCCTCCCGCTGGTAGCCGACATCCACGCTCCGCAGATTCTTCAACGTCCCCAGAAACAGGCCGGCAAAAACCAGCAAAATCATCGAGAACACAATTTGCGAAACCACCAGCATCTTCCCAAACGATCGCGAGAAGCCATCCGGCTGTTGTCCTGCTCTGCTCTCTTTCAAGCTTGAGACCAAATCGAAATGGATCGTTCGCAGCGCTGGCGCCAACCCGAACAGCAAACCCGAAAAGATCGCGATGGCAGCCGTAAAATACAAAACTGGAGCATTCGGCTCCGTGTGTAGCGGCAATGGTCCCTCCGGAGTCATCAATCGCAATAACAAGTGGCTGCCCCAAAACGCGAACAGCAGTCCTACAGTTCCTCCCGCGCAGGCCAACGCCACGCTCTCGGTCAGCAGTTGCCGAATCAGCCTTCCGGGCCCTGCTCCCACGGCCAGCCGCAGGCCCATCTCTCTTCCCCTGTTCAAGGCACGTGCCAGTTGCAAATTCGCCACGTTCGCGCAACACATCAGCAGAATCACACCCACGATCCCCATCAGAATTGTCAGTGGGAGCGCAGCGTCATGACGCATGCGAGAGAAGCCTTTCGCCCCTGGCGAGACCGGAATTCTTCCCCTCAGCAGCCCCGCCAGTTCCTCGGGCGTTTCGTCTCCCTTGTACAGTTCCCTAAAAATCTGCGTTCCGGTCACCTGCACTCCGGCCTCGGCTTGCCGCTCGCTCACGCCCGCCTTTCGTCTCCCCATCAGCAGCAGCCAACTCATCTTCCGGTCACGCAGGTAGTTCCGTCCCGGGTTCGCCGCCGCCTGCATCGTAATTGGAAACCACATGTCATTGGGCACACCCACGACATCACCCGAAAATTCACGCGGGGTGACGCCAATGACGGTGAAGCTCGAGCCGTTGATCGTTATCATTCGACCAACCACCGCGGGGTCCAGCCCGAATTGCCTCTCCCAGTAGCCGTAGCTGATCACAATCACCGGCGCACCGCCCTCGCGACGCACTTCCTCTTCCGTGAACGTCCGCCCAATCAGAGCACGGACACCTAACATGCCGAAAAAGTTTCCCGTCACGAAGCGTGCTCTGACGTGGCTGACCTCCGCCGCGCCGCTCACCATCACATTCAACTTCTCGCTTCTCCCGGTCGCGTACACGTCGCGGAAGACGGAGTTTCTCTCCCGGAACCTCTCATAGAACGGATGGGAGAAAAGATCCGTTCGACCCGCTCCTTCCGAAACTCCACCAGTCCGCGCCGGGTCTCCCACAGTCATCAACTCACTCGCATTCCGTACCGGCAGCGAACGCAACAGAAGTGCATCCACCAAGCTGAAGATGGCCGTGTTGGCCCCGATTCCTAGACCCATCGACAAAATCGCCACTGCCGCAAATCCGGGGCTCCTCCGCAGCACGCGCGCGGCGTACCGGACATCTTGCACCAGTCTCTCGATTGACATCCATCCCCACATCTCGCGCGTAACCTCCTTCACCAAGCCCACATTGCCAAACTCAGCCCGTGCAGTGGCGGCGGACTCATCCGCGGATTCGCCCAGCCTCGCTCGCTCCTGCATCGCCATCCGCAAATGGCTTTGGATCTCTTCTTCCAGGTCCTTGTCCCGAGCGCGCCGCCAACTCAGCCGATCCCAGAAAGCCATCTCTATCCCCCACTCTCGACAGGATTCAAAACTCCGCCGATCGCGCCCACTAATTGCTCCCACCGGCTGCGCTCCGCAACCAGTTGCTTTTTACCCGCCGCGGTGAGTTGGTAGTACTTCGCTCGCTGGCTGCTTTCGGTTAACTTCCACTCCGACCTCACCCATCCCTGCTTTTGCAACCGGTGAAGAGCGGGATACAACGATCCCGTCTCCACACGAAGAAGCTCGCCTGAATGGGCCCGAATTGCATTCGCAATCCCGTATCCATGCTGCGAACCCCATTGCAGCGTTTGCAAAATCAGCATGTCTAACGTGCCCTGCAGCAACTCGATTCGGTTCTGATAGGAGGTCTTGGGCATGACGGACGTAGTCATTCTACATCAATTGATGTAGGGCGTCTACTGCCCGGTTCCTCTACTGAGCTGTGCTGAGTCGAATGCCGAGATCGCGAAGCTGCCGCTCCGGCACGGGCGACGGAGCTTCGCTCATTAAATCCGTCCCCTTTGCGGTTTTGGGGAACGGGATCACTTCACGGATGGACTGCTCGCCCGCAAGAATCATCACCAGCCTATCGAGCCCCAGCGCGATTCCGCCATGCGGAGGCGCGCCATACTCTAGAGCTTCCAGCAGAAATCCAAAACGGCGTTTTGCTTCTTCTTCACTAAAGCCCAGTGCCGCAAAAACCTTCGACTGAATGTCGCGGCGGTGAATACGGATTGAACCCGAACCGAGTTCCACCCCGTTCAGCACCAAGTCGTACGATTTCGCGCGGCAGTGCGCCGGATCCGTGGTCAGCTTTTCTAAGTCTTCGTCGTGAACCGAGGTGAACGGATGGTGCGCCGCATTCCAACGGCCCTCTTCTTCATCGCGCTCGAACATTGGAAATTCGATCACCCAAAGAAATTTCAACGTCTCAGGATCAAGCAGCTTGTGGCGGTAGTTATACTTTTGCGCAATGTGTAGCCGAAGTTGCCCGCAGGCCTGCAGCGCCGTCTGTTCCGGCAACACCCCCTTCTTCTCACCGCCCCAACCGGCAAGCAGCATAAGGTCGTCCTCCGCCGGGTTCACCCGCTCGCGAACTTTGGCGATAGGTTCCGCAAAATCGCGCTCCAGCCGTTTCAGGTCGTCGTAAACGCGCAACCCGCGCTCTTGCCCGAATGCCTTCAGTTCGTCCCGTTCGCGCCGGCTGAGTTGGCCCACTGCGGAGATGTGAATCGCCACCAGCGGCAACCCTTCCGGTGTAAGCCCCGCGGCTGGGAAAAGATCTTCCACACAGTAAAACGGCGGGAGGCGCAGATCCGGTTTATCGCTGCCGTAAGAACGCAGGGCCTCGCGATGAGTCATCCGCGGGATGTGTCTTTCCACCCTCTTGCCGGCCGCTTCGCAAACGCCCCAAACCAGCGGCTCAATCACTTGGTAGATCTGTTCCTCCTGCGGGAACGACATTTCCAGATCGATTTGCGTGAACTCCGGCTGCCGGTCGGCACGCAAATCTTCGTCGCGAAAGCACCGGACAATCTGAAAGTAGCGCTCGTACCCGCTGACCATCAGAAGCTGTTTAAAAATCTGCGGCGATTGCGGCAACGCATAAAAACTTCCGGGCTGCACGCGGCTCGGAATCAGATAATCACGCGCTCCTTCCGGCGTCGAGCGCGTCATGAACGGCGTTTCTATCTC
>JAABUQ010004223.1_pt1 | contig 24820 bp, 21 predicted proteins | sample 5560001 | NCBI WGS metagenome assembly JAABUQ01 (sample SAMN10711888, study PRJNA513371) | rock metagenome | isolation source: Antarctica rocks | place: Antarctica: Victoria Land, Finger Mt nord | collected 2015-12-18
GTGTCGCGGTCGATCAGGCGGAAGTTGCTCATGCGGAAGGTGTCCGGGCGGGGAGGCAGGCGAATCGATCCACCAATCCTACAGCGTGCATCCGCGTCGCGTTAAGTCCGACAGGCTGCTAGGCGAGGCCGCCGAGTGAAGCCCCTGCTGGCCCTGGAGAACGTGGACACCTTCTACGGCCCCGTGCAGGTGCATTTCGGCCTAACCCTGCAGGTGCGCCCCGGCCAGGTGGTATGCCTGCTCGGCGGCAACGCCAGCGGCAAGTCCACGACGCTAAAGGTCATCCTGGGCCTGCACCGCCCGCGCGCCGGCCGGGTGCTGCTGGACGGCCAGGACATCACCGGCCTGCCCACCCCCGCGGTGATCCGCCGCGGCGTCGGCAGCGTCCCCGAGGCCCGGCGGCTGTTCGCCGCCATGACGGTACGGGAGAACCTGCTGATGGGCGCCTACGCCCGCACCGACCGCCCCGCCGTCGCCACCGACCTGGACCGCATGCTGGACCTGTTCCCCCGCGTGCGCGAACGCCTCGGCAGCCGCGCCGGCACCCTATCCGGCGGCGAGCAGCAGATGGTCGCCATGGCCCGGGCGCTGATGGGCCGCCCGCGCCTGCTGTGCATGGACGAGCCGACGATGGGCCTGTCCCCCCTGTATGTGGACCGAGTGCTGGACCTGGTCCGCACCGTCGCGGCCACCGGCGTCACCGTGTTCATGGTGGAGCAGAACGCCAGCCTCGCCCTGCGCATCGCCCAATACGCCTACGTGCTGCAAGCCGGCCGCATCATCCTGCATGGCCCGGCGGACGCCCTGGCGCGCGACCCGCGCATCCGCGATGCCTACCTGGGCGGCGAGCAGGAACTGGCGTCATGACACCAACGGCCGATGTCCTCACATCACGAGCGTCGATCCCCAGGCGTCGAAGTGGCACAGGGCTTGCAACACCCCACGGCGATGCCGCGTCTGATCCTCCCCGCCAGGTGGGAACCTGCCCGCGATGAAGCCACCCCCTGCATCGCCATCAGTCCCCTACGTTGCCGTCGGCCGGGCGCCTGCCGCAGGTGTTCCCACCCGCACAGGCAACAAGCGGCTCGCAGGCGGCAGCATGGTCCGCCCCCTCGGCACCACAGGCGCCCGATCCGCCGGCATCGGCTGCAACACCTCCGACCCCGCCAATCCAGCCCCCCGGGAACACCGATGCCAGACCTCTTCAGCCCCTACACCCTCAAGGGCGTCACGCTCCGCAACCGCATCGCGATGTCGCCGATGACCATGTACCGCTCCACCGACGGGCTGATCAACGACTTCCACGTCATGCTGATGGGCTCGCGCGCCGCAGGCGGCTTCGGCCTGGTGTTCCCCGAGCAGTTGGCCATCACCCCCGACGGCCGCACCGGCACCCACTGCGCCGGCATCTACGACGACGCCCACGTCGAGGGCCTGCAGCGCGTGACCGCCATCATCAAGGACATCGGCGGCGTGCCCGGCATCCAGCTCGGCCACACCGGCCGCAAGGGCAGCGAGCTGAAGCCCTGGGAGGGCAAGCTGCAACTGCCGCCCGACCACCCCGACGGCTGGCAGGTGCGCGGCCCCTCCGCGATCACCTACGGCGGCCGCTACACATACCCCGTCCAGGCGCTCACGGTGGAGGAGATCAAGGACCTGCACCAGGCCTACGCCCAGGCAGCCCGGCGCGCGTTGGACGCCGGGTTCGAATGGCTGGAGATGCACTTCGCGCACGGCTACCTCGGCGCAAGCTTCTTCTCCCCGCTGGCCAACCAGCGCGACGACGAGTACGGCGGCAGCCTCGAGAACCGCGTGCGCTTCCACCGCGAGGCGCTGGACGCGGTGCGCGCCGTATGGCCGGAGCGGCTGCCGCTGACGATGCGGCTCGGCTCCGACGACTTCCACGAGCAGGGCGTGCAATTCGACGACGCCGTATGGGCGGTCGGCGCCCTGAAGCAGCACGGCCTGGACCTGGCCGACCTCAGCCTCGGCATGAACACCGACGAGACCAAGGACCTGCCGTTCAGCGACGTGGCCTTCATGGTGGAGCGCGGCGCCCGCGTGCGGCGCGAGGTCGGCATCCCCGTGGGCGTAAGCTGGAACCTCGGCCTGCCCGCCGTGGCCGACCAAGTGATCCGGCAGGAGCTGATCGACCTGGTGTTCCTCGGCCGCCCCGCCCTGGCCAACCCGCACTGGCCGGTGTGGGCGGCGCGGGAGCTGGCGCACAACGACCCGTTCTCGCTGATCCCGCAGGACTGGTCCTGGTGGCTGCGCAACCGGCCGGGCGCGGAGGGGTCGCTGGGCTGGCCCGCCGTCGCGCGTGCGTGAGCCTTATCCTGCGCGCCGAGGCAGCAAGGCGCCGACCCCGCCACCCTGCCGCTGCCCGCCGCGACCGCCGCCGGCATCGCCAACGGAATGGACGCGCTGGCCCGCATCTGCGCCGCCGCGGCCCGGTTGGCACGCCGCAGGTTGCGGTCCCCTCGCCACGACAACAGCCAACCAAAGCTGACACTTTGCAAAAGTGGCCCTTCCTCTCCTGCTGCTACGCTGTGCCCGTCACCGGCAGCAGGCCGGGTTCAGGGGACAGCGATGAGCGCGGCATTGGACGACACGATCCTAGCGACCGCCACGGTCAACATCTCGAAAACCCTGGTCCGCATCGACGGCGTGACCTACCCCGTGAACGGCATCGGCAGCGTGTTCGTGAAAAGGCCGCGGATCGTTGGCCTGCTCCTGGCGGCGCTGTTCCTGGGCGGCATGGGCGCGTCCGACCTCATCAAGGACAACGGCGCGCAGGACAGCGGCAGCGCAGTGGCGCTGCTCCTGTCATGCGCGATGGTACTGGCATTTGCCTTGACCCGGCCCTCCATCCTGGTGCTGCGGACAGCCAGCCGGGACCAGAAGGCGCTGCGATCCCGCAACGGGGCGTCGCTGCTCGCCGTCAAGCGCGCCATCGAGGAGGCCGTCACGCGGCGCGGCTGAGCACGCGCAGGCTGTCATCACGAGCCGCGCTTGCGGCGTGGAGGAGCGGCCAGCACGGTGCCCGCAACCGCTGGACCACCGCGCCGAAGCCAGCCAGCAACGGCGGCTCCCCCAGGCCTTACCCCATCGCGTGCGCCTGCAGGTCCTCCAGCCGGCAATGCGCCAGCGCCGCCGCCTCCGTCGCACGCAGCGCCACGCGGGGCGCGCAGCCGGCCAGGAACGCCTCTTGCCAGCGCATGGCGCACAGGCACCACCGGTCGCCGGGCTGCAAGCCGGCAAAGCGGTACTCCGGCCGCGGCGTGGACAGGTCGTTGCCGCGCGACTTGCTGAACTGCAGGAACTCGGCCGTCACCTCGGCGCAGACGGTGTGGCTGCCCAGGTCATCCGGACCGGTCTCGCAACACCCGCTGCGGGTGAAGCCGGTCAGCGGATCGAGCGAGCAGGTTTCCAGCACGCCCCCCAGGACGTTCAGCGACTTGTTGGGCCGGGTGGCGTCGAGCGGCATGGACGGGGCCTTCCTATGTTCAAGCAGGGTGTTCAAGCTGGGGGTGATCCGGCAGGACCGTAGCAGGCCGGGCTTGCCGCTGCCCAGGTGTTGCAGGCGCTCGGCGCTGCGGAGGCCGCCGAACCAGCCATCAAACCGTCGCCGCCACCTGCTGCACCAGGCCGCGCAGCCACTCGTTGGCCGGGTCGGACCCATGGCCGTGGTGCCACACCATGCTGAACGGCACGGCAGGCGAGTCGTAGGGCGGGTCGAACAGCCGCAGCCCGCCGCGCGCCGCCGCCGCCACGGCCAGGCGGCGCGGCACCAGGGCGGCCAGGTCGGTCTCCCCCACGATGGCCAGGGCGGCATGGCTGTCGGGCACCGTCAGCCCGATGCGCCGCGCCAGCCCCAGCTTCGCCAACGCGCTGCCGAGCGCCCCGCCGTCATCCTGTGACACCCGCCGCTCCAGCCCGTGCTCCACGATCATGCCATTGGCGCCCAGCCCTTCCATCTCCGCAACGCCCGGCACCAAATGCGGGATGGCGGCCAGGCGCTCCAGGGTCAGCGGCTCCTGCGCCATCGGGTGATCGGCGCGCATCACCCAGACCAGGGTCTCCTGCACCAGGACCTGCACGCCCAGCCGTTCCGGCGCCTGGCCGAACCCGGCGATGGCCAGGCTCAACCGCCCGGCATTCAGCGCCAACGCCACGTCCAAGAAGCTGTGGTGGACCCGCACGGCAACACCCGGTGTATCCCGGCGCAACCGCCCCAGCACCGCCGGCAGTAGGACGGCGCAGGCATAGGGGCTGGCGGCAAGGGTGAAGGTGTTGTCCGCCGTGATCGGGTCGAAGGTCTCGGCATTGAGCGCCGCCTGCAGTTGCAGCAGGCCGTCGTGCAGACGCGGGGCCAGGCGGTGCGCACGCGGCGTCGACTCCATGCCGGTAGGGGTGCGCAGGAAAAGGTCGTCATCCAGCAGGTCGCGCAACCGGGCCAGGGCGTGGTTGATGGCCGACTGCGTCACACCCAATTGATCCCCGGCGCGAGTGGCGCTGCGGTGCTCCATCAGCGCGTCAAACACGCGCAACAGGTTCAGATCAAGGGTGGCGAAGTTGGTCATGACGCGGGTTAACCCTGCATGAACGGGATGCATCGGCGGCGTGACGAGGTATCATTTCCAATGCCGCCGTGTCTGCCCGACGTCTGCGTGACCCCGCCGGCAGGCGGGCACAACTAGGATGGAGACCTCCGATGCACAAGATCATGTTGACCGCAGCAGCCGCCACCCTGCTGTCCAGCGCAGCTTTTGCCCAGACCACGTCGTGGCAGTATGGCGCTGGCAACGGCGACCCGATGAAGCCCAGCGGCACCCCGCAGTCCAGCTTCGCCTATGGCGGCGACAATTCGGCCAAGGGCAGCATGATCCAGATGGGCGTCCCGACGCCGCAGCCGCAGCAGATGGCGTCCCCAACGCCAGCCAAGTCGGCGCGGCCGGGCAGCCACAGCTAACGCCCGGCCAGGCCCGCCTTCGGCCATGCCCGCCTCCGTCCATGCGTCGGAGACGGGTTCGTCCTAGGCATCCACCGTGTCCAGGGGCAGGTAGATCGTGATCGCGGTCCCCTGCCCCGGCGTGCTGCGCAGCGTCACATGGCCGCCGGATTGGCGCGCGAAACCGAACACCTGGCTCAGCCCCAGGCCGGTGCCCTGGCCGATGGGCTTGGTGGTAAAGAACGGCTCGAACGCCTTGTCGAGCACATCGGGCTCCATGCCGCTGCCGGTGTCGGCAACGCAGATGGTGACGAAGCGGCCAGGCCGCGCCTCCGGATTGCCGGCCAGTGCGTCGCAGTCCAGATGGGCAGTGCCGGTGCTGATGCGGAGCCGGCCGCCGTCCGGCATCGCGTCGCGGGCATTGATGGCGAGGTTGAGCACCGCCGCCTCCAACTGGGCCGGGTCGGTGCGGCAGGGCGGCAGGCCCGGCGCGGCATCGAACGTCACCGCCACCGGGGCGCCGACCGCCTGGCGCACCAACCCGGTGAACTCGGCCAGCAACGGATTCACATCCAAGACCGACAATTGCAACGGCTGGCGGCGGGCGAAAGCAAGCAGGCTGCGCGTCAGTTGCGCGCCGCGTTGCACGCCCTTCATGGCGGCGCCGGCCAGGCGCGTGATCTTCGCCGCCGCCTGGGGCGCGCCCGGCGAGCCAGCCGTCAGGTGCATCGCCGCCCGCTCGATCAGCTCCAGGTTGCCGAGGATGACGGTCAGCAGGTTGTTGAAATCGTGCGCGACGCCGCCAGTCAGTTGGCCCACGGCGTCCATGCGCTGGACATGGCGGAGCTGGTCCTCGGCGGCGAGACGCTGGGCGGACTCGCGCCGCAGGTCCTGCAGGGCCGCCTCCTCCGCCTTGGCGCCACGTAGCGCCAGCCAGGATACCCCCAGCAGGGTAACGGCACCGGCAGCGGCGAACAGGCCATACATCACCAAGTTGTCATGCCAGCGGCGGACCAACGCCTTCCGGTCCAGGCCGAACACCACATAGACCGGGTAGGCATCAACCTTGCGGTAGCTGTATAGCCGGTCGATCCCGTCCAGCATCAGGTGGCCCTCGAAGGCGCCGCCGGCCGGCAGCTCGGCAATCCGCTGCATCAGCACGCCGGCAGGCGGCAGGCGGCCCGGAGTTGCGCCGGGCTGCCGGGCCAGGATGGCGCCATCGCTGCGGATCAGCAGGGCCAGGTGGGACAGCGGCGGCGCGGCCTGCTCATAGAACCGCGTGAAGTAGGCGGGGCTGGCAGCGACGTGGATGGTGCCGGTGAACGTGCCGTCCGGCCCGGTCCGGCGGCGGCTGATGGCGAAGGACGATGCGTTGGTGGCCCGGCCGGTGAACGCCTCGCTGATGTAGGTGCCGCCCTCCTGGATGCTGGGGTCCGCAACGCGCTGCTGCTGGAAGAACTCGCGTGAGGCGATGCCGGTCCCGCGCTCCCAGGGCCGGCTGCCGGCCTGAATGGTGCCGTCGGCGTCGGCGATCCAGGTGGCCACGGCCTGGTCCAGCGGCGCCTTGACCCGGCGCAGGAAGTCGCTGGTGGCCGGGGCGGACACGGCGTCAGGCGGCATGTCGCTGATGCGCTCGTCCACCAGGGACAGCAGCAGCTCCTCGGTCTCGAACACCTTGCGGGCGTGCTCGTGCATGATGGCGGTGGTGCGCTGGACAACGGAGGCGCCGTCGCGCCAGACCGCGGCGTGGTTCTCCCAGGCGGCGGCGGTGAACAGCACGGCCGGGACCAGCATGGCGGCGCCGAGCAGCATCTGGTGCAGGCGGACCGAAGACGGCACTAGCCCGCGTTCCTTCCATGCCGATCCTTCACGCGGCAGTTCTTTCCACGCCGGCCATGCCGCGTATGGTGTGCGCACCTCGCTCGCATGGCTGCGGTATGCGCCGATGGGCCGGAACCGACAACAGGGGCCGGCAAACAAGGCCGGCGCCAGGACGGCCCGCATGAGATGCCAGCATGAGACGCCAGCATGAGACGGGGGCATGCGATGCAGGTGGCGGTGCGGCAACCGATGCCGGGCCGTCCTGATGTGCGGACGGGCTGCCGCGACCGATGGCGGGTGCAGGCATCTGGCCCGGTGGCGAGACACGTGATCTGGTCTGGGCGGACCTGCATTGGACCCGGATTGATAGGATGAACTTTTCCTAACAGAGTTTCGGCATGACCCGGCGTGCCGCCAACCGCTACGTTGCATTTCGGTAGGGATTGCAGGGGTAAGCAACCATCACGAAGCTGGCAGAGAAGCGGGCGGCTGCGCGACGGACACGTGCGGAGCAAGCCGACGCAGGACTGGAGTTCAGGCGGATGCCGCAACAGCTAGCGTCGTTGTCCACAGGCAGGGCGATTTTCCTGCTGGACCTGCTGGCGGTGGCGCTGCTGTGGCCGGTGGCGCTGCTGCAGATGCACATGGACGGGGCCGAGGGGCTGCCGGCGGCGGCGGTGCTGTATCCCGTCGCCGACCTGATGGCGCTATATGCGCTGGGGCTGTACCGGCGGGACGTGGCGCTGGAAGTGCGGCGCAGCCTGGGGCGCATCCCGCTGGCCGCCGCCGCCGGGGCGCTGACGGCGGCGGTATTGCTGGCGTTGCTGGGCTGGCGGACCGGGCAGGTGCAGATGGCGGTCAAGAGCACGGCCTGCTTCCTGCTGACCGGGCTGGCGGCGCGCATCCTGTTCGACCTGCTGCGCCGCCGCGGCCTGTTCAGCCGGGCGCTGCTGGTGGTGGGTGCCGGCCGGCGCGCCTGGGACCTGGTGTGGATGCTGCGGAAGGAGGGGCTGTACCTCAACTATCGCATCCTGTTCGTGCACAGCCCGGAACTTGGCGAGGTGGACCCGCGCCTGGCCGATGGCGGCTTCGGCTCGGTGGAGGCGTTGCCACCCGATGGTTTCCTGGGCGCGGCCCGGCGGTTTGGCGCGGACCAGATCGTCGTGGCGCCCGACGAGCGGCGGGGCTTGCCGTTGGAGGGGCTGCTGGCCTGCAAGATCGCCGGGACCCCGGTGATGCAGTATCTGGGCTTCATCGAGAAGGAAATCCGCCGGGTCGATCTGAAGCGGATGGAGCTGGGCTGGCTGCTTTACTCCGACGGCTTCGTGTTCGGCACGGTGGACCGGGTGCTGAAGCGGACGCTGGATCTGGTGGTGAGCAGCGTGGCGCTGCTGCTGCTGTCGCCGTTCCTGCTGGCGGCCATGCTGGCGATCCGGATGGAGGACGGCGGTCCCGCGCTGTACCGGCAGACCCGGGTGACGCGGGGCGGGCAGCCGTTCCAGATCAACAAGCTGCGGACGATGCGGGTGGACGCCGAGAGTGCCGGCGCAGTGTGGGCGGCGCAGGCGGACCCGCGCATCACCAGGATCGGCGCTTTCCTGCGCCGGACCCGGCTGGACGAGGTGCCGCAACTGCTGAACGTGCTGCGGGGGGAGATGAGCTTCGTCGGGCCGCGGCCGGAGCGGCCGGATTTCGTGGCGATGCTGACGGAGGCGATCCCGCTGTACAAGGAGCGGCACGTGGCGAAGGCGGGGCTGACGGGGTGGGCGCAGATCAACTACCCGTATGGCGCGTCGATCGATGATGCCCGGAGCAAGCTGAGCTACGATCTCTATTATGTGAAGAACTTTTCCGTGCTGTTCGACCTGCTGATCATCTTGCAGACGATCCGGGTGGTGTTGTGGCCGGGCGGGGTTCGATAGGGCCTCATGGACTATGCCGCCGCGCTGGGGGAGCTGTTGGACCGCGATCCCGTGCGGTCACGCATCGTGGCCATGGTCTCGTCATTGAGATTGCCGGATTGCTGGATCGGCGCCGGCTTCCTTCGCAATGCCGTGTGGGACCACCTGCATGGCCGGGTGGTCTCTGCCCCTGTTGAGGATATCGATGTCATCTGGTTCGACCCGGCGCATGCCGATGCTGCGACCGACGCGGCATTGGAGAGAGGGTTGCGGGGGCTGGACCCCCTGATCGATTGGTCAGTCAAGAATCAGGGCCGGATGCACGTCCGCAATGGCGACGCGCCCTACACGTCTTGCGGTGACGCAATGCGGCACTGGCCGGAAACCGCCACTGCTGTTGCGGTGCGGCAGTCGAAGGGGCCGGGCTACCAGTTCGCTGCGCCGTTTGGGCTCGATGACCTGTTCGGTTTGGTCATACGGCCGACTCCGGGGTTCCAAGGGGCGAAGCGGTCCATCGTCACCAGCCGGGTTGCCGCAAAAGGCTGGCTGCACACCTGGCCACTGCTTCGGGCTGTGGGCATGTAGGATGCCTTGTTCCGGGTCAGGGCTTCGATCCAGCCGGCCGGCAACGGGCGATGCTGCATGCCGCCTGGCATGGCGGCATCCAATGAGGTCGTGCAACGGCCACCAGTGTGGCGGTGCAGGCGCGGCAGATAGTTGCCAGACCATGCCCCCCAGCCGACACTCACGGCATGATCACGATCTATCACCTGGACACCTCCCGCTCCGAGCGCATCGTCTGGCTGATGGAGGAGTTGGGGCTGCCCTACTCGCTGGAGCGGTTCGACCGGATGCCGAACATCCTCGCGCCGGAGGAGCTGAAGCAGGTGCATCCGCTGGGCCGTGCGCCGGTGATCCGGGATGGTGGCACGGTGCTGGCGGAGTCCGGCGCCATTGTCGAATACATCGTGGCCCGGCACGGCGACGGGCGGCTGGGGGTGGCGCCGGACGACCCGGCGTTCGCACAATACCTGTATTGGCTGCACTACGCGGAGGGCAGCCTGCTGCTGCAACTGCTGCGGGAGTGGACGTTGGAGCGGTTCCTGCCGGATGCGGATGCGGCGCCGGGCATGGCGCGGGTGCGGGCGGCGACGCGGCAGCACCTGGCGTTCGTGGAGGGACACCTGGCGGGGTCGGACTACTTCGCCGGGGCGGAGTTCATGGCGGCGGACGTGATGATGGTGTTCCCGTTCACGACGCTGCTGCGGTTTCGGGAGGTGGACCTGGGGCCGTATCCGGCGCTGCGGGGGTACTTGGGGCGGATCGAGGGGCGGGCGGCCTACCGGCGGGCGATGGAGGTCGCAGGGCTGGGGGTGAAGGGGTGAACGAACCTGCGGCTCGTTACCGTTTAGCCTTCATGCCCTCCTGCAACATGCGGCTTGTCGACGTCTGCTGGCACGGGCTTCATTACCGGAGGACCGCGCCCAAAGGCGCCCACCACGACCAGGCCGTTGCGGACGGCCCCGCCTACAACCGGCTGAGCAGCTCCGCCTTCTTGGCCGCGAACTCGTCCTCGGTCAGGATGCCCTTCTGCCGCAGGCCAGCCAGCCGTTCGATCAGCGCAAGCGGATCGTCGGCGGCGGGGCTGCCCGGCTTGGCCTCGCCGGCCGGATCGGGCTGGACCGGCCGGCTGGCGTCCCCAGCCTTTGCGTCCCCAGCCTCTGCGGGCGTGGCCAGCGGCCCGTCCGCCAACCCTTGCAGTTGGCCCGCAAGGGTTGAGCAGAGCGCACCCACCCGCTCCTTCAGCGTCTGGTTGAACATGTCGCCGACCTGGGTCATGCCCCCCTGCGACCACTGGCCCATGCCGCCCAGGTCCGGATGGTTGAACTGCGCCATCCGGCCGCCTCCTGCCGCCAGCGCGTCGAAAACGGCCCGCGCGGCGTCAAGGCTGACGCCGAATTGCTGGGCGGCGGTGGCCAGCGCCTGGCGCAGCTCGGGCGTGGGTTCATACATGCCAATCTCCTGCTCTGGGCGGGTAAACGCCAGCGATACCCAACCCTGCCGCATCTGACCAGCCGCACGCCCGCCTGCAACCCCGTCCGCCGCTCCAGCGTTCGGCATCGGCAACACGGGAGGCCAGCATGGGCGACACGACAGTGATCAAGGTGGACAGCAGCCATTCGCCCAAGGGACCGGACGGGCAGGTCTATCTCGCCACCGGCACCCACATCGCGATGCGGATGTGGCGGGAGGTGGAGCCGGGCCATGACCAGGCGCTGGTACGGCGGGAGTACGACTGTGCCGGCTACGCCATCAGCGGCCGGGCGGAGCTGCATACGGAGGGTCAGGTGATCCTGCTCAACCCCGGCGACTCCTGGATCGTGCCGCGCGGTGCCGAGCATAGCTACCATATCCTGGAGACGTTCACCGCCGTCGAGGCCACGACGCCCCCGGCCGCCGTGCACGGGCGCGACGGGTCGGACTGAGTTCCGGCGACCGCACGATCCCGGCCAACGCACGGCGCAACTGCCGGGTGGCGACGGCAGGGTTCGTGTCCTCCTTGCCGTCCAGGGCCCCAATTCCGGAGGTTCAACCAGGGTGCGGCAGCACCTGCCCCCGCCGCCGCGGCGATGCTATGGGTGCGGCAACGATAATCCACCGGGAGGGGACCCCATGGCCGCACTCAACCGCCGCACGCTGCTCGCTGGCACGACGGCTGGCGCCTTTGCCATTGGCCGCGCCCGGGCCGCCAGCGCCTTCCGCTACAAGTTCGCCCACAACGTCCCGGCGACCCATCCGCTGCACCTCCGCGCCACCGAAGCCGCCAGCCGCATCCGCGCCGAAACCGACGGCGCGCTGGACATCCAGGTATTCCCCAACAACCAGTTGGGTTCGGACACCGACGTGCTGAGCCAGCTCCGCTCCGGCGGGGTCGAGTTCTTCACCTTGTCCGGCTTGATCCTGTCCACCCTGGTGCCGGTGGCCAGCATCAGCGGCATCGGCTTCGCGTTCAACGACTACGACAGTGTATGGCGCGCGATGGACGGCGACCTGGGCGCGCTGATCCGCGGCGACATCGCCAAGGCCGGCATCATCGCCATGGACCGCATCTGGGACAACGGCTTCCGTCACATGACCAGCAGCCCGAAGGCGATCCAGGCGCCCTCGGACCTCGAAGGCTTCAAGATGCGCGTCCCGGTCAGCCCGCTATGGACCAGCATGTTCAAGGCGTTCGGCAGCAGCCCCATCAGCATCAACGTGGCCGAGATGTACTCGGCGCTGCAGACCCGCATCGCCGACGGCGAGGAAAACCCGCTGGCGCTGATCTGGAGCAGCAAGCTGTACGAGGTGCAGAATTACGTCGCCCTGACCGGCCACATGTGGGACGGCTACTGGCTGCTGGCCAACCGCCGGACCTGGATGGCGCTGCCCGAGGACATGCGGACAGTGGCGGCCAAGCACCTGAACCAGGGTGCGCTGGATGAGCGGGCGGACCTGGCCACGCTGAACAGCAGCACGAGGGCCGACCTGCAGGGCAAGGGGATGCTGTTCAACGAGGTGGACAAGCCGGCGTTCCGGGCGAAGCTGGACAGCGCCGGGTTCTACCGGGACTGGCAGGCGAAGTATGGCCCGGCGAACTGGGCGGTGCTGGCGAGGGCGTCGGGGCAGTTGGGATAAATTATCGCATTTGTCTCATAAAATACTGCTTAACCTTTGATCCCGGACGTGTGATTATCGCTCTCAGGTGCTGTGCGGACGGCGCTGGAGGTCGAGAGAGTTAAGCATGGCGTTCAACTACAGCGTGTCCTTGTTCGATCCTGCAGCAACGTTGGACGGCGCCCAGGATGCGTTCCTGACCCAGGCCCTGGACAATGCGCTGAATGTCTGGGGCCAGTACCTCGGCAAGGGGAGCAGCATTCTTAAGGTGCAACTCAACATCGAGGATCTTGGCTCCTCGAACCTCTACGGCCTGATCGCACTGGCCGGCGCAGCGCCAACCAGCCTCACGCCCGCCAACAGCAGCGGGCTGCGATTGCCGGCCGCAGTGGCAGCCCTGCAGGGCGGCGCCCACATCGCCAGCAGCGACATCACCATCGATTTCAACTCCAGGTTGCTGCCAAGCCTCGCGACGCAGACATCCTACAATCCCGTTAGCTTGTTCGAACACGAGCTGATGCACGGATTCGGCTTCTCCGGCTTCGAAAATGCCTTCTATCCCGTGTCTCCCATCACCGGCGAAACCCCGTTCGACTCGTTGTCGGCCCGCACCATCTCGACCGACGTGTTCACCGGCGCGGCTGCCGAGTACGTCTATGGCGGCCCGGTTCCGCTGACGACTGGGCTGACGGCCGGATCGAACTACTACCATGTCGGCGCCACCGGCACCGCCGCCGACCCGGCCTCGCTGCGGGCCGACATGATTTACCCGATCTCGATGCCGGGCCAGTCGATCACCGCACTGGACGTCGCCATGCTGGAGGACGTCGGCATCCCGCTGTCGGCCGCCGGCTACGCCCTGATCGACCCCAACCCCACCACCAGCATCGGGTCTCTGGCCGCCGCCCAGGGCGTCACCGTCACCGATCCGGTCATCGGCGGCGTCACCCAGCCAGGCGAGCAGGTGACGATCCTGTCCGGCTCCACCGTGCTGGGCTCTACCAACGCCAATAGCAGCGGCGCCTGGGCATTCCGGGCCACGAGCCTGCCTGATGGCCCGGTGACGCTGACCGCCTCCCTGCCCGGCGCGAACGGCGCCGTGCTGGCCAGCTATGCTTTGACGGTCGATACCCTGGACCCGCTGAGGACCGCGTTCCTGGACGTGGTGGGGCGGGGCGTGGACACGGCCTCCCTGCCGGCGCTGCGGGCCAACCTGCTGGCGGGCGGCTCCGTCACGACCCTGCGCGACATCCTGGCCACCAGCGTGGAGGGCAGCACGGCGCTGTACAACCTATGGGTGGCGGTCGTCGGCCGGGCAATCACGACGCGCGAGCTTCCGTTGGCGCAGCAGGCGGTCGGCAACGGCGCCAGCCTCGCCAGCCTGCGCGGCGTGCTGTCCACCAGCGCCGAGGCTGCGGGCAAGATCACCGCCCTGTTCAGCGACACCGTCGGCCGCGCCCCGACGGCAGCAGAGCTTCCTGCGGTCGAGCGTGCCCTGGCCGGCGGCTCAAGCCTGGCGGGCCTGCGCGCCGTGCTCAGCACCAGCGCGGAGGAGGGTACGGCCGTGACGGCGCTGTTCACCGGCGTCCTGGGCCGTGCGCCAACCGCGGCGGAACTGCCAGCGGTGGAGCAGGCCATCGGCAACGGCGCCAGCCTGGGCAGCTTGCGCACCGTGCTGAGCACCAGCAGGGAGGAGGGCAGCGCGATCACCGCCGCCTATCAATCCGTGCTGGGCCGCACGCCGTCGCCGACGGAGATCCAGGCCGTGGAGGCCGGTGTCGCCAGCGGCACCACCCTGGCCGCTGTCAAGGCCTCCCTGGTGAACAGCGCCGAGGCGGCGAACGATGTGACCGGCGCGTTCCAGGCCGCGCTGGGCCGTCCGGCCAACCTAGTCGAGATCGCGGCCGACCGGTCCGAACTGCAATCCGGCATCAGCCTGGCGGTGGTCAAGGCCCAGGTTGCCCAGTTGGCCGGTGGCCCGGCGCCGCAGCCGGCCGGCGCCCCGACCATTGCGATCACCCCGGCAACCCTGGGCGGCGCCGGGCCAAGCCTGGTATATGGGCTGCTGAACAACGACGCCCTGATTGCCGGCGCGGCGGAAACCGTGACCGACCAGTTCGGCGGCGCGTCGGGCGAAGCGGTCATTGCCGGCTTCAACCCGGCGGTGGACGTGTTCCAGATCGAGTCCAAGCAGGCTGCCAGCTTCGCGCAACTGACCCTTACCCGGCTGGATGCCACCGATACCGTCGTCAGCGTGCCTGGGGGTGCGACGTTCCTGTTGCAGGGCACGCCGCAAGCGGCGCTGACCGCGGCGAATTTCCACTTCGTTTAGGAGTGGCAGATAAAACGCCAGTAACCCGCCTTCTCCCTCTTCCCCCGAGAGAGGGCCGGGAAGCGGCAAGGGTCCAGCCTATCGGCTCAAGAACAAGATCCGCCTCCAACCCGGCAGGATATGGTCCGTGCTGCCTCCCCTACCCCAACCCTTTCCCGGAGGAGGGAGCTAAGCCAGGGTGGGGCGGCGCCTTCATGGCACGGCCTTCACCGGCTGCGATGCGCTCTCGGCGGCAATAGCTGAGAGCCCAGCAAAAATTAAACAATTCCAGACTTAACGCCGGACCCCGGCCATGTGATGTCCACGGCCAAGCAGCCGCCGCACGAACTGTGCTGCAGCCCAGGAACCGACCATGGCATTCACCTACAGCGTATCCCTCAGCGACCCGAATGCGGCAAAGGACACGCAGGACAGCACTGTCAAGCAGGCGCTGAACGACGCGCTGACGACATGGGGCCAATACATCGGCACCGGCGGCAACTTGGAGGTGCAGCTCAACATCACCGACCTGGGCAAGCCCGGCGCGAACGGCCTGATCGAGCTGGCCGACGGCGCACCGACCCAGGAAACCAACGCCGGGCTGGCGTCGGATGGGCATGTGCTGGCGCAGTCGGACGCCGTGGCTGCCCTACGCAACGGCACCCATGTCGCCGCCAGCGACATCACCATCGACTTCAATTCCCAACTGCTGGCCAGCATCACGGGGGAGACCGCGCCCTACAACCTCCTCACCCTGTTCGAGCACGAGCTGGCGCATGGCTTCGCGTTCGACGGCACCCGGAACAGCGGCGTGCTGAACACCACCTACGAAAGCCCGTTCGACTCGCATACCACCGTCAGCAGCGCAGGCGCGTTCTTCACCGGGGCGGCGGCCGAGTTCGTGTATGGCGGCCCGGTGCCGCTGACGACCGGGCTGGGAAATGGATCGAACGACTACCACGTCGGCGCCACCGGCACAGCCAGCGACCCGGCCCGGCTGCGCGCCGACCTGCTGTACCCCATCGCCGCACCGGGCCAGGCGATCACCGCCCTGGACCTGGCGATCATGGAGGACAGCGGCGTCCCGATATCGGCCGCCGGCTATGCCCTGATCGACCCCAACCCCAGCACGACCATCACCTCGCTGGCCAGCATCCCGGGCGGCGCCGTCACCGACCCGGTCATCAGCGGCCGGACCCAACCGGGCGAGGTGGTGATCATACGGTCCGGGTCCACCGTGCTAGGCAGCGTGACGGCCGACGGCTCCGGCGCGTGGTCCTTCCTGCCCACCGGCCTGGCCGACGGAACGGTGACGCTGACGGCGTCCCTGTTCGGGGCAAGCAGCGCGGTGCAGGCCAGCATCACGCTGACCGTGGACTCCACGGCGCAGCTGCAGAAGGCGTTCCTGGATATCCTGGGGCACGGCACGGACGCTGGCACGCTGGCATCGCTGCGGGCCGGCCTGCTGACGGGCGGCTCCATCGCCAACCTGCGGAACACGCTGGCGACCAGCGTGGAGTGCAGCACGGACCTGTACAACATGTGGCTGGCGGTCGTTGGCCGGCCGATCTCGCCGGGCGAGCTGGCGTCGAACCAGACGCTGCTCGTCAACGGCGCGAGCCTGGCCGGCCTGCGCGGCGCCTTGGCTGGCAGCGGGGAGGCCACCGCGGCCGTCGCTGCAATCTTCCAGGCCGTTGTCGGCCGCGGGCTGGTTGCGGGCGAGCAGCAGGTAGAGGCGAATGCCCTGACCAGCGGCTCCACCCTGGCCAGCCTGCGCGCCTATCTCGCCACCAGCGCGGAGGCGGCGGCCAGGATCACCGGCCTGTTCACGGGCACCCTCGGCCGGACGCCGACCGCGTCGGAACTGCCCGCGGCCGAGCAATCCTTGGCCAACGGCGCCACCCTGGCCGGGATGCGCGGCACGCTGGCGGCCAGCACGGAGGCGGCATCAGCAGTCGCGGCCGTCTTCCAGGCCGTGGTCGGCCGTGGCCTCGCCGCCGGGGAGCAGCAGCTTGCAGCGAGCCTGCTAGCCGGGGGCGCCACCCTCGCCAGCATCCGTGCCAGCCTGGCCGGCAGCGCGGAAGCGGCAAGCAAGGTCACAGCCATGTTCACCGGCGCCGTGGGCCGGGCGCCGACGGCGGCGGAACTGCCCGCAGTGGCGCAGGCGATGGCCAACGGGGCAAGCCTGACGAGCCTGGTGGGCGTGCTGGCCAACAGCGCGGAGGCGGCGGCGGCGGTCAATGCCGTCTTCCAGGCCGTTGTCGGCCGCGGCATGATGGCGGGCGAGCAGCCGGCTGCGCTGAACGGCCTGGCCAATGGCGCCACCCTGGCCAGCCTGCGCAGCATCCTGTCCACCAGCGCCGAGGCTGCGGCCAAGGTCACCGCGCTGTTCAACGACACGGTGGGCCGCGCGCCGTTGGCGTCGGAACTGCCGGCGGTCGAAGCTGTCCTGGCCGGCGCCGCCAGCCTGGCGAGCCTGCGGCTTGCGCTCGGCGGCAGCGCGGAGGAGGCAACCGCGCTTGCAGCGCTGTTCACCGCCGTCCTGGGCCGCGTGCCGACCGCGGCGGAGCTGCCAGCGATGCAGCAGGCCATCGGCAACGGCGCCAGCCTCGGCAGCCTCCGCGCCGTGCTGGCCGCCAGCGGGGAGGAGGCCGGCGCGGTCAACGCAACCTACCAGTCCGTGCTCGGCCGCGCCCCGACGCCGACGGAATTGCAGGCGGCGGTGACGGGCATCGCCAACGGCGGCGCGCTGGCGGACGCCCGGACCGCCCTGGTCGGCAGCACCGAGGTGGCATTTGACGTGACCACCGCGTTCCAGTCGGCCCTGGGCCGCCCGGCCAACCTGGTCGAGATCGCCGCCGACCGGTCCGAGCTGCAATCCGGGGTCAGCTTGGCTCTGGTGAAGACCCAGCTTGCCCAGTTGACCGGCGGCCCGGCGCCGCAGCCGATAGGCGCCCCGACTATCGCGATCACCCCGGAAACCGTCACCCTGGGCACCCTGGCGGGCAGCGGGCCAAGCCTGGTGTATGGCTTGTTCAACAACAACGCCCTGGTCGCCGGCGCGACGGAGACAGTGAGCGCCTTCTTCTCCGACAAGCCCGGCGAGACCGTCATCACCGGGTTCAACCCTGCGGCGGACGTGCTGCAAATCCAGTCCAAGCAGGCCGCCAGCTTCGCGCAGGTCAGCGTCTTCCAGCTCGATGCCAACAACACCGTCGTCAGCCTGCCCGGCGGCACGACCTTCCTGCTGGACGGCACGCCGCAGTCGGCACTGACGGCAGCGAATTTCCACTTCGTGTAGCGGCGGGGGGCGGACCGCAGGGAAACAGTCCCCGGAGCACACGCTCGCTCACGGTGACGGCACCGTCCAGTCGAACGCCATCGCCTCGATCCGGTAGCCCTTCGGCGCCGCTGCCCCATACCGCTCCAGCGTCGCCCGCAGCCCCGGCGTCTGCGCCAGCAATGCGTTCACCCGCACCACGGAGGCCGCCGGGTCCACCACGACGTTGGCCGGGTCGCCGATGAACCGCCGCGCCGCCGCGTCCAACTGGGCGTCCAACCCCTCCGCGGTGTAGGGCGTGCGTGCCAGACGGGGGCAGGACACGGCCGGGCAGTACAGCGCCAGCGGCACCCGCCAGTCCCCGCCAGGACCGGACGCGAGCGGCGTGATCACGTCCCGCCACAGCCCCACCAGGCTGCGCGGCTGCCCCGCCACGTCGAACTGCGTCAGCCGCATCAGGTCGGCCCGGCCCACCACGCCCAGCCGGTCCGGGATGCCGCTGCGGACCACGTCGTACACCCACAGGATGTTGTTGGCGTTGATCAGGAAGGCCAGTTGCGCCCGCCGGTCCGGCAACGCCTGCAGGTCCGTCGCCGCCACCGCCGCCACCGCGATGTCCAACGCCCCATGCACCGCCTGCAAGCCGCGGAAATCTACCCGGCCGGCGTTGTCCACCGCCTGGTCCAGCACGCTCGGCCAGGCGAACGCCACGTCTGACAGCAGCGGCAGCACCGGCGGCACCGGCCGGAACGTCGTGCAGCCGCCCAGCATCGTCGCCAGCCCCAGCACTGCCAGCCCCCGCACTGGCAGCCAACCTCCCGCCATGCCCGGCGCGCCCCTAGTGCCCGCGGTGCAACGTCGCCAAGGGCGCTGCGTTGACCCGGCAGGAGAACCCGAACGTGAAACCACTCGCTGCTGCATCCCTGGCCCTGATCCTGCTCGCTGCCCCGGCGCTGGCTGCCAACGCCGACACGCCGCAAAGCAACGTGGACAAGAGCAACGATGCCGGCAACAGCACCGGCAACGACAAGGTGGATACGCTGAACCGCGGCCAATTGGACGAGAACCAGAAACCTGCCACCGCCCAGTCTGCTCCAAGCCCCGCCGCACCAAGCCCAGCGCCAGCCCAGCCCGCCGCGCCGAGGTAGCACCCGCGACAGCGGCAACCTTGAGGGATGCCGCCATTTTCTCCGTGTTCGCCCCGGCCAATGCCATGGTCGCGTTGCCGGCCGGCACTGCGGTGGGTATGGAAACCAGTATTCCAACCCAGCTTTGTCATGCGCAGGAGACACCTATGAAGCACCCTGCGATCCCCTCCGTGCTATGGCTCCTACTGCAGGGCTGCGCCAGCACCTACGCCACGCATCCCCCGGTGCCACCGGCCTTCGCCGAACTGGTGCCAGCGCCGCCTCAGTCGGAGGTCACACTGATCTGGGAGCCCGGGCACTTCGACTGGGACGGCGCCGACTACGTCAAAGTGCCCGGCCAGTGGGTGGACCGGGCCGGCCACGGCACGCTTTGGCAGGATGGCTATTGGAAGCAGGCCGACGGACCTTCGGTCTGGGTGCCGGGCCACTGGCTCTAGGGACGCCCCGACCGCCCCGGGATGCAGCCTACTCCGGCGCTGTCCGCGGTGCGGAGTCGCCACTTGGTCCGGTTCCGGGCACGTTGCCGGCCGCACCTTGGCTCGACGACGGGCTTGCTGCTGATTGAGGCGGGGCAACCGGCACTGGCGAGGGCTGCGGCGGCGGCGGCTCGGTCCGCCGCTGCGACTGCAATGGGATGATGATGGGCTGGGCTGCAGCCGGAACGGCAAGCAGGAGGATGCTCAGTGTGGCGATGCGATGCTTCATGCTTGCCTCTGTATGCTGCTTGGAACGCCTGGGCCAGAGGTGCCGACAGAGGCGCGATCTGTGAAAGAACGTCATCGGGCGGACACTGGCAGGGGTGGGCATCACTGGCCGGGGCGGAACGTCCGCACTCCGTTTGAGTCCGTCCCGAAGGTGCCGATGTACGACGGACCACTGTAGGACGGGCCACTCGCTTCAGGTTCAGGCGGCTCAGGCTCGAACAACTTGGACCCAAGCGGGATAGACCGCGGTACGGCACGCTGCCACCGCCGGCTTGGCGGCGGTGGCAGCGGAAGGTCGTCACGGTCCTCGGGCGTGCGGGCGTGCACGCTTACCGTCCGGGCCGGGGAGCGCGGCGTTGCGGCCACGTCCCGCCGCGGCGCATCCTGTTGCGGGTCGATGTCACGCTGCGCTTCCCTGGCGGGCGTATCCTCCTGCCTTGATGCCGCCCTGCGCCTAGGCCGCGGCGGCGTCGGAAAGATCGCGCCTGCGCCATCCAGCGCCGAAAGCGCTGCCCGGGCCAGCGAGGCGGGCTGGCCCGGGATGGCAGCCGCAGCCAAGGCACCCTCCGCCGAAGCAGCCAAAGCGGCTGACGTACCCTGTGCAGCCGGTTGCTGCAGCGCTGGACCTGCCGCCGTGTATTCGGGTCCAGCCGGGGATGCTGCGCCGGGTGCAGGGACTATACGATCCGGGTTGGCGGACCGGCCCGCCGTCGTGCCCGCCTCCTGGGAGGCTGGCCGTGCCGGTGCATCCCGCGCTGCAGGTTGCGGCGCGACCGGGCCAGCCATCGCTGTCCGGTCCGGCGCACTGGTTGCGGCAGGGCTTGCCAGGACATGGGTCGGGCTAGGGGATGCACCCGATGCAGGGTGCGAGGTTGGGGCGGAGCTCAAGACCCGGGGATCTGGCGGGGCGGCCTGGGCGACAGGGCGCGTTGCACCACCTGCACCAGCGCTGTCCGCCGGCATCGGCGATCCCGGACTCAGGGTGGACCACCCATAGCGGCTGATCCCCACGCCCAAGGCGAGGGACGCTGTCATGCCCGACGCAACGGCCAACCTAAGCATGGTCCCACCCCCGAACCGCCGGCCTCTCGCAGGTGCGGACGCCACTGGGACGGCGCGCGGCGCAGCATCGTCAACCCAGGGCCGTACCGGGACGCTTCCGGCCGAAACGTCCCGGAACAGCGCCACCGGGGCGGCCGCCTCTGGCTCGGGCGCCTCGACGGCGATCACCGGACGCGAGGCAAGGCGGGCCTGGAGGAACCCTGCCTCCTCCCAGCTCAGCACCTCCATCAAGTCCGGCCCTCCTGCTAGAACCAGCCGCAGGCTTGCACTGGCCCGGCAGGCGAACTCGATGTAGCGGAGGGTCTTGCGGTGCAGGTCCTGGGCGCCGCTGATCAGCAGCACGATTTGGGCGCACGTCTCGTCCAGGGTTGTCAGCATCCGGAAACCACGCTCCAGCACGGCGTCGTCCTGGGCGGCCAGGTTAGGCTGGCCGACGACCTGGGCCATCAGCCCCGACAGGCCGAGGCCCCCCGGTCCCGCCGCGGCGGCCCGCAGCACCCGACGGCGCTGCCCGGCCAGCTGCGATGCCGCCTCGTCCAGCAAGGCATGCCCTTCGTCGCCTTCGACGAGCAGGACAGCGTCGCCGCCGGCCATGGCCTGATCGAGCAACAGGCGGAGCGCCTTGGTCCGGCTTGCCGGCGAGATGATGCTGACCGTGTCCACGATATTCCTAGAACAGACGATTCCGGCCAGATGATGGCCGGTCGATGTTGCAGACGCAGACGAAACCCGGCGGTTTGCAACTCGCCTGCAAGGGAGCGCCTACGGCCAGGGCTGTCCTGTTGCGCTTCCTAAATAAACACTGGTCGACTGGCGTCAACCGTGGCCAACAAGGCAGCGGACCCGGGGAAGGACGTTCTAGGTGCTGCAATCCCAAGTGGTGCAATCAGGGTTCCCACCAACCTCGCTGAGCGGCCGCAGGGCCTTGGTCCTTGCTGGCGCCGCTCTCGGCCTTGCCGCCGTGCACCCAGCCGCCGCGGCGCCGACCTACCAACTCTCTGGCACCATAGACATCCCGGTCACAGGCTTCAACACGACCGGCAGTTTCATCGGCTATGACCTTGGGCACGTTCGACGCGACGGACCAGGTCCACTGCCTGACGGACCGGTCGAACAACGGCAGCGACGTGTTCTCGGCCAAGCCGAACAGCTTCGTGACGCAGCTTGGCGCCGGGTCGTTCGCGGGCAGCACCGCCGTTGCTGCTAATGCCGGGCCGAACGGCATCAGCATCACCAGCCTGAGCGACGGCAGCCGGCTGTTGCTGGCCGGCAACAGCCCGAGCAGGATGCCGGCCTGCCCCCGCGCCTACCCCGGCAGCGTCACCGTCGCCCGCACCCCGCCCCCCGTCCGGTTGGCGAGCGTCACATCCCCCCCATGCGCCCGCAGGATGTTGCGGGTGATCGGCAGTCCCAGCCCCGTCCCGCCGGTTTCCCGGTTGCGGCTGCGGTCCAGGCGGTGGAACGGCTCGAACACCCGGTCCAGCTCGTCGGGCGGGATGCCGGGGCCGGTGTCCTCCACCTGTACCACCACCTGGCCGTCATCCTCGCCGAGACCCGGCGTGCACAGCACCACCCGCGCACCGCCGCCATAGGTGACGGCGTTGCCGACCAGGTTGGCGATCGCCCGCTTCAGCGCCACCGGCCGGGCCTGGATCGCCAGGTGCTCCGGCCCGGCATAGGCCAGGTGCGCCGCGGGCCGGGCATCCGCCGTCTCGTCCAGCACCGTCCGCAGCAGCACCGCCAGGTCCATCGGCACTGCCGGCTCGCTGCCCGCCACGTCGCGGCCGAATGCCAAGGTGGCGGACACCATCGCCTCCAGCTCCTGCAGGTCGGCCAGCATCTTGCGGCGCTGCTCCTCGTCCTCCATCCACTCGGCGCGCAGCGTCAGCCGGGTGATCGGGGTGCGCAGGTCGTGGCCGATGGCGGTCAGCAGGAAGGTGCGGTCGGCGACGAAGCGGCGGATGCGCCCGGCCATGGTGTTGAACGCGCGGGCGGCGGTGGCGACCTCCTCCGGCCCGCTCTCGTCGAGCGCAGGGGCGTTCACGTCGCGGCCCAGGCGCTCGGCGGCGGCGCCCAGCAGGCGCACCGGGGCGGTCAGCCGCCGCACCGCCCACAGCGTCAGCCCGGCGGCGGCCAGCGTCATGCCCGCCCAGGCCCACAGGAACGACGCCGACGCCCAGGGACGCGACGGCGGGAAGCCGGTGTGCAGGATCAGCCAGCGGTCATCCGGCAGGTGCAGGTTCAAGACGATGTTCTGCTCCCCGGCGGACCTGACCTGCGTCTCCCTCGGATGCACCTGCTGCGGCGCCTGGCCATACAGCAGGTAGGGGCGGATCGCGCGTTGCAGCTCCAGCGGCGCACCGTCCGGGCCGCCATAGGGCAGCGTGGGCTCCACCGACGCCCGCACGCCGGCGGCCGGGTCGAGGCTCGCCGCGGCAGTGGCCCAACCCTCCGGCGGGGCGGCGCCGATGACCCGCAGGGCCGCGATCACCCGCCCGCCCAGGTCCCGCCCGTCCGCCAGGCGCTGCAGCTCCACCCGGTCCCAGGCGTGCACCACCAGGCCCAAGCCCTGCACGGCAGCCAGGCCCAGCAGCAGCACCAGCGCGGTGCGGCCGGCCAGGCTGCGCGGGTAGGCACGCCGGAGCACGTTCATGCCTGCTCGACCTCCGCGGCGAGCACGTAGCCGCCGCCGCGGACGGTCTTGATCAGGCCGGTCCCCTCCCCCTCGCCGCCGAGCTTGCGGCGCAGGCGGCTCACGGCGACGTCGATGGCGCGGTCGAACGGCCCGGCCTGCCTGCCGCGCAGCAGGTCGAGCAGCATGTCGCGCGTCAGCACCTGGTTGGCCCGGCCGGCCATGGCGGCGAGCATGTCGAACTCGCCCCCGGTCAGCGGCACCTCGACCCCCTGCGGGTTCAGCAGCACGCGCCGCGCCTGGTCCAGCGTCCAGCCGGCGAAGTGCAGCGACTTGGGCGTCGTGCCCTGGCGTGGGCCGCGCTCGGTGGTGCGGCGCAGCACGGCGCGGATGCGGGCCAGCAGCTCGCGCGGGTTGAACGGCTTGGGCAGGTAGTCGTCCGCGCCCAGCTCCAGGCCGATGATGCGGTCGGTTTCCTCGCCCATGGCGGTCAGCATGACGATGGGCACGTCGCTGATGCCGCGCAGCCAGCGCGCCAGCTCCAGCCCGCCCTCGCCGGGGAGCATCAGGTCGAGGATCACCAGGTGGTAGGCGCCGGCGGGCCAGGCGCGCCGGGCCTCGCGGCCGTCGCGGGCGCCGGTGACGCGCAGGCCGTGCCGTTCCAGGAAGCGGGACAGCAGGTCGCGGATCTCGCGGTCGTCGTCGATCAGCAGGATGTGCGGGCTGATGTCCATGCCGGGCAGCATAGGCGCGGTGAGCGGTGTTGGGCAGTGCCGGTTCTGTAACGTAGCGTGCCGCCGAACGTGGTGCGGCCGGTGCCGCCGGCGGTGTTGCCGGAGGTGAATGAGTAGTTTCCGGCCCTACTGCGGCGGCGTTGACGCCACTACCTACTACCGGCGCGGCTGGCATACGGCGCGGCTGGCCCACAACTTCTTGATCCCAGTGGCTGCGCCATGCGGCGGCTGGCTGCGTAAGGTGCCCGGATTGCCAGCGCGGGCCGGTGGCGCCATCGAAGCACAACCAGGAGATGGTCATGCGCACGCTGAGTATTATTGCCGGCAAGGTCATCATTGCGGGCGGCCTCGCCCTGATGGTCCTGGCGCCGGCAGCGCCTGCGTCGGCGCAATATGCTGTCAACTGCCCGGTGGGTTACGCGTACTCCTATGGCTACGGCTGCGTCCCTGCGGGCGGCGCCTATTCGTCTTTTTATGGTGCACAGGGCTACGGCGGGTTCCCGCCAGTTTATGAGCCATTCGGATTCGCATACGGCGGCTATGGTGGGGGCTACCGAGGCGGGTTCCGTGGCGGTGGAGGTGGATTTCATGGCGGCGGTGGCGGGTTCCATGGCGGCGG
>JAABUQ010004224.1_pt1 | contig 24820 bp, 23 predicted proteins | sample 5560001 | NCBI WGS metagenome assembly JAABUQ01 (sample SAMN10711888, study PRJNA513371) | rock metagenome | isolation source: Antarctica rocks | place: Antarctica: Victoria Land, Finger Mt nord | collected 2015-12-18
GCGTGTTTGTGACCCCCGTGAAGGTGTGGCTTCGTCCTGCCGGGGGCCTGGCTCCGCTGGGGCAAGCCCCAGGGTTTTAGGACTATCAAACCCCCGGCAAGGGACGAAGCCACGTCCTTCGGACGTAAGAAAGAATTGTATTACCCAATCTTACGCCCGTGAGGGCATGGCCGCGTCCATTGCCGGGGGTTTTATACCCCCGGTTATTATCCCCGCCGGGGATTGTTTGCCTCAGCGCCGCCGCTCTTAACGCCCATCTTCAGAACTAGGAAATCGCGATGAACCCCAGCACCCTCAAACTCTTTTACGCGCCGAAAGACCGCCTGCGCCTGACCATCCCGGATGACCGCTCGTACCCCACCGTCAAACCCGTGTGGGCCGCGCCCCTTTCCAAGCCCGGCCAGTTTCTGGCCCTCCTGGACGGCAAAGGCAACGAGATTGTCCTGCTGCCCACCCTGGACGAACTCGCCCCCGACTCGCGCGAGGCCGTGCTTGCCGAAGTGCGCCTGCGCTACCTCACCGCCCGCGTGGAGGCCGTGACACAGGCCCGGCAGGAGTTTGGCGTCACCTATTGGAGCGTCTTGACCGACCGTGGCGCGCGGGACTTTGTGACCCAGAACCTCCAGGAGAACGCCGTCTGGCTGTCCGAAGGCCATCTGCTGCTGCTGGACGTGGACGGCAACCGCTTTGAGATTGAAGACCTGGCCCAGCTAGACCCCCGCTCCCGGCACCTGGTGGAGACGATTGTGTAAAGAACCTCTCCCCCTGCGGCAGGAAAGCGGGCGCACGATGCCGAACTGCACACTGTGAAGCCTTTCATCTCCGTCGTCACGCCGACATTCCATCGGGAAGACCTGCTCGCCCGCTGCGTGCAAAGCGTCCTCGCCCAGCAGGTAGACGCCCCCTTTGAGCACCTCGTCGTCAACGGCTACGGGGAGCCGCTCGCCCCCGCCCCGTGGATGGACGACCCGCGCGTCCGGGTGCTCAGCACCTTTCGCACGGAGCGCTGCGTCGCCCGCAACACGGGCGCGGCCTTGTCGCAGGGGCAGTGGCTGCTCTTTTTGGATGACGACGACGCGCTGCTCCCCGGCGCGTTCGCGTCAATGCTCCAGGCCGCCCAAGCCGCCGACCCGGTGCTGGTCTACGGCGGCTACGAAATCCACAACGAGCGGCTGGGCCGGTCCGACACATTGCAGCCGCAGGTGCCCGCCGATGTCTTTCCCCTGCTGTTTGTGGGCGAAGTGCTGCCCCCCCAAGCCACCTGGCTGCGCCGCGATGCCTTCTTCCAAGCAGGCTGCTTTGACCCCACCTTTCCCGCCGCCGAAGACGTAGACCTCATTCGGCGCGTCGCCTTTTTGGGCGCCTGTGCGGGCACCACTCATGTCACCGCCTCCGTGCGCGTGGAGCACCAGACCACCACTTCGCACTGGGCGCGCCAAAACGAGTTCACCCACGCCAGCCTGGAAAAGAACCTGCGTCTTCCGGCAACGCTGCCGCGCCTGCTGGCCTCCACGCAGGGGCAGCCTACTGGCGGGGACGCTGCGCCCGCGAATATGTCGCCGCGGCCTGGCGGCTGTGGGCGGCGGGGCAGCGCGGAACCGCCCTGGCGCGTTTGTCCGGGGCCGCGCGCCTGGCGCGGGGGCATGCGGGACGCGCGGCTTTTCTGCGCGGCCTGCGCCGCCGACCTCCTGCCTAAGCCGCCGATCTCCTGCCTCGTCCGCTGCGCGCCGCTTCAAGGCTGCGTGCGCCTTGCATCAGCGTCTCATAGGCATTCCCACGGCTTTTCCCCGGCGTACCGACGACGGAACAGTTTGTTCCGTCGTCGCAACGCGCTAGGTATGCCGCGGGAAAGCCGGAACAGCGCCTGAGAAAAGCGGGGGCAAGCGGAACCGAAACCGCCCTTTCCGTGTTTGGAAAGAATAGGAACTCTATGCCACTACTTGAAACACCCCCCGACTCTATCCAAAAGACACTGCACTCGCTCCAAACACAGGCGCGTCCGCAGCCGGACAGCTACGCGCTGCCTTTGTCTCCCCCTTTGGAAGAAACGCGAAAAGACGCGGCAGGCCGCGAGGCGCACGGCGAGCTGCGCCTGTCGCTGGCCGGAGATGTCGCCCAAGACGGCAGCTTTGGCGCGCGGTGGCTGACGGTGGACAATCGGCATCTGCGCGTGCTGACGCCGGGCGAAGAAGGGCAGGCGGCCCATGTGGATTTGGATGTGCCGCTGTCCGAGATTGCGGAAGCGAAGACCGACAACCAGGTGGGCGTCGGCGCGCTTTTGCTGGTGATGACCAGCGGCGAAACACGCGAAGCCATTCGGTATACATTGGGCATGGGGCCGCGGTTCAGCGTGGCGGCCCGTGCCATTGAAGCGTATCTGAAGGACGAAGAGCCTTCGGCCTATCTTTTGCAGGGCCTGGAAAAAAAGGTCTGCCCCAAGTGCGGTGACCCGCTGCCCGACGACACATCGGTCTGCCCCAAGTGCGTGGACAAGCGCGCAACCCTGTCCCGCTTGATGCGCTACGCCGTGCCCTACCGCGCGCAGGCGGTCACGGTGACCCTGCTCATGTTCGCAGGGACGGCGCTAGGGCTGGCCCCGCCGATCTTTACCAAGTACCTGACCGACGACGTTTTGGTGACCCATCGGCACGAAAACTGGATTTTGTGGCTGGTGATGGGGGTGATCGTCACGACGCTTGTCGGTGTCGGGCTGACGATCTGGCGCGGGCGCGTGGCGGCGTGGATGAGCAACCACATGGTGTATGAGCTGCGGACGCAGACGTACAACCAGCTGCAAAAGCTGTCGCTGTCGTATTACGACAAGCGGCAAACCGGGTCGCTGATGGCGCGTGTCACGCAGGACGTCAACGAGCTGCAAAACTTCCTGGTAGACGGCATCCAGTTGTTCCTGGTGAACACGCTGACCATTATCGGCGTGTTTATTATTCTGCTGTGCTACAACTGGAAGCTGACGCTTTTGGTGCTGATCCCCGTGCCGGTCTCCATCTACCTGACACGCGTGATCTGGAAGTTCTTGTGGAGCAAGCTGCAGCGGCTGTGGCACCTGCGTTCGGGACTGTCGGGCAGCATCAACGCCGCCCTGTCCGGGGTGCGTGTCGTGAAAGCGTTTGCCCAAGAGAACCGGGAAGCGCGCAACTTCAGCGATAAAGCATACAGCCTTTTCGGGGCAGGCATTGTCGTGGAGCAGGCGTGGGCCACATACTTCCCGATTATCGGGTTTATTACCACGCTGGGCATCTACATTATCTGGTACGTGGGCGGCCTGCAAGTGTTCCATAACCCCAGCAAAGTGCACGGCATGACTATCGGTGTGCTGGGCATGTTCTTGACGTATGTGTCCATGCTGCTCGGCCCATTGCAGCAGATGACCCGGATCGCCGACTGGCTGTCTCGCTCCACCGCCTCCGCCGAGCGCGTGTTTGAGGTGATTGATGCCGAACCCGATATTCAGGATACGCCGACGGCAGTGGATATGCCTGTGATAGAGGGACGGGTGCAGCTCAAAAGCGTGCATTTCTCGTATGACAAGAACACCGACGTTTTAGATGACGTATCCATCGATGTGGAACCCGGCGAAATGATCGGCCTGGTCGGACACTCAGGCGCGGGCAAAAGCACGATTATCAACCTGCTGTCCCGCTTTTACGACGTGAAAGACGGCCAAATCCTCATAGACGGCGTGGACATTCGCGAGATCAAAACCGGCGACCTGCGCCGCCAAATCGGGGTCGTGCTTCAGGAGCCGTTTCTGTTCCCCGGCACGATTGCCAGCAATATCTCGTATGCCAAGCCTGATGCCACGCCCGCCGAGGTGATGCGCGCCGCCAAAGCCGCCAACGCCCACGACTTTATTATGCGCTTTCCCGACGGCTACGATACGTATGTCGGCGAGCGCGGGGCGCGGTTGTCCGGCGGCGAGCGCCAGCGGTTGAGCATCGCCCGCGCCATTCTGCACGACCCGCGCATCCTGATATTGGACGAGGCAACGGCCAGCGTAGACACCGAAACCGAAAAGCAAATCCAGGAAGCCATCGGGCGATTGACCCAGGGCCGCACGACATTTGCCATCGCCCATCGGTTATCCACGCTGCGCAACGCCAGCCGCCTGATGGTGATGGAGCGGGGCAAATTGGTGGAGCTGGGCACGCACGACGAACTCTTAGCCATGCCTGAGGGCGTGTTCAAGAAGCTGGTAGATATGCAGCAGGAAGTGAATAAACTCAACCAGGTGTAGGCCGCAGCTCCCAAGTGCAGGCCGCACGCCGAGGAAATCAGCACCATGCGCGAAGACACACAGACCGACGCACTCGCCGAGCCGAACCCCTTTGACATCCGCTTTCTGGACCCGAAAGCCGTGCGCCTGTTCCGCACGGCCCCGGACGATGCGCGTGTTCGGCTGACACTGGACGGCGACCGGTCGTGGCGCGAAGTGCGCATCGCCCGCGCGCTGCCCTTCTCCGACCCCGACCACTACTTTGGCCTGCGGGACGGCAGCGACAAAGACATCGGGCTGCTGATGGACTTGCGTGACCTAGATGCCGAGTCGCGGGCAATCGCCGATGCCGAACTCGCCCGCCGCTACTTCACTCCCAAAGTGCTGGGCGTGACGTCGGTCAAGGAAGAGTTCGGGGTCGTGAACTGGGAGGTGGAAACAGACCGCGGCCTGCGTCAGTTTACGGTGCGCAATCTGCGCGACAACACGTACCTGCTTGGCCCCAATCGCCTGATGATGACCGACGGCGATGGCAACCGCTACGAGTTCCCCGACGTGACGAGTTACGGGCCAAAAGCCTGGCAGGTGCTGGCGAAGGTGATGTAGAGATACAAAGAAAGGGCGGGCCTGATGGCCCGCCCTTTTTTACAGTCTGATGGCTAGATACTGCGCCGCCCCGTGATGAACTGATACAGGAACACAATGACCGCGATCACTAGGATGATGTGGATCAGGCCGCCCCCCAGATGCATCAAAAAGCCGATCAGCCAGAGCGCGACCAAAACCGCGCCGATGATATAAAGAATACTTCCCATTGTCCTCTGCCTCCTTGTCTGTCTCGTATCACTCGTTGTCCGTCTCGCAACACTAGTGCCCATGGCTCAGCGCATCCAGCTGCGCTGTACCTCTGATAGTCAGCAGCCCGCCGACCACATCTGCGCTTTGCACCCCGACAGGCGCTTTGACGCGCGAAAGATCAAGTATGGGGTTCACGGCCGCGAGGGCCGCGTTGACCGCAAACGCCGGGACAGGCAGGACGCCCAGCCGCCCGCGGTCGGCGACAAAGTCCAGGGTGCTCGCGCCGGGCGTGGTCGGCGTCAATGTTCCGCGCACGGCCACAGTCGTGTGCACCGGCCCAAACGCGACCGGCAAAGTCGCTGTCATGTCGTCGGCCCCCAATGTCACGCTTAAGTTTGGGCGCACCCGGAGCAGATACTCGGTCAGGTGGGCCTGCCCCAGGCTTGCCGCAAACGATGCACTGCCGATGCTCTGCACCTGCCGGGATTTGGCGTCAAACACAATATCCCGCGCATTCAGCGTCAAAGCGTCCAGGGTCACGGCGGGCGTCATCTGCACGTCCTGCCCCTGGATAAGCACCCCACGCGCCCGTCCGCGCGCGAGGCCTAAAGCATCTCCCGACACCTGCACATCGTAATGGGCAGCGGGGCCGAGCGCCTGCGGCAGGGCATCGGCGATCTTGTGCGCGACAATGGTTTGCGCCGACCGCCCCACCCCGCAGCCCGTGGGCAGCAGGCACAAAAGTGCAATTGCAGCCTTGTTACGGCGCATTGTTTTCCGCCGCTTTGGGGTCGTAGCTGCTCGGCACCACAAGGCTGTCTTTGCCCACGGTGCGCACCAGCGACAGCGGCAGGCTTGGGCGTCCATGCAGCGCGTTCTCTAAAAATCCTGTTGCCAGCACCAGCGACGGCACGACCAGGCTCTCGGTATCCACCAGCACGTCTTTGACCGTGCCCAGGGCAGCGCCCGCCTCGCTCATCACGGCCCGGCCCGCCAGCGAGCGCGCTTCCAGCAGGTCGGGGTCGGCCCGAGAATGCGGCGCCTCGCTCAAGGCATCGGCATCGGACACCGTCACGGCATCGGCTCCCAAAGCATGCACCTGCCCCGTAGATAAAAACTTAGGCTTTGCCAGCAGGCCGCCCGTGTCCACGAGAAAGCCGACAATGCGCCCGGACAGCGCATGGAACACAATGTCATGCACGCGACCCAAACGGCTGCCCCCGGCCAGTGTCATTACCGCCAGCCCATGAAGTTCCCCGCCTGTTTTGGTCGCCATGCCGTCCTGCCCTTGTGCCTCTTTGCTTGCCGCACTATACCCGGCAGGGGCAGGCGTGAAACGTGTTAATTGTGTTCTATGGCTCATCGCGGAAGATGTCCGACAATTCGGCGTCCACAGCCAGGCGCGCCAGGCGGATTTCGTACAACTCCAGACTGATCGCCCCCGCCATCAGCGCGAGGCCACCGACCAGGCAGCCCGCGCCGACCCACCCCAGGCGCGCCTCGTGCGTGGACAAAATCACGCTGAGCACGGTTCCCACAAACAGCAAAAGGGCGAGCGACAGCAGGGCGCTCGCCCCCCACACCGCGATGATACGCCGCCGAAACAGCAGCAGCTGCCGCTTCAGCAGGGCGCGGCGCGTGTCGGTCGTGTCCGCGCGCCGATACTCCCCCGTCAAATCCCGCATGCGGTCCGAGATATTCCCGTACTTGGCCGAGTAGCCGGACAGCAAAATCGCCGCCGCGGAGATCAGCACGACCGGGGCAACAGCGGCGCTGATAAGGCTGGAAAGGTTGAATGTGGGGGCTGGCATGGTGCGACTTGGCCGTTCCGGTTTTGGCGAACGAGGGCATTTGCGCCAATCATACGCCGAATGCCGCGCAAAGTCAAGCCGCGCGTCGGGCGGCCCACGCCCCTGCCGCCCGGCATCTCCACACCCATTGCTTTGGATTTGCCCAGGCTGATTCAGCGTGTACCGACGACGGAAAGATTTGTTCCGTCGTCGGTACGCGCTTGGAAAGCCGAAGCAACACGCAAGGGAACCCCAAATAAGCCGTGTGGGGTAAACTTAGGACACGCTCACTTGATGGGAGAGAAACCATGCATGCCTCAGAACCACGCTACAGCAAAGAGGAAACCGCGCGACTTGGACAGGAGCGTTATCGCAAAGATGTGCAGCCCCTGGTAGAAGCGGCCCACGCAGGCGAGTTTGTTGCCATAGACATTGAGTCGGGCGCTTACGCGCTGGACAAAGATGACTACACAGCCACCGAGAAGCTGCTTGCGCGCCAGCCCAACGCGCAGATTTGGCTGATGCGTGTCGGTCGCCCCGCCACCCGGCGCATGGGTGGGTCGCGCCTTGCCGCAAAGCACAGCGCTGAATGATCATCGGCATTGTCAATGCTTTCGCGGAAGCCACGCTCAATTTGCCCATTCAAGATTCAGACGGCACAGAGCAGCATATAACAGTGATTTATTGATACCGGGTATGATGGCAGCCTCACTCTGCCGCTAAGCCTGATTGATGCGCTCGGCCTGCCCTTTCGCTCGCGGGGCAGCGCAGTTCTTGCTGACGGCAGCGAGGCGCAGTTCAACACCTATGCCGCGACTGTGATATGGAATGGCTTGCCGCGCAACATCTTGGCGGATGCCGCAGACACCGATCCACTTATCGGCATGTCCCTGCTCTACGGCCACGACATTCGCATTCAAGCCGTGGACGGCGGGCGCGTTACAGTAGAGCGTTTGCCGTAACGTATGCGCCGCCTCAGCCAAGCCCTTTGCCGCGTGTGCCATAATCACCCTATGATTAACCCGAAAACCTACCGCGAGATGGGCCTGAACGACGCCGAGTATGCCCAAATAGAAAGCACGCTGGGACGCGAGCCGAGCATCACTGAGCTAGGCATGTACGCGGTCATGTGGTCGGAGCACTGCGGCTATAAATACTCCCGGCCTGTGCTGCGCCTGTTCGCCCGCTACAAAGAGGCGATGGACACCAATGCCGTGGAGAACGCCGGGGCCGTAGACATCGGCGGCGGCCTGGGCATTGTGATGAAGATGGAAAGTCACAACCACCCCAGCGCCGTAGAGCCGTTCCAGGGCGCGGCCACCGGCGTGGGCGGCATTCTGCGGGACATCTTTACGATGGGGGCGCGGCCAGTGGCTTTGCTCAACTCGCTGCGCTTTGGGCCGCTGACGGACGCCCGCACGCGCTACCTGTTTGAGCATGTAGTCGGCGGCATCAGCCATTATGGAAACTGCGTGGGCGTGCCGACTGTGGGCGGGGAGATTGGGTTTCACCCGTCGTATGCGGGCAACCCACTCGTCAACGCGCTTGCCGTGGGCATTGTGCCGCTGGATCAAATCGCGTCGGCGGGGGCGAAGGGTGCGGGCAACCCGGTCTTGTATGTCGGGTCGGCCACGGGCAAGGACGGCATCCACGGCGCGACCTTTGCCAGCGTGGAACTCGGCCCGGACAGCGAAAGCAAGCGTCCCAATGTGCAGATGGGCGACCCCTTTGCCGAGAAGCTGCTCATTGAAGCCACGCTGGAGGCTCTCGCCACCGGGCATATCGTCGGCATTCAGGACATGGGGGCGGCGGGGCTGACCTGCTCCACCTGCGAGATGAGCGCCAAAGCGGGCATGGGCATGACCATAGACATCCGGCGCGTGCCGCTGCGCGAGGCGGACATGACCCCCTACCAAGTGATGCTCTCCGAGTCGCAGGAGCGCATGCTGGCGGTGATAGAAGCAGGCCATGAGCACGAAGTCGCCGCTATCTTTGAGAGATGGGGCCTCTCCGCCGCCATCATCGGGGAAGTGACCGATACAGGCCGCGTCGTCGTGCTAGATAATGGCATTGTCGCCGCCGACGTTCCCGCGCAGTCGCTGACCGACGACTGCCCCACCTACTACTTAGACGCGCAGGAGCCTGCGTATATCCAAGCCGTGCAAAGCGCCGACCTCAGCCATCTGCCCGAACCGGACGACTACGGGGCTGTGTTGTTGAAATTGCTGGCCTCCCCGACTATCGCATCTAAACGCTGGGTGTACGACCAGTACGACTCGATGGTGCAGACCCAGACCATTGTCCTGCCCGGCGCGGCGGATGCGGCGGTGCTGGCCCTGCGCGGCACGGGCGGCAAGGCCATCGCGCTGACCACCGACTGCAATGCGCGCTATTGTTATCTTGACCCCTATGTCGGGGCGCAGCTTGCCGTTGCCGAAGCCGCCCGCAATCTGTCGTGTGTCGGGGCCGTCCCGCTCGCCGTGACGGATTGCCTCAACTTCGCCTCGCCCGAAAAGCCCGAAGGCTTCTGGCAGTTCCGGCGCGCGGTGGAAGGGCTGGCCGAAGCCTGCGAAGCGTTTGGCACGCCGGTGATTTCAGGCAACGTGTCTTTCTATAACGAGACGCCCCAACAGGCTATCTTCCCCACGCCCACCGTCGGCATGATCGGCCTGCTGGATGATGCCGACAAGCGCGTGACTTTGGCCTTTAAGAACGAGGGGGACACAATCTACCTTGTGGGCGACAGCCAGCCGACGTTTGGGGGCAGCGAGTATCTGTCTGTCATTCATGGGCAGGAAGTCGGGCAGCCGCCTGCTTTGGATATGGACGCCGAGAAGCGCGTGCAGGGCTTTGTGCGCGAGGCGATTGCGCAGGGCCTGCTGCAATCCGCCCATGACGTTTCCGACGGCGGCCTGGCTGTCTGCCTTGCCGAATGCTGCCTGGCGGGGAATATTGGCATGCACGCCGAAAGGCCGGAGCAGCGGCTGTCGGCATTGGAATTGTTCGGCGAGCGCGCGGCAAACATCGTCGTCAGCAGCGCGCCGGAGCAGGATGCCGCTTTTCAAGCACTGCTGTCGGCGCACGGTGTCGCGTGTTTAGCCTACGGCGAGGTAATGGGTGAACATAACGGCGACACATGGATGCGCATTGAGGCCGATCGCGGACGCCCCGACATTGACGTTACACTCGGCGGCCTGCGTGACGCTTATGAAGGGGCTATCCCCCGCGCAATGGGCAGGAAGTGAGACTGCTGCGCTATGAACGAAGACGCGGTCAAACTGCTGGACGTAGTGGCTCTCACCGAAGCGCTGCCGGAGCGCAAACTCCAACGGGGGCAGGTCGGCACGGTTGTGGAACTCCTCGCGCCGGGCGTTTTTGAGGTTGAGTTTGCCGACGCGCACGGCAGGACATATCAAATGCTGGCATTGCGGGCCGACCAGCTTCTGCCCCTGCATTACGATACGACGGCAGCGGCCTGAAGTCTCAATGCAGGCCCAATCAGGTATACTCAAACCCTCATGGTTGACCAAGAACTGCCGCCCACTCCCCTGCCCCTCTGCGATGACGACGATGCGCCGCGTGAAGAATGCGGCGTGTTCGGCCTGTTTGCGCCCGGCGAGGATGTCGCGCGCCTGACCTACTTCAGCCTGATGGCCTTGCAGCACCGGGGGCAGGAGTCGGCAGGCATCGCCGTGTCCGATGGGCAGCAGGTGAAATGGTACAAAGAGATGGGACTTGTGCCGCAGGTCTTTGACGAGCGCACCCTGACGCAGCTTCAAGGCGACATCGCCATCGGCCACACGCGCTATTCCACCACCGGCTCCAGCGTTTTGCGCAATGCCCAGCCCCTGCACTGCGCGTGGGGCGACGGCACGGTCGCCGTGGCACACAACGGCAATTTGATTAATACGCAAGAACTGCGCGACGAACTAGAGGCGCAGGGCGTCCCCTTCCAAACCACCAATGACAGCGAAGTGATTGCCCGGCTGATCGCGACCCAGCAGGACAAGTCCCTGGAAGACGCGGTCGCGCACACCATGAGCCGCCTGCGCGGCGCGTACTCGGTTGTTGTTCTCACCGAAGACACCTTGATCGGCATGCGCGACCAGTACGGCATCCGCCCGCTGTGCTTGGGACTGCTGGACGGCCAGCATTACGTGCTGGCGTCGGAAACATGCGCCCTGGAAACCATCGGCGCATCCTATATCCGCGAAGTGGAGCCGGGCGAGATGATTGTCATCACCCGGCGCGGCATGCACGAGCGGCAGGCCATTCCCCCGGCCAAGCCCTCCCTGTGCGTGTTTGAGTTTATCTACTTCGCCCGCCCGGACAGCGCCATGTACGGGCGCGGCCTGCACGATGCCCGGCGTCGCATGGGACAGGAACTCGCCCGCGAGCATCCGGTTCCCAATGCCCACATGGTGATGCCGATCCCCGATGCCGCGACCCCTGCCGCGATTGGGTTCGCGCAGGCATCGGGCATTCCCTACGGCGAGGGAGTGGTGAAAAACCGCTATATCGGGCGCACGTTTATTCAGCCCAACCAGCGCATGCGCGAGGCGGGCGTGCGCATGAAACTCATGCCCATCAAAGAGGCATTGGCCGGCAAGCGCGTGGTCATGGTGGACGATTCCATTGTGCGCGGCACAACCACGGGCCAGGTGGTCAAGCGCTTGTTTGATGCCGGGGCGGCCGAAGTGCATGTGCGCATCACGGCCCCGCCGGTCAAGCACCCCTGCTATTACGGCATTGACATGGCGAGCCAGGACGACCTGGTCGCCGCCCACCACTCGGTAGAAGAGATTCGGCAGATGATCGGCGCGACGAGCCTGGGCTACCTCAGTTTGGACGGCGTCATGCGGGCCATCGGCGTGGGCAAAGCCAGCTTCTGCCGGGCATGCTTTGACGGCAAATACCCCCTGGAAGTCCCGCAGCATGTCCAGCGTTCCAAGTTCGCGCTGGAAATGCCCCTCGCCGCCGTGTAGCCCCTCAGATGTGGGGGCGAGGGGGCAATCCGAGACTTTCCACGGCATGCCATAGGCTTTTCCCCGGCATGGCAAGCGTGTACCGACGACGGAACATTTTCTTCCGTCGTTGGTACGCGCTTGCAATACAAGTACAAACCCTTTGCAGCGCCCGCGCGACACAAACGCGCCGCGCAAACGGCGGAAGTTTAAGCCGCCCTCCCTTTGTGGAAGAAGGGGTGTTAACGACGCGCGCGCAAGCCGCCGAACGGCTTTCTCTGCGTGCTTCTATATAGATGCCTTCTGCCGCAACTCTTATCAGTCAGCGGCAGAGGGAAAGTGAAAGGGTGACAATCCACCGTGAGTCCTCAAAAAGTCCGCGTCGCTATTATCGGCGTCGGCAACTGCGCCTCGGCTCTCGTGCAGGGCGTTCAGTTTTACCAAAACGCCCGCGAAGACGAGTTTGTGCCGGGATTGATGCATGTTAATCTGGGTGGCTACCATGTGCGGGACATTGAGTTCTCCGCCGCGTTTGATGTGAATGTCTCTAAAGTCGGCAAAGACCTGGGCGAGGCTGTCTGGGCCGCCCCCAACAACACGATCAAGTTTGCCGATGTGCCATTTCTGGGCGTCCCTGTGCATAAAGGGCAGACATTGGACGGCCTGGGCAAGTACAACCGTCAGATGATCGACGAGTCCCCCCTGCCCGTGGCCGACATCGCCCAGATTTTGCGGGACACACGCACCGATGTCGTCATCTCCTATCTGCCGGTCGGCTCGGAACTCGCCACCCGCTGGTACGTGGAGCAGATACTGAATGCCGGGTGCGGCATGGTCAACTGCGTTCCCGTCTTTATCGCCTCCGACCCGTGCTGGCAGCGTCGTTTTGAAGAACGCGGCCTGCCGATTATCGGCGACGACATCAAATCGCAGGTGGGCGCGACTATCACGCACCGGGTTCTGACCAATCTCTTCCGGGAGCGCGGCGTCCGATTAGACCATACCTACCAATTAAACTTCGGCGGCAACACGGACTTCCAAAACATGCTTGAGCGCGAGCGCCTGGAGTCTAAAAAGGTCTCCAAGACCAATGCGGTCACCAGCCAATTGGACTACCCCATCTCCAACGACGATGCCCATGTTGGGCCGAGCGACTACGTGCCGTGGCTGCAAGACCGCAAGTTCTGCTATATCCGCATGGAAGGCACGACTTTCGGCAACGTGCCGCTCAGTTGCGAACTTAAACTAGAGGTATGGGACTCGCCCAACTCCGCCGGGGTCGTGATTGACGCCGTCCGCTGCATCAAGGTCGCCCTCGACCGCGGTATCGGGGGGGCGCTGTTCAGCCCCTCGTCTTACCTGATGAAGACCCCGCCCCAGCAATTCACCGATGCCGAGGCGCGCACCCGCACCGAAGCGTTTATTCAGGGCGAGGCGGCGCACTGATCCCTTCCACTGCCCTATGACACAACTCCAAGATGAGATTGACCAACTAGGGGGCTGGTTCCACAACCTGCATCTGCCGGATGGAACACAAACTAATCCCCATCATAATCTAGGCGACTTCCCCCGCCGCAAGTGGCAGAAGATCGCGCCGCACATCCCCGCCGACCTGCATGGATGGCGCGCGCTGGACATCGGGTGCAACGCGGGCTTTTACACATTTGAGATGGCGAAGCGTGGAGCATCCGTGGTCGGCATCGACGTTGACCCGCACTATCTGCGTCAGGCTGAATGGGCGGCCCATCAGTATGGCTTCGGCAGTCAAGTGGAGTTCCGCGAGATGCAAGTCTACGACCTGGCGCACACAGCGGAGACGTTCGACCTGGTCTGGTTTATGGGCGTTTTGTACCACCTGCGCTATCCCATGCTTGGCCTGGACATTGTCACTCAGAAAGTGCGCCGTTTGATGGTCTTCCAGACCCTGACCATGCCCGGCGAGGAAGTGTTTGAACAAGATTACACGCTGGATGTTGAACGGCGGGATGTGATGCGCGAGCCGGGCTGGCCGAAGATGGCGTTTATTGAACGGGAGCTTGCGGGCGATCCGACAAACTGGTGGGCGCCCAACCATGCGGGCGTGCGAGCGATGCTGCGCTCCGGCGGCATGCGCATTGTCGCGGAACCCGGCGAGGAAATCTACCTGTGCGAGCCTGACCTCGTCAATCCCGCGTGCGTGAGCGGGTGGAACCGCGCCGAGCTGCTGTCGGCGACGGGGCGCGCCAAGCAAGGGGCGGAGACGGCATGATTGAGGCGATGAGAGTTTATGATTAAGGCGATGAGAGTTTATGATTGAGGCGATCAAGTTCTGGAACGAACCCAACAACCTGTCGCACTGGGACTTCGGCCTCGACGCGGGCTGGGTAGAGTTTGCCCACATGGTCAGCCTGGCGGCGCAGGCTGTCCGCGCTCTCGCCCCCGACCTGCGCCTGGTGCTGGGTGGCATGTCCCCCATTGACCCGGAGTTTCTGCTGCTGCTGGAGCGGCAGGGCCTGATGCAGCACCTGGATACGGTCGCCGTGCATGGCTTTCCCCTGGACTGGAACCACTGGCAGATCAACGAATGGCCCCAAAAGCTCGACGCCATCCGTGCCGTGACAAAGCTCCCTATCTGGGTGACCGAAGTCGGCGTGTCCACGTTTGGGGCCGACGAGGTGCAGACCTTCGGCCTTCAGCGCACCCAGGAGCTGCTGCGGGGCCGGGCGGAACGCGTCTACTGGTACAGCCTGCTTGACCTGCCCCCCACCTGGGAAGCGACCACGCGCCACAAGGAAAACGAAGGCAGCGCCTACTACCGCCACTTTTATCTCGGCCTGCTGCGGGCCGACGGCACCCCCAAGCCCGCGCTGGATTATTTTGACCCCGAACTGGGCATCGTGCAATGGTTCCACTTTGAAGACCCTCGGCTGGACATGGCCGTGGAACAGATGCAGCGCATCGGCGTCAAGCGCCTGCGCACCGGCATCAGCTGGGCCGACTGGCACCGGCCCAATGCGGCCGCGTGGTTTGACCGGCAGATGGCCGCATTGGCCCCCTTTGATGTCACCGTGACCCTGTGTTTCACGCCGCCTTCGCGCGGCAGGGTGGAGCACCACACCAGCCCGCCCCTCGTGCCCGAAGAGTTTGCATGGTTCGCCGCCGATGTTGTCCGCCGCTACGTGCTGAACCAGACCCTGCCCCAGCAGACTTTGTCCCAGCAGGCGCTGACGGCGTAATCGCCATTCGTGCGGAGCCGGAGGGCTTTTGCTGTCCCGCAGACCTGCCCCTTTTGCCGCCGTGTTCCAGCCCGCCGATTGCCGTGTTCCAGCCCGCCGATTGCCGTGTTCCAGCCCGCCGGTTTCTGCTCCGCACAGGCGCAGCCACGGGATTGTATCGGTGTCCTAACGGCGTTGCGACGACGGAAGAGTTTGTTCCGTCGTCGGTACGCGCTTGAAATGCGCTTAATCAGCCGGGGAAACGCTTGGGGGACGCGCTTTGGGCGCGGGATAAAGGGGCGCGCCGGGGTATATTACGCGTATGAATAGTGGACTGCTCCTGCTGACGGCTTATTTGATCGGCTCGCTTCCCATCGGCCTGTACGTGGGGAAGCTGGTGCGCGGCATTGATGTCCGCGAGTTCGGCAGCGGCAATATCGGGGCATCCAATGTGTGGCGCACATTGGGGCCGGTCTGGGGAATTGTCGTGTTCGCGCTGGATGTGTGCAAAGGCTTGGGGCCGACTTTGCTCGCGCATCAGGGAGGCCATGCGCCGGAGGGCTTGCCGGTTGCGGCGGGGGTCGCGGCTGTGCTGGGGCACAACTTCAGCCCGTTTCTGCGATTTAAGGGCGGCAAAGGGGTGGCGACCACGCTGGGGGTGGCGTTCGGCCTGTCGTGGATCGCGGCCTTGATCGGGTTCGGCATCTGGGGAGCGTGCCTGCTGCTGACGCGGTATATTTCGCTCGCCAGCGTGGTCGGCGTGCCGGTGGGGGCGTTCTTTACCTGGTGGCTGAACGGGCGGCAGTGGCCGTATGGCCTGTTCGCTGTTGCGGTCAGCGTGTTTGTCATGGTCAAGCACCGGGCGAACTTTGCGCGTTTGCGGGCGGGCACGGAGCCGAAAGTGGGGCGAAAATAGAGAAAGTGGGGCGAAAATAGATGGGGCGTCTGGTGCTTGCGTCCACGTCCCCGCGCCGGCGGGAATTGCTGGGGGTTCTCGGCCTGCCCTTTGAGGTCGCGCCCAGCGATTTTGACGAAAGCAGCATTCCTGTCGGCGCGCTTCAGCCCGGCGCGTGGGTGATGCGCCTGGCCGAGGGCAAAGCGCGCGCCGTGGCCGCGCGCACCGAGGGCGATGCCGTTGTCATCGGCGCGGACACTACGGTTGTCTTGGAGGGCGAGTATCTGAACAAGCCGCAGGACGACGACGATGCCCGGCGGATGCTGCGTCGACTTGGCGGGCAGACGCACACGGTTTACACGGGCCTGTGCCTGGCGGAAACGCGGAACGGCAGGCTTGTCCGCGTTGCGACCGACTTTGCCCAAACAGGGGTGACGTTTGCCCCGCTTTCGGAGGCGGTGATTGAGGCGTATGTCGCCACGGGCGAGCCGCGCGACAAAGCGGGCGCGTATGGCATTCAGGGCAAGGCATTGGCCTTTATCCCCGGCATAGAGGGCGATTATTTCAATGTCGTCGGGCTGCCCGTTTTCCTGCTGTGCCGAATGCTGGAGCCGTGGGGCATCTCGCCCTGGCAGCCACACGCCCCGGACTAACACGCGCCGCGCCCCGGAACATCACAAGAACATCACAAGAACATCACAATGCACTCCCCGCCGCCTCTTTCTCGTTCCCCGCGCTCGCTGCGCACCAATCTCGCCCTGGCTGTCATGCCCACGGGGACGGTGCTGGCCGTCTTTGCGCTGGTGGAAATGTGGAGCCACCAGAAGCTGCTGTTCGCCTCGCTCGCCTCCAGCGCGTTTCTTATCTACCTGGACCCGGAGCATGAAACAAACAGCGTGCGCACTGTGGTGGTGTCGCAGGGGCTGGCGGCCCTGGCCGGGTTTGCGGCGCACGCCTGGGGACAGGGCAGCCCGTGGGCGGCGGGGGCGGCGATGATTTTAGTTATCTTCGCCATGATCGGCCTGCGCGTCATGCACCCGCCTGCGGTTTCCACCGCGCTGTCGTTTGCGCTGGGCGCGGGGACAGGGCGCACGGTTCTGCTTTTTGCTGTGTGCGTCGCTCTGGTCGCCGGATTAGTTCTTGGGCAGCAGGCCGTGATAAAGCGAATTAACCGCGTCGCCCGCGTGGAGGGGAGAACACTCCTATGACACCGATGCATGCCGTGGCGGAAGAGTGGGTGCGCATCGCCGTGCAGTGGCTGCGGCTGGGCGTGGAATTTTTGGGGGCGCTGATTGTCGGGATGGGCGTTATTTTGGCCGCCGCGCTGTTTGCGCGCGCCCTGCTGTCGCGCCACACGGCGGATTTCAATGCCATCCGCCTGACCCTGGCGCGGTATCTGGCCCTGGCTTTGGAGTTTCAGTTGGGGGCGGATATTTTGTCCACGGCAGTCGCCCCCTCCTGGGCTGAAATCGGCAAGCTGGGGGCTGTCGCGGTCATTCGCACCACGCTCAATTACTTCCTGTCCAAAGAAATCAAAGAAGAGCAGGCCGGTTTGCGGGCGCAGGCCGAACAAGCCGTAGCCTCGCAAGCCCTGGGCCAATCACAACAATAAACACTTTCGGGGCAGGTGAATTGAGCGCGCACGGGATGCCCTGAGCAGCCTTGCCCTGCCCCCAGAGCCTTTCCCTCGCAATGCCGATAGGATGCCGTCGCGTCCCGCGTGCGTTTTCTTGTGTGCATTTTCTTGCAATCAAGGCGAACTAAAAGGCGATGTGCAGGGAAACGTAAGGCTGCACCGAGGTGCCGAAGAAGCGATGCTCCATGCCCGCGTCAATGTAGGGGGTCAGCGAGGTGGCAAGCCCGACATAGGGGCCGCGCCCGGTCTCGCCGATGTCCAGGTGCAGGGCGGACAGGTGGTTGTGGTAGGAGGCGAGCGAGTAGGCTTGCAGGGCGATCATCGGGGCGGAGTTGCCGTTGAGTTCCAGCAGCCAGCCAGCTTTGATGGTGGGCACGAAGTAGTGGGGCAGCGGGGCGGGGTCATCGGCATGCCCGGCCCAGACGCGCTGAAGATACGCCGACGACGTGCGGGACAGGGATTTGCCGGCCAGCAGGAACGAGAAATGGTTGGTGTCTGTCCAGACAATGTGCGGGCGGCCTAGGGCGTTCCACAGGTATTCGGCGTTGCGGGGCGGCACATACAGGTCGCGGGCGGCTTCAATCATCAGCACATGCCGGGGCCGGTTAAACTGCGTGTAGTGGGCAGGGTCCACCAGGGACAGACGGGCGCGCGCTTCCGGGGTCAAGAGTTCAGGCAGGAAATGCCCGTACAAGGCCACCTCCGCGCTGCCCGCGTACAGGGACGGCAGATCGCCGCCGCCTTCCAGGGCCACGCCGGCGTTCAGGCGCGCATCCTGCCCCATCGCCAGGTGCGCAATCACCGCGCCCAGGCTGATGCCCATGACGCCCAGCCGCTGCGGGTCGGTGTCGGGCCGGGTTTGCAGCCAGTCGGCAACGGTGCTCACGTCGGACGCGCTTTGGCCGAAAGCCTGGGTCACATCGGCCACGCGCGGGCCGATAAAGTGGCTTGCCGAGTTGGTCTTGCCTACGGTGCGCCCTAAATGGTACGGCAGGCTCATCAGGGCGCAGCCCATGCCCTGCGCGGCCATCTGCGCGGCGAGTTTATCCATAAAGCGCGCCAGCAGGCCGCCCTCGCTTTCCCCAATTGGGTGCAGCAGGACAATGGCAGGGGCGCGCGGCGAAGCGGCGTTCTGCGCGGGGTAAAACGTGACGCGTATCTGGTCGTTGACAGGGAACCCGCTGGGGCGTTTGGAGGGAAGCAGGACGGTGACAGGCAGCGAGGCGGGGGCGGCAAATGCATTTCGCCCGCCGCACGCGAGGCACAAGGCGAGAAAGAGCAGCAGGAGCGCCGGGCGGATGCCGGGGGTATGAAACCCCCGGCAGTGGCTTGTGCCGGGGGTATAAAACCAATGGCCTAAGCTTGTGCCGGGGGTATAAAACCCCCGGCAACGGACGAGGCCACGTCCTTCGGACGTAAGAAGGGGGTTACGAATAGCAATCTTATGCCCGTGAGGGCTTGGCCGCGTCTTTGCCGGGGGTTTTATACCCCCGGTGCGTGACAACAACAAGTAAAGCATAGGGAGGACAACAGGGCTATTGTACCGCAACAGGCGCAGTTTATGGGCAAGGGGGCGTGGTTTATGGGCAGAGCGGGCGGGGTTTACGGATGCGCGGCCAGTTCGCGCTCCACGGCTTGATATTCCTGTTCCAAAGCAGCAACAGGGCGGGACGGACGGCGGCTTTCCAGGGTGACAAACAAAACGGGCGCGACCAGCAGCGTAAAGAACACCGAGACGGATAGGCCGCCGATGACCGCAATCGCCAGCGGCTTTTGCAGGGCTGCGCCCGCACCCAAGCCGAGAGCGAGGGGCAGCAGGGCCAAGATCGCACCGATAGTTGTCATCAAAATAGGCCGCAGGCGCTGCCGCCCTGCATCGGCCATCAGTTCCAGAACAGGACGGTCGGGGGACTCACGGCGCAGGTGATTGAAGAAGTCAAACAGCACAATACCGTTTTCGGTAATAATCCCCACAATCATAATCGCGCCGGTAAAGCTGGAAATGTTGAGCTGCGTCTTGGTGAGAAACAGGGCCAGCAGCACGCCGAAAAGCGACAGCAGGGCCGCCAGCAGCAGGGCTAGCGCCTGGCGCAGTGAGCGAAACTGGATAACTAAGAGCGTAAACACAAACAAGACGGCGACGACCAGCACGGCCCCCAGCTCGGAAAACGACTTCTGCTGGCTGGCATACAGGCCGCCGTATTCCAGGGTATAGCCAGGGGGCAGCTTGACCTGATGGGACACGCGCTGCTGGATGTCGCGGGTCGCGCTGCCTAGATCACGCCCGGACAGGCTGGCCGTCACGGCGATATAGGGGCGCTGGTTTTCGCGGGTCACCTGCAGGACGCCGGGCTGCACCTGAAGGTCGGCGACTTCGCTCAGGGGGATGCTGCCGCCGGTCACGGGCGAGGCGATTAATATGTTGGGCAGCAGGTTCTGGTCCAGGGTCTCGCCTGTATGGGACAGCACAACGCGCACAGGGATCGCCTGCTCGCCGATCTGCACACGGGTCGGCTCGACGCCCAGCAGGGCGGCCTGGGCCGCCTGCGTGATGTCGTCGGTGGTCAGGCCATAGCGCTGGGCCTGCTCCGTGTTGACATGCAGCACCGTTTCGGGGCTGCTGTGGATGATGCCGTTGCGATGGTCAACCACCCCTTTGGTGCCGCCGACCACATCGTCCACCTGCCGGGCCAGCGTTTCCAGCCGATCCGTGTCGGGGCCGAAGATTTTCACCTCCACAGGGTTGGGGGCATCGCCTGCAAGGTCGCCAATGCTGTCTTGAAGCACCTGGATAAAGTCCACCTGCGCGCTGGGCACCTGGGCTTCCACCTGCCCACGCACATCATCCATGACGGCATTAATGTCGCGCGTGCGCTTTTGCTTAAGCTGCACGGACATGTCGCCCGCGTTCTGGGTGGTGATGGCAAAGCCAAGCTGCGCGCCTGTGCGCCGCGACCAGGCGGACACTTCCGGCGTCTTGGCAAGGATGCCTTCAATCTGCCGGCAGGCCCGGTCAGTCTGGGCAAGCGAAGTCCCGGCAGGCAGTTGATAGTCTAGCGTAAAGCCCCCCTCGTCAAACTCAGGAAAGAAGCCTGTCTGCAAATGGGTCAGCAGAAGATAGGCCCCCACGGCGACCGGCAGCAGCAGCACCAGGACAGCCGCGCGGTGGTGCAGGCACCAGCCCAGGGCGCGGCCATAAACACCGGCGATGCGGTCGAACTGCCGGGGGAAGAAGCCCAGGATGCGGCCTGCCAGTCCATGCGGCTCTTCAGTCTTGAGGGGCAGCAGAAAGTCGGCCAGCAGGGGAATCAGCAGCAGCGACAGCAGCAGCGATACGGTCAGGGTCGCGATCATCACCAGCGACAACGGGCCAAAGAACTGCCCAGTCAGGTCATTAAGGAACGTCAGCGGCAGAAAGGCCGCCATGGTCGTCAGTGACGAGCCGACCATAGCGGGCGTGATGGCTCTCAGCCCCGCGGCAATGGATGCCCGCCGGGACTTGCCGCCCTCCAGCTCGTGGAACATGTTTTCCACGACGACGATGCCGTCGTCAATGACCAGCCCCAGGGCGATGGCGAGCGCGCCCAATGTCATAATATTGAGCGTCTGGCCCAAAGCCTTCATCAGCGCGAACGTAATGACAATGGTGAGCGGCAGAATAATCAGAACCACGGCAGCGGTGCGCAGGTTGCCCAAAAACAGCATCAAGACAATCAATGCCAGCACGCCGCCGACGATAATCGCTTCCAGCACGCTCGCCTGCGACTCCTGGACAATCTGCGACTGGTCATAGAAATTAGACACAGTGATGTTGGGCGGCAGGTCGGCCCGCGTGTCGTGCAGGGCCTGCTTGATGCCCTGCGCGATCTGCAAGGTGTTGCCTGTCGGCTGCTTGATAACATTGAGGAGCACGGCATCATGGCCGTTGCCGCTGGTGGCGATGGTGCGCGTTTCCACGCTGCGGGTCACCGTCGCGATCTGCCCAATCGTGACCGGCACGCGGTTCTTAACGGCCACGGTGATCTGCTGTATCTCGCTTGGGGTCTGAAACAAGCCGGACACCAAAACTTCGTAGTGCAGATATGATTTGTCGTAGAAGCCGACGCTGCTAATTGAGTTGTTCTTGCTCAGCGCATTCTCTACATCCTGCACCGTGATGCCACGCGCGAGCAGGGCGGTCGGGTCGGCCTGCACGAGAAAGTCCGGCGTGTCGCCGCCCAGCACGGAGATTTGGCGCACGCCGGGCACGCGCAGCAGCCGAGGGCGCAGGGTGTACAGCGCGGCATAGCGCAGGTCTTGCGGGCTGACGGTCTTGGAGTACAAACTGTAGCCCATGATGGGGAACACAGAGGGGTTGAGCCGTTCGGCATGGACATTAGCGCCGGGCGGCAGGGTGCTTTGGAGCTGGGCCAAGACAGCCTGCACCTGCTGCAAAGTGGCCTGCATATCCGTGCCCCACGCAAAGTTGACATCCACCTCGCTGCTGCCGCGCTCGGTCAGCGACTTGACATCCGAGACGCCTGGCACGCCGGACACGGCATTTTCTATGGGGCGGGTGACATTAGCAAGCACAAGCGGAATAGGCGTGTCGCCGGCATCCGTGGTGACAATGATGCGCGGGGCAGTAAGGTCAGGAAAGATGGAAACAGGCAGATTGCTGAAAAAGTAGAACCCCAGCAGGCACAGGATCACGACGAGCAGTCCCGCCGCCTTTTTGAAGCGCCACACGAAGAGGCTAAGGCCCATGATTGCTCCCCTGCCCGGCGGCGGGCTGCACAGAAACTTTGGCCTTGTCCGGCAGGCCGTACTGCCCGGACACGGCGACGCGCTGCCCGGCTGTCAGGCCCTGAGTGATTTCCACCAGTCCGTTGGCTGCAAGGCCTGCCTTGGCGGGAACCACGTGGGCGATGTTATCCGTGCCGACCACAACCACGCTGGTTTCCCCTGTGTCCGGGTCGGTCAGCAGGGCGGCTTTGGGGACGACCAGCACATCGGCACGCCGCTCGGTGGCAACGCGCGCCTTGACAGTCGTGTCGTCACGCAGGCGGCCCTCGGCGTTGGACACAAGCGCGAGAGCAGGAACGGTGCCGGTTACGGCGTTCACCTGCGCCCCAACATTGTAGATAATGGATTGATACGTCTTGCCCTCTCTGCCGGGAGCGGAGAACGTGACAATCTGGCCTTTATGCAGCTGGCGCGCCTGATCGCTGGGCACGCCCAGTTCCAGCACAAGGGTGCGCAGGTCGGCGATGACAGCCAGCTTGGTCGTCGCGTCCACGCTTTCGCCCACGGCCGCGCCCACCGAGATCACCTGCCCGGACAGCGGCGTGCGGATCGTATACAGGGCGGACTGTGCCCGCGCCGTCGCCAGTGCCCCGCGCGCATTTTGCACCTGACGCCGGGCCACCTGCACATCCTTTTGCTTCACAATGTCCTGCAAGCCGGCGGTGCGGGCCGACTGCACTGCCAGCTTCTGACCCGCGGCGGCCTGGCGCTGGGCATCCACAGTCTGACGCTGGGCATCCACTTGCGCCTGCGCGGTGCTGACAGCCAGCCGGGCAGTCTCCACGTCTTTCTGCGCCACCAGCCCATCTGCGTAAAGCGTCTGCTGACGAGCGAAGTTCTGCTGCGCATTTTGCAGGGAGGCCAGGCTGCCGGTGAGCGCGGCTTGTTCGCGCTTGACAGCAGCCTGTGCCCCGGCAAGGGCCGACTGGGCCTGCGCGATTGCCGTGCGGGTTTGCGCCTGCTGCTGCAGCGCATTGGCCTGCGCCTGCTCCACCTGCACCTGGTTTTGGCCCAGGGTCGCCTGCGCCTGCTGCAATGGCCCGGCCAGTGTCTTGGTTGCGAGGTGCGCGATAATCTGGCCCTTTTGGACAGTTTGGCCGTAGCGCACGGGCAGCGCATCCAGCACGCCTGCGACTGGCGGCGTGAGCGTCGCCTCGCGGGTTTGCAGAACTCTCAAAGTGCCCGAGACTGGCAGGGTACGCTCCAAAGTCTGCCGGACGACTAGGGCAGTCTGCACAACAGGCGTGGGCGCCTCCCCTTTGGCGGCAGGCTGGGCCTTGGGATGCCCGCAGCCTGCACATGCAAGTGCGGCCAATGCTCCGCATAACAGCAGAGGTTTGGGATGAAGATAAGTCATGGCTTGGCCCCTCCTGTTGCTTGTGGCGTAGCAGTACTGGTTCCTGAGGGGCTGGTGCCCGGCGACCCGGCCCCGGCAGGACTTGTGCCCGAAGGATTAGGCGAAGTGCTGGGCGGCCCCGCATTTGGGTTGGCATTTCCTCCTGGGGAAGATAAAGGCCCGCTCGTGCCGACTGTGCCGGGCGTTCCTGGGGAGCCGCCCGCACCCAAGGCCCCTACCCCGTTAATCGCACCGCCGTTGATAGCTCCCTGCAATGCTCCCGCGGTCACAGCGGCCTCGTAGACAGCCTGTGTGTAGGCGATGCGGGCCTGGCTCAGCGAGGCCTGCGCGTTCAGCACATTGACAAGAGGGAACAAGCCGTTCTCGTAGCCCTGCACGGTCTTGGCGTAGCTGACCTGCGCGATGTCCTGGGCGATGCGGGCGCTTTCCACTTGGGCGCGCGAGCTTTGGGCGTTCAGATAGGCTGTGCTTACGGCCACCAGCACCGCTTTGCGGGCCACCAAAACCTGCGCCTGCGCTTGGGCCAGCGCGGATTGGGCTTCCTGCACCTGCGCCCGCCCCAGGCCGCCATCGGACAGGGGCAGGGTGACAGCGGCTTGAACCGTGTCTTGCCGCCGAAAACTGGTCACGTCTTTGCTGCGAATATCAATGACCTGGAGTTGGTATACGGGCTGACGAAACAAGCGCGCCACCTCTAATCCCGCCTGCTGGGCGCGCACAGTTTCTTCGGCGGCCCGGATATCGGGGCTGTTTTGCTGGGCCAGCACGCGCGCCTGCGCCAGTGTCAGCGGAGATGCAAGGGCGGGCAGCGCAACGTCGGCAATCCTCAGGGGCGCGTCCAAAGGCCGACCTACAATATCGTTTAAGCTTTGGCGGGTTGTGTTCACGCTCGCCTGCGCGCCCAAAAGCCCCGCCTGCGCGCTTGCCACCGGCCCCTGGCTTTGCAGCACGTCCAGCGCGGCCACATCACCCGCCCGCTGCCGCTTTCGCGCACCGGACAACTGACGCTGTGCCTGAGCCAATGTTTCCTGCGCGATTGCCAGCAGCGCCTGCCGGCGCAGCAAATCATAGTACGATGCGGCGACTTGAGCCGCCAGGCTGAAACGCGCGCTTTGATACTGAAGCAATGCCGCTCCAAACAGTCGCTGTGACTGCTCCACCACCAGC
>JAABUQ010004225.1_pt1 | contig 24815 bp, 24 predicted proteins | sample 5560001 | NCBI WGS metagenome assembly JAABUQ01 (sample SAMN10711888, study PRJNA513371) | rock metagenome | isolation source: Antarctica rocks | place: Antarctica: Victoria Land, Finger Mt nord | collected 2015-12-18
CCTGTACCCACCCCGGCGGCAGCGTCATCGCCATGAACGGCCGCAACGCCGCTATGGCCGTGCTAGCCGGCACGTAGGAGTCCTTATCCCTGTCGGTGGCACACCACGGCTATTTGCGCCACACTGAGATATGGCCGCTCCCGCTATCGTCACCTCGCGACCCAGAAATTCTGGGCGGCACTCCGTGTTTCCGAGGTACACGGGTACCGTTTAAGAACTTGCTCGAGTACATCGAGACAGGTGAAACGTTGGATGAGTTCTTGGAGGACTTCCCTTCTGTCACACGTGAGATGGCTATTGAAGCTCTAGAAACGGCCAAAGATCTACTACTTGCCGGCGTTGAGTGAGAGTCCTCATCGACGAGTGCGTGCCGTGGAAGCTCGGTAGATATCTTATCGGGCATCAATGCGAAGGAGTAACAAGAGCGGGCTTCGCTGGCAAGAAGAATGGCATTCTGCTGACCCTAGCGGAGCGAGCCGGCTTCGATGTTCTTCTCACGGTCGACCAAGGAATCGCTTTTCAGCAACGACTCGAAGGTCTCAAAATTCATTGATCATCATCGAGGCGCAGTCAAACAAAATCGAAACACTGCTGCCGCACGTCCCCGCTTGCCTTGAGGCGCTACGATCCGTGCTCCCCGGCGAAGTTGTTCGCGTAGGGTAGTTTCTCGACCACAGGATTAACCGTGCAACTCAATTGATCCACTCACTTATCCTCTTCATCGTCGGAAGTCATTTCTGCCATCGAAATGGCCTCCTCGGCCGCTTCCGCGATCTCTTCGTCCTTGGATTTGGCCAGACCACCAAGGATTTGTCGCGCATCCTGAGGGCGAAGGCTGGCAACCGCGCCGATGGCCGCCACACGCAAACGCTTTCGGGTTCCAGCGTCCTTGACAAGTGCGAGGATATGAGGCCAAGCCGCGTCCACTTCCCAGTTGCCGGCCGCGTTGACCGCCTGGTAGTGAACTTCAGAGTTGGCGCTCTTCAAGGCTTCGAGTATCTGATCGTCAAAGCCGCGAACCCAGCACATCGAAAACACAGCCGTCACCATACAGTCTTCGTCTCCGCTGGAATACGCAGCCTTGATCGCGTTCTGGTGCCACTTCTGCGGGGCGCGCACCGATGCCTCCAGGATGCGGCGCCGCACTAACGTGGGAATGCCGTCTTCAGCATAAAGCTTCTGAAGCGAATTCTGGATATTGCGAAATGTGCGCCTGGTAATGACTGCATCATCCGGATCGTCGAACCCATCCATGTCTGCATGTTCCAGGACTGGCCCAAGAGAAATGGCAGCCGTAGCACGCAGTTGCTCGGACTGCTCAGCGCTGCGTACGATCGCTAGCAAGGCCTCGGCCAAATCGTCATTGATCACCGTGAAATCGCCCGCGAGCTCGGCGGCGATGAGCCGGTCGGATTCAGTGGCGCGACTGTTATTCAGAATTTCCAGGAATCTCTTCCCGGCATCTCTTGGCCAGTCCCAGGGCGGCACATCCAGCAAGGTCTTCAGGTCCATCTCGTTCCTCATGCACTTCGTTCAATAACGCGATGTCTGCCGCACCGCAGTGCATCGGCGCGGCTTTCCGCCCTCTACGTTTTATTCTCCCGCTCCGCGGGTCTCTGCCGGGTGCGTCAGCATAGAGGGAACCGAGTCACTTCTCCAATAAGCGGGAGCTCTCATAGGCCACACCCAGTTCTTTCGCCATAACTGACAAACGCGAGTCAACTGTCCACAGGTGCAATCGCCCCACAAGAGCGGAGGCCAGCAGGTGGATGTCGATCCATCCAACGCCTTGGCCATGCAGCTTCCGATGGCGAACAAACTCTACAACCTCCCGGTGAGGAACGGGGCCGGCCTGATGTATGCGCTCATACAAGGCTAAAAGCTTCTGCCGCCCTGCGCGGTCGCCAATAAGGAGTTCTCCATAGACCAACTCGTGCCCCGCGACCTCATCAAGGGCAAGAAGCCTATCTAGCTCCTGCGCGTAGGGCGCGCGGTTAGCAAAGAACCGGATCCACACCGAGGTATCGGCCAAAACCATTAAGCGATGTTGCGCTTGGCAGTGATATGTTCACGGCGTCTGGGAACGTCTCGCGCGTGAGGCTCAGTTCCACGGAGAGTTCGAAGACGCTCATAAGCTGCGCGACGCACCAAGGCCTCCAGGCCCAACCGCACAGTCTCCGTATCGGTAGCTGCACCACAGGCCGCTTTAGCCCGTTCGAAGAGTTCGTCGTCAACGTTAAACGTCTTTTTCATATGTATCATTGTGCCATACATGTATGGTTCCAAAAACCGGCACTGTCGCGATAAAAACGTGAGCCTGAGCGCTCCCTCGAAACCGAGCACTGCCCGCTAGGGTCGCAATCGCCCGCGCCTGACTTCACGTCTGCTCTTCAACCACTGATTCAGAACAAAAAATAGAATCATCACGGGCACCACGATAAACAGCGGCCAACGCGCCAAGACCGGCGGCTCCGGCGGCAGCACATTTATTTCCCCTGATGCCGATCCCGCCCCGCTCTTCGACTTCACATCCACCGTCATCTTCCATGTACCCGCCGACGGCAACGTAACCGAAGCGGCATAAAGCAGCTTGTTAATCGCGCGCGCATGGGTCGCCGGCGCGACCAACTCGACAATACGGCCTGACTCCGCTTTGCTCAGATGCAGCTTGGTATCGGCATCCAAAACCGTGCTCTGATCGCTCACATTCTCGACCAGAACACTAAGATCCGCGACTCCGGCTCTCACTGGCACAGGCTCGCTGAAAACCGTAATAATGAACGGGCCCGCAGGCTTGCGGAACTGCATCGTGCCGCCGTCCGCCCACAGCATCGCCGCCGCACCCAGAAACGCCACACACAACGCGCTAAATCTTCGAGTCAAAAACCCTCAATGCATCATGCCGCGCATCTGCATCGGCTGAAACAGAATCCAAATTCCCGCGCCATACAGTCCACACGAGACCGCCATCCAAGGCGCCATGAGGCCCATAGCTCGCCGCACGCCGTCCACCTGCTGTTTCGCCACGCGCCAAGCGACGTACAGCGTCAATAGCAGCCCCGCATCCAGTAAAACGATTTGCGCGGAAGTGAGCCAACCCGGAACGAACACCATAGGAGCCGCACCGCCCATTCCCGACAGCAGTCTTTCGAGCGCGGCAGAGGGCGCACTCCAGCCCGCGGCGAAGTGATACAGCAGATGCGCCACCCACATAGCGAAACCAAGCGGTACCAGCGCGAACACAAATCTCCGCACTGTCTGCCCGATGTGGGCCCCGGAACTAGTCAGCCGGTTCAATCCACCGCACAAAGCGACAAGCAACGCTGGAAAAACCACCGCCCCGGCAAGTACAAACGCACCCACAATCACGGGCATCATGTGGGCGCCCAGCCGCGCGTGCCAGCCATGCTCCCACATCATCACAGGCCCCACCATGCCCGCCGCGTTCACAAAAGCTCCGAACACAATCAGCAGCGCCAGCGCGGCGAAATCAGTGCGCTTCGAAAGTCTTCCGATCGATGAACGATACGGATCCACCGTCAACGTACTCGCCGGCAACACCGGCAGCAGCGAAACGTTGTCGTGTGGACAGGCCTTTACGCAATCCAGGCAAAATGTGCAATCCAGATTGCCGGCCTTCTTCGGCTGAAACAGATACAGCTCACAACCGCGCGCGGTCTCATTCCCGCGAATGCAATCATGCGTCCGGCAACTCTTGCAAACCTCCACGCTGCGCACCCGCACTTCGCGCGGCGACACCAGCGAGCTCACGAAATGGAACTGCCCAATCGGGCACACATACTTGCAGAAACTGGCGCCACGAAAAAATCCGTCAATGATAAGTGCGCCTAAAAAATATCCGGCAATAATCCACGCCGTCGCCAAAGGACTGTCCCATAGACCATACGCTTCATACGCCCACAAGTAGATCACCAGCAACGCAGCCGGCAACCATTTCGTCCGCAACACGCGCGGCCAGCGCCACCTCGCGGGCAGCACTCTGCGCCCGATGTCGCGCACAAAGGTGAAAGGGCACGCCATGCAGAAAAGATTCCCCACCAGCAGCAGCGCGGCAACCGAAAGCGCCCGCCAGTGAATCCAAGGCAGCACGCCGGCCAAGTTCAGCGGCGCCACTTGCGGCCCAAAGAATCCGTCCGCCATCACCGCTATCGCCAGCAACAACATCGCGAACTGGGCCACGCGCCGGCCACGAATCAAATTTCGCCCGCTGAATTGAAATCCACGTCGCGCCCGCCGCACTCGCTTGACCGGCACGCTCGTCGTCGCCCGCGCCGGTCTCGTCGACAGCAAACCCATCGCGAACACCACGGTAGGCACAAGATAAATCACCGACCCCGGCACCCACATGATCGCGCCCGCCAGCGTCTGGTCGTCTACCGGGCTGATCCCACCGGCCCGCACCGCCGCATAACTCGGATACAGCAATTTGCCCGAAAAGATAAACGCCGCCGATACGATCGTATTCACAATATCCGCCGACAGCAGATACGGAATCGCGATCCACTTCGGCCAGCGCGCTTTCCCTGGACTCGGCTGCCCGACTGGCCGCACGATAGGCCACCAGAACAAAACGCCCGTCCAGAAGAAGGACGCATGCTGTGCGCCGTGCCACGCGGGTGAACTCAATGCCAGCTCATAAAAGAACGGCAGATGCCAGCCAATGGTGCTTACGGCAAACGCCGCCCACGCCACTGGAGGCGTCACAAAGAACCGCATCACGCGTTGCAGCGCCCGCCAGGCGAGAAACGGACCCAAGCCTTCCTTCACGAATCGCTTCGGCAAGCCGCGCAGCAGCGGCAACATGGGGTGGCTCAGCAAAAGCAGCGGCGGCGCAATCATCATCAGCAGCAGATGCTGCGTCATATGCGCCGAAAGATAAAGGCTGTCGAACGCGTCTAGCGGCGATTCAAGCGCCAGGAACAGCGCCGCTAAACCACCCCCAAAAGCCGCCAGCCGTTGCTGATCTTTCTCGTCATGCAGCAATCGCCTCCCGCGCAGCCATCCGCGCCAGTAAACGATCGCCGCGCAAATCAGTATTGCCGTTATCGCTGGATCGATTCTCCAAGACGCAAGCGCCGCACCTACGACTGAATCCACAATCCTACTTCTGCAACCGCCGCAACGGCGTGATGAGTGCAGCATCGCGCAACGGCGTGATGACAGCAAAGTCGCGCGGCAAAGCATTCTCACCGCCGTTCGAATTGCGGACCGGCGGAACGTGCGGCGGTCTCAGCGTCAGCATGAAATCCACCAGCGCCTCCACCTCAGCCGGGCTCAGCTTCTTGCCATAAGCCGGCATGTTGCCTCCGCCCTGAATCACTTGCCGGATCATCTCATCCTTAGTTAACCGCGTCGCAACCGCATCCAACGCCGGACCGCGCAGTCCGCCTTCTCCGCCCAACGCGTGGCAGTTCCGGCATTGCTTGTTCTGAAAAACAATCGCGCCATGCAACTCCACCGGCGTCCGTCCCTTCACGTATTGAACCGGTACCGCCGCGCCGCTCCAGGCAGCCATACGCGGCGACCACGGCGAGACTTCGCCCATATAAGCCAAGGTCGCAATCACCAGCATGATAAAAATCACCGAGAGCACCGCCACGGGCCGCCGCCGCGCGCTTTTCTCACCCGTCCCGGAGATAAACGGCAGCGCGAACAAAAACGTAATCGCCAGCGCGGGAGCGATGAATAGGACAAACACCTCCATCCAATCCGGCAACAGCGCTAATGCGGAGAAGATCGCAAGAAAGTAAAAGTCGGGCCGCGGGCTCGCGTCGATCATGGTCGGATCAGGCGGTCCCGTCGGCCCCTTAGGCCCGAATATCAGCGCACAGCTCAGAATCCCGACAATCACCAGCGCCGCGAAAATCAGGTCCTTGCCAATCGCGTTTGGAACGAAAGGCACGCCTTCCTTTCGCAACACTTCCGCGTACTCCGCATCGTAGGTCGCCTTATGAACCGGGTATCCGGGCCTGGGGTATTCGTTGATGCCCTTCGTCAACACCAGCCGCAGGTGCATGCTGACCAGCGCGATGATGCCGCCCGGAATAATAAATACGTGCAGCGTAAAAAATCGCGACAACGTTTCACCCGCTATGATCGGACCGGCCAGCAGCAGATGCACTAATCCAGCGCCTATCAGCGGCACTCGTCCCGTAATCGAAGCCCCAATGCCCAGCCCCCAATACGCGTCCGGATCGAATCGCATCACCTGGCCCGTGAACGCCATGCCCAGCGTTAACAGCAGCAGGAATACGCCGCTCACCCAAGTCAATTCACGCGGGTACTTATAGGCCCCGAACAAAAACACCTGGATCATGTGCGCCGTCATGATCGCCACCATGAAGTTCGATCCCCAGTTATGCACCGCGCGCAGATACCAGCCCCAGAACTGCGCGTGATTCAAATACTCTAGACTCGTGTAAGCTTCGTTCGTGGATGGAATGTAAACGAACGCCAGGCACGCGCCCGTAATCACCTGAATCATGAAGCACAGCAGCGTCGCGCTGCCGAACACGTAAAACCAGCTTCCCGCGCTCGCTGGCACTTCATGCCCCGCCGTCGAAGCGTAAAGCGCGGTCAGGTGCAACCGGTCGTCCAGCCACACCGCCCCTTTTCTCAAGCTATTCATGAGATCTCCCCACACTTACACCGGATTCGCAAGCGTCGGCATCTCGCCGCCCCTTACCCACAAATGGCCGTTATCCACGCGATAGGTGTACTGGAAAAGTCCACGCGGCGGTGGCCCCGCTGCCCGCGCGCCATCTTCGTAATACGCACCGCCATGACACGGACACATGAATAATCCGGATTGCTCAAACCACCTCACCGGGCACCCCAGATGTGTGCAGTTGATCGCGAACACCTGAAACTGATTGCCTTGCATCCGCCGCACCCAGCACGGAATGTTGGCCGTATCGCCATCCCATGGCCGCGTGTATGGATTTCGATACGTCGCCAGCCGCGTCGCGTTCTCCGGAAAAGCCTCTAGCGGACCAAGCGAGATCCAGTCCCGCGGATCTTTCCTCTGCACGAAGCTCGAAAAAACGAAACCCACCAGCGGCACCGCCAACAACAGCCCCGCCACCACGTTCGCCGCCACGCCGCCAATAAACAGCCAGTCCCGCCGCGTAGGGTCCAGCGTGTTTTGTTTGCCCTTGTCCTCTTCCCGTTGAGCAGCTCCGCTCATTTGATGCCTCCACCTTGACTGCTGCTGCCTTGGCTCTTATTGCCTTCGTTTCGCTGCTGCTGCGGACTCCCCGGACCGTTCCCGCTTCCCTCATTTCCCTTGGTCATCTGGCCCTCTGTGCCCGATCCGTTCTCCACCGTATGCACACTCTGCGAGTTCGGCTGAACCGGTCTTAGCGAGGATAAATAAGCCACAATGTCCGTGGTGTCCTGATCGCTCAGCGCATGCCCTAAATTCAAGGTCCTGTAATTGGGCATTCCCAACTCCGGCCATCCCTCCAGGATGGAGGTGCGAAGAAGCTGGTTGCTCGCCAAAGCCAAATACGTCGAATCCGTAACGGGTCCTGCCTTCGCACCCGTGCCATGACACATAAAACACGCGCGCCCAAACAGTTTCTTGCCGTGAACAGGGTCGCCCTCGCCGGAGGCCGCGTACGACGGAAGCGTCGCTGCCGCTGCATTCTGCGGGCTGATCTTCCCAGCAGTGGACCAGTTCTTTTCCATCCCATCCACCAGCGCGTCCACCTGCTTATCCGTAAGTGGCCCGCCTTGACTGCGCGCCCACGCCGGCATCCCATTACCAGGCCGCCCATAGTAGATTACGTTCCGCAGCGTGTCCTTCGGAATGATGGAAAGATACAACGCGTTGTTCAACGGCCGCGCCGGTCCGCTCTTGCCGCTGGCGCTGTGGCACCCCGCGCAGTTATTGCCATACAGCTCCGCGAAATTCGTACTCTCTTCCTTGTTTGCCGTTTCGGGCCCAGGCTTTCCAGGCGGATCGCATCCCATCGTCAAAAGAATCAGCAGAGAAGCAATCCCGGTGGCGCACAGCCTGCGCTGCCCAGGCAAACCCTCTCCGCCGGCGCCCACTCTCATTCGTGGTCTTTCTCCGTGGAGCGTTTGATCCCTGGCGCGTCCAGAAATGCTCTTTCGGCCAAGCTCCACGTCTGCATCGTTTTGATGCTGGTGCTGCGGGCAATCACGTACCCGCCCACTAAGCCGAATCCCAGTTGGCACACCACGAACCACGGCCAATTGATTCGCTGATTCATAATCGGATTCAGTATGTTCAGCGTGGTCGCTACCAATCCGCTCCAAAAAACGGGCATCAAAATACCCGCCCAAAAAGGAGCGTACTTCGGAAACATTGGCAGCATTACCGCGTAAACCACACCCACCAGGCACGAAAGAACGCCATGCCCAATCAGCGCCGCGAAGAATGCCAGCCCATTGAATTGCTTCAATTGCTCGACGGTGGCATGGTCCATGGAGGGAATCACCACGCCGGAAAGCAAGTTAATCGGATACCAGATACTGTGTTCGGCAACCAGCCCGTATAAACAGGCCAGACCAGCCATCGCCACTCCACCGGCTAATCCGCCCAGCAGACCCGCCGAATAAGGATGCACTTCTTCTGGTATGCGCTTACGATGTTGCCCCTCGCCCACTCCCATGCGTACCACGGAACGCATCTCCACCATGATCGGCGCCGGACGGTGCTTCGGATCCACCGGCACTCCCTCGTGATGCTCGTGCGGGATTACATTGCGCCACCATCCCAGCGCCCCGCGGAACGCAATCACCAGCCCCACCGCGCTGACCATCCATTGCGTTACCACGCCCGCCGCCAGCAAAGTTAAACCGAAGGCCATGACGATCGGCCAGAATGTCGGCGCGGGCAACTGGATGTGACTCTCCGCCGTCCGCTCTCCCGCTTCCCCGTGATGGATTTCGTTTGCCATAGCTGTCTATCTGCCCCGCCGTTTATCGATCCTGCCTGTCATCTGCCAATGACGTATACCACCGTGAACACAATCACCCAAACCGCATCCACAAAGTGCCAGTACCACGACAGAAACAAAACTCGCCTGAGCTGGGTTTGAATCGGAAAACCAAGCAGCGTCACCGCCATCACCAGCAGAAGAAAAATCAACCCGACAATCACGTGAGTCGCGTGCAATCCCACCAGCGAATAAAAAGTCGTCCCAAACAGGTTCGTCCTGATCGTCAAATGATCTTGGTAAATCAATTTGTGCCACTCCGCTCCGGTGGCATACAGGAAGTACACACCCAGCAGAATCGTCACCAGCCACCAGACTTTAAACCGGCCTAATCGGCTGTGCTTCAAGGCGTGCTCGGCGAACACAATCGTCAAGCTACTGGAAAGCAGGCAGATGCTGGAAAGAATGGGAAGCTCCAGAACATCCTTCGGATAAGGTCCTGTCAGGCTCTTCCCCGTATAGATCAGGTACGCGATGACGAACATTGAGAACAGCACGGTCTCGGTGACGATCAGGAAAATCACCCCGACCGTACCGCGATCGGGCAGGCTCCACTCCTGCTCCATCTCGCGCGGATTTTCCGCTACTACGCTTGCGCCTGCCATCGTCCTACTCGAACTTCCAATCCGGATCTTGCGGATGCTTCAGGTCCCACAACGGCCGGCTGCTGCGGACCACCGGCAGTTTTTCGAAGTTATACTCGGCCGGCGGCGAGCTCGTTGCCCACTCCAGCGTCCACGCGTCCCACGGATCGTCTCCCGCCGGTTCTCCCCAAATCCCCGACCGCATCATATTCCAGGCAAAACACGCGATTCCGGCCGCTTGAAAGACCACTCCCAGCGAGGCGATCAGATTCAGCAGTTCCCAGCCCCGCCCCGGCGCATAGGTGTAAATACGCCGCGGCATCCCCAGCATTCCCGCAAAGTGCAATGGGATAAACGTCACGTTGAACCCTATGCAGAACAGCCAGAAATGCCACTTCCCCAACGTCTCGCTATACATCTTCCCGAAGGCTTTTGGAAACCAGTAGTACATGCCGGCGAACAGCCCGAATACCAGCCCACCGATCAAAGTGAAATGAAAGTGCGCCACCACAAAGTAAGAATCGTGCAGTTGCCAATCGAAAGGACTCACCGCCAGCATGATCCCCGTTAGTCCCGCCAACAGAAACTGAAATAGAAACCCGAGGCAGAAGAGCATGGGAATGTTTATCCGCAGCTTTCCGCCATACATCGTGGCCGTCCAATTGAAGATCTTGATTCCAGTGGGGACACCCACCAGCATGCTGGAGGCGGCGAAAAATGTATTCGACCACGCCGTCATGCCCACCGCAAACATATGATGCGCCCACACGCCCAGGCTGATGAATCCGATCGCCACCACCGCCCCGACCATCGCCGCCCTGCCGAATAGCGGCTTGCGCGAAAATACCGGAATCACTTCCGACAAAATCGCGAATGCCGGGAAGATCAGGATGTAAACCTCCGGATGTCCAAAGATCCAGAAGTAATGCTGATACAGCACCGCGGACCCTCCCGCTTGAGTGTCAAAAAAACTCGCGCCCAAATTGCGGTCCATTAGTAACATGATCTGCGCGGCTGACAGAGGGGGTAGCGCGACAATAATCAGCCACGAATCCACCACCATCACCCACACGAACATCGGCATCCGGCTCAGTGTCATGCCGGGACAGCGCATGCAAAATGCCGTCGCAACCACGTTGATCGCGCTCGCTATGCTTCCAATACCGGCCAGCAGAATCCCGAGACACCAGTAATCCACGCCTCTTCCTCGCGAGAACGCCCGCCCCGATAACGGCGCGTATCCGAACCAACCCATATCTGGAGCCGAACCCGCACCCGATAAGCCGCCGCCCCCGATATAGCTGAAATACAAAAGCAACCCGCCGAACAGAAAAATCCAAAACCCAAATGCGTTCAAGCGCGGGAACGCCATGTCGCGCGCTCCAATCATCAGCGGCACCAGGTAATTCGAAAACCCGGCCACCATCGGCATCCCAACCAAAAACACCATCGTCGTCCCATGCATCGTGAACAAACGGTTGTAAGTGTCCGGACCCACGAAGTGATTGTTCGGAATCGCTAACTGTATCCGGATCACGGCTGCCATCAAACCGGCTATCACCAGGAACACCAGCGCCGAAACAATATACATCAGTCCCAGCTTCTTGTGGTCGACGGTAGCGACCCAGGCGTAGAGCGTCTCGGAGAACGAGAACTCCCGCGTCGCTGTCTTGGGAAGCTCCAGTGGATAATCTATCGTTGCCATATGATCTCCGCTATTTCAGCGATTGAAGGTACTCCACAACCTGGCCCAACTCTTTGTCCGTTAACTTCATGCTCGGCATGAAACAACCCGGCTTCGGATCTTGTGGATCGTTTACCCACATGCGCAAATTTTTGGCGTCATTCATCAAAACACCCGCGCCGATGGTCTGCCGGTCCATCAAATGCGTCAGGTCCGGACCGAACTTGCCCAGCGATTTGGTGCCGCGAATGGTGTGGCAATTCACGCACGCCAGCGATCCATACATCGCTTGTTGCTGAGTCACGCCCGCGTCCTGCACAGCCGGCTTCTGCTGACCCGCTATCCATTTCTGAAAATCCGCCGGCTGCTGCGCAATCACCCGCAGCAGCATATTTGCGTGCTGCGTGCCGCAATACTCCGCGCAGTTTCCCAAATAAACGCCCGGCTCTCGCGGATCGATCCACATGTAATTGGTGCGATTCGGAATCAAGTCCGTTTTCCCCGCTAGTTGCGGCACCCAAAAACTATGGATCACGTCCACGCTTTGTAACTGTAGATAGGTCGCCATTTTTCCGTCCCGCGAAGCCGGCACGTGAATCTCATTGGCCGTGACCACGCCGTAGTCCGGATAGAGAACCTCCCACCACCACTGGTGGCCAATGATTGTGACCTTCAATTCCTGCTTGGGGGGGCTTGCGTTTTGCACACTCGCAATCACTCGCGCCGTCACGCCGAGCAGTACAAACACGATCAGAATCGGAATCACTGTCCAGGCAACTTCTATCTGATTACTTCCGTAAACTTGCGGCGGTTCCTGATGCGTATCGTCGCCGGGCCGCTGCCGGAAGCGGATGATCGTGAACGCCATCAGGGCGCCGACAACTAAAAAGATCCCCGTAGTGACCGCAATGACGAACCACCCTAAACTGCTTTCCCACTCGGCCGGACTCGCCAGCGGCTTAAAGATATTAGCGACACGGTGCTCAGGAAGCGCTGAGACTTGCGTCTGCAGGTAAGCGATTAAGTTATACGCAAGCAATTCGAAGTTCCCTCCATCGTCCAGCAGCTTCGGCCGACGTGACGCAATCCTGAATCAGGAGAAAATCGTAATCTTCACTGTAGCGTGCTCCAGTATGTCTCTCCGCACGCACTTTTACCAAGAGAAGCGAACTTTCCTAAACACGTTATAGTGAGAGCACAATTATGCCGCTTGAAGTTCAGCAACGCGATGTAGACGGCGTGACGATCCTCGATTTCAACGGCAAAATGATAGCTGGACCGGAGACGGCGGAAGTGCGCCAGAGCTTCACGAGGTTAGCGGAATCCGGCGCCAAAAACCTTCTCCTGAACTTGGAAAAAGTGGACTATATCGATAGCACCGGGCTCGGAACCCTTGTAGCCGGCCACTCGGCGATAAAAGAGGCGGGCGGCGTCATGAAGCTACTCAATCTATCGAAACGCAACATTGAGCTGATGGTCATTTCAAAGTTAACAACCGTCTTGCCGATCTTCGATGACGAGCAAGCCGCCATCAACAGCTTCTACCCCGATCGTGAAGTGAAGCACTTCGACATTCTAGAATTCGTCCAAAGCCAGGAAGACGAACAGGAGCCCTTGGGCAGTAGTTCGCCCGCACAAGTGGAACCGAGCGAAGCCTGATGTCATTAAGTTCCAATGCCAGATGAAGACCGCGCGGAAAACACATAGCGCCAAACGAAAGCACTCCGTGGAATAGAAGAGATCATCTTGAGTCTCAGCGGAAAGCTGGTAAGAAGCCATCAGAGCTTATGTGCAGACACCCAGGCAGCCTTGCGTTTGTCCATATCGGCGCGCGATTCCTCCGCTGAGAAGAAGGCCCCTCCTCAAACTGCCGGAAGGCTCGTTCAATTTTGTTGTTTATTGAATCCTTGTTGTCTTCAATCCATTCCCCTTCAGAATGGAGCACTTCTAAAGCATGTTCGATCACCTCTTCAGGAGACCGAAAATCACCGCGGGCCAGTTGTTCGTTGACCAGCTTTTCGCTCTCGGGAGTTAAATGAATGTTCATTTGTTCGACACTCCTCGATAGATCTATGTGTTTTCCACACTAGATATTACGGCAGGTGCTGCCTCGATCTCAATGCACGTCGAGCGACATGTTCACAATGTCGAACATAAAACGCTCTGGCGGCAATGACGAGATGGGATTCGGCGTCATATCCAGCCAAGTGTGATACGCGGTCTTCGCAACCGAGTTATTCAAGTAAAACAGGAACTGGTCCGAGCAGCAGCGAATCGGCGGCATCTGCCGGAACGCCAGCCTCAACCCCACGGCCTTCTCCAGGTGAACACCCTCTGTCTTAACGGCCTTGTCCTCCAGCAGAGTCACGAAACTACTCCGCCCGGCGTGCGGCCACACGTCGCTCTTCAAGAGATTGCGCAACTCCAGCCGGGCGCCGAAGGTGATTTCACATTGCCGGATCCATTCGACTACGGCGTCGCCCCAATGCCAGTGGCTCAGCAGACCGAGATATTGCTCCACCAGGTTCAGCGCCAAGTCCATCTTGCGCCGCTCCACGGCATCGTCGCCGGCGAGGTTGTCCATCGCAAGCGTCGGAACCATATCTTCCTGCTCAATGATCTCGGCGGCAACGTCCATCATCTTGCCCACCCGTTTCACGTCGGGCACCGTTTTCACGAGGAGCGGAGGCAGCTCGTGAGTCTTGCCGCCCGGCACCTCCACAAACTTCCGGTCACCCACAATGTCCATAACAACCTCAACTAACCTCGATGTGGTCTTATCGACAAAACCTGGTCGAATGTATTTCCCTGATTGTAAGGACGTTTGCTCCAACTTACAAGTTGCTTGGTCCTTGTCCTAGTACCTTAGTGACAAAATAGCTCTCATTTGTTTCACCGCTACCCCTCTTTGGCAGCAGCTTCTCCGGAGTGCCAATCATCCGTGTCAATCATTGCCAGCGTTACCCCGGCCCACAATTAGACCGCACGTTATTCTGGGTCTATATGAGACCCTCGGGCCGTTTCTCAGCGGCCCTCTGTTTCCTCCTGGCCTGCATTCCTCTTAGCGCTGCATCCCTCCCGTCTTGCGCAACAGCCGCGCGTTCGTTCTTCCCTTGCGAGATCACCTTCGATTGGCGTACTAGCGAGCTTCCACCCGGTGCCTCTCGCTACAAGGACGAACTCTTAAACATTGAATTTCGTTCACCTCGCCACACCACCTATCTGATGCGCGCCTTCTGGGACGGATCGCAGAATCTGCGAGTCCGCTTCAGCCCCACTGAGCCCGGCACTTGGAGCTATCACATCACCAGCGCGATCAAGCGTTATGACGGGCAGGAAGCTAGCTTTAGCGTTGCCGATTCCGGCTCTCCCGGCTTTGTGAGCGTTGCTAACGTACGCCACTGGTGGACTACCAACAAGCAACCTCACCTTTGGCTCGCCGCCGCAATTCCTTTTCTCGATGTCGATCAACCCACGCTCGAAGCTTGGCTCGATACGCGCAAACACGACGGCTTTACGCATATCCGTGGCGCGCTCCTCACACTGCATGGATCGCAAAAGCCGCTCGGCTCAGACGCTCAACCCAACTCCGCCTACTTCGCCATGCTCGACGACCGCATTCTGGCAGCGGCCTCGCGCGGCTTCACCCTCGATCTGCTGATTGCCGACGATTCCTTTGTCCGCTCCGGCGCGCTCGATTCGGGGGAACGGCGCGACCCGCTCATTCGTTACCTGATTGCTCGCTACAGTGGCTTGAACGTAACCTGGCAAGGCATTGAACACTTCGAGGACACCCCCGGCTCGCGCGCCCTGCTCAAGGATGTGGGTTCGTCTTTCGAAAAGTACGATTCCTTCCGGCATCCCCGCTCTACCGATGCCCGCGTCTCCTCCTCGCCTCTGCTGGGCGACGGCTGGATGAACTATCTGATCGAGGCCTCGCCCCGCCCGGAGGTCGCCGCCGTCGAACATCAGTTCACCGAAGCGCCCGAAATCCATGTCCTCACCGCCACCGAGCCCGCGGCGTTCCGCGACGAGCTCTGGAACGCCACCACCAACGGTGAGTACCCAAGTGTCTCCTATGACGCTTTACGAAACGAAGCCAATGTCGCCGCCATCCGGACCTGGTTCAAGATAATCGCAGGCACCCGCCACTGGGAGCTGGAGCCGTACTTCGACGTCTCTGGCGCCCGCGCCGTCGGTCTCCAAGAGGTGGAGTACCTGGCCTACGCGCAGAAGCCTGGAATCGTTGAAATCACTCTTCCGAAACACAAGTACAATCCCCTGTGGATCAATCCCATCACCGGCGAAGAAATCCCGCTAAAGGATTACAAAGGCGAGGTTTTTAGCCGCCAAACTCCCGATAACGCCCACGGTTGGATTCTCCAGGTGCCACGCGAAGGCCACAAGGAATCAATGCTCAAGTCTTACCGCTTCGACTCCCAGAACCCGCCTGTCCAAGAGGCCGAGACCGACGAGGCGAAGGTCCCCTACCAGTTGGTCGACCCCCCTAGTGATGAGATCAACACCGCCCTCCCCACGCCCTTCGCGATCAAGCTCACCAAGGCTAACCGCGCCACCCGCCAGATGCAGTTTGTGCTCTGGGGCGAGGTCGTCGGCAGCCCCGAGGGCGCCCGCCTCCTGGGAGTGGGTTCGTCTGGTAATTTCACGGTCCCCAAAGAACTCTTTAATGGACCGGGCTCCACTCTCCACCTCCGCGTCATCGCCATCAACGCCAACGGCAAGGCCTATGAGCTCAACAAGGTCTACCGCCTGACAAACTGACGTAACCCGTGACCGTCCTCGCCCTCGACACCACTTCCGAATACGGCAGCTTGGCCCTACGCTCCGGCGGCAACACCGTCGCGGAAACGGCCCTTCACTCGCCCGGAGGCTTCGGCCACTTGATCTTCCCCGCGATCCACAACCTTTTGAGCCAAGCGGCAGTTCGTTTGGAAAAGGTCGATTGCTTCGCCGCCGCCAGCGGCCCCGGCACCTTTACCGGCGTTCGGATCGGCTTAGCGGCCATAAAGGGCTTGGCTGAAGGAACCGGCAAACTGGCCGTGGGTGTCTCGAACCTCCAGGCTTTGGCTTCGTTCGGTAATTTGCCGTTGCGTGCGGTCATCCTTGACGCGAGGAGGGGAGCCGTTTACGCGGCTGTGTACGGCTCGGACCTGCAACCCATCGTCCCGGAAGCCGTTTGGCAGCTTCCGGCGTGGCTGGCCTCTCTGGACGCCCCGGCTTACCAGTTCATCTCGCCACTCGCTCGCGGCCTGCTCGACGGCACGCGCTTCGCCGCCATGCCCTTCCTCATTCCCCCTGCGAGTCTTGCTGCTGCGGTGGGCTATTGCGCGGAGCGTGCCACCCCGCTCGACCCGGCCGCTTTAGACGCCAACTACGTGCGCCGCTCCGATGCCGAGCTATTCTGGACCGAGCCCTAACTGCGCGATCGAGCCGTGCGTGACCGAGCCGCGCGTAGCCGAGCCCCGACGGCGACGGCGCGGACACCGCCAACCGACTAACGTGCAAACAGGATCCGGGCCTAGTTCGCCGCGAATCAGGTGGCGCGACTACGCAATCGTTTCTTCAGCGGCCAAGCGGGCATAACGACCCCCCCCTGATCCTCAGTCAGGAACTAACACGCATCGGCCTCCGTTCGATAGGGAGGCATTTGCAAAAACTTAACAAGCTATGCGAGGGAAAACCGGGGTACTGTATTTCTGCAGAATTACGTTTGCAAATGCCGCCAAAGGTAGTCTTATCGCAAGAACTTTTGCAACACAGCAAAGAGGTCCGGCATTGAAGACTGGCTAGGCGCGTGTTTCGACCCAGGATCAAAAGCTGAATCTTCACAGAGCCTTACATCCATTATGCGGACACTAAATATTGCTATTACTGTTGCTGTTGCCGCGTGTTCCTGCGGTCCCGCGTTGCAGGCTGACGAGGCATCCGAGTACAGCTACGAAGTAGTACACACCTATCCGCATGATCCAAACGCCTTCACGCAGGGTTTAGTCTATCTGAACGGTTTTTTGTATGAGGGGACGGGCCTTCCCGGGGAGTCTTCGATCCGCAAGGTCAAACTCGAAACTGGCGAAGTAATTCAGAAGCGCGATGTCCCCAATCCATATTTCGGTGAGGGTATTGTCAACTGGCAAGACCGGCTGCTAGAACTCACCTGGCAGGCTCAGGCGGGCTTCATCTATGAACTCGCTACTTTCGCTCCGAAAGGCGAATTCAAATATCCAGGCGAAGGATGGGGCCTTACACAGGACAGCAAAAGAATTATCATGAGCGACGGCACACCCGACCTGCGGTTCTGGGACCCCGAGACTCTACAGGAGACCGGCCGCATAACCGTGAGGGACTCCTACGGTCGGCCTGTCCGAAACTTAAATGAACTGGAATGGGTAAAGGGTCAGGTGTTTGCCAACGTCTGGCAGACGGATCGGATAGCGCGCATCGATCCGAGAACCGGCGAAGTGGTTGGGTGGATCAACCTTGGAGGCCTGTGGCCGGGATCGGACAATGCGGAGAAGACGCTTAACGGTATCGCCTATGATGCCCAGCACGACCGTCTTTTCGTCACCGGCAAGAAATGGCCCAAGCTGTTTGAGATCAGATTAGTAAGAACGTCAAATGTCCATTGACACGCGAACTGCCGCGCTCACGAGCATTGATACCCAACACCCACTACGTGCGCCGCTCCGATGCCGAGTTGTTCTGGGACTGAGCCGCGACGGTGACGGAGCGGACACTGGCAATCCGACTAACGAGGAAAGAGGATGCGGGCCTGGTTCGCCGAGAACCAGCTTAGAAACCCGTTCGCCACGATCAGGCCGATGAAGCCGTAGGCGATTCCCTGCCTCGGTTCTGCTGGGAAATCACGTTTCCAGATCCGGTAAGCCGTCGCGATCGCAACGCCGATGAAAAGGACATCGCTCAGCATGAAAAAAAGCACCACGCTGACCAGCAGCACCGCCATGCGTCCTTGAAATCCCAGCGCGTTCATCGCTGCCGCGCCATCGAAGATAAACACCGGAATCAAGTTCAGCAGGTTGATGAAACCGGCTAAGTGCGCAATCGCCAGCCACACCTGGTGGCCCGTCGAGAGGAAAATGCCGTACGAAAGAAGTCCGGACAGAAACCCGAACAGCGGTCCGGCCAGCGATATTTGCGCTCGCACGTTCCCATCCACACCGAGGCCGTTCCACTTCACGTAAGCCCCAAAGCCCGGCAGAAACATGGGCAGCTCAGCCGAGAACCCGAATCGTCGCGCCGCCAGGTAGTGCCCCATCTCGTGCAGAAAAACGGACCCTGTCAGGCCCACGGCAAACCACCATCCGAATAGGCCCCAATACACGCCAAGATACAGCAGGGCGCTGATCAGAAACTTACTTTTGGTGAGCAGGACTAAAGCGACCGTCTTGTACTTAGCAAGTGCTGCAAGCGCAATGCCTAAAGGGCCAAGCCGCTTTTTCCAGTCTGTCTTTGGCCTCGGCGAGAGTCTCGCGTCCAGCTTGGCGATTTCGCCTAGCACGGCGCGATACTGAGGCGAATCGCTCGGGAGAAGGTTCAGCGCTGCAGCCCAATGCTCACGGGCCGCCTCAAGCTGCCCCAGTGCCGCGAGTTGGCGTGCTCGCCGGGCTAGTTCCTCTAGATCCGTAACCAAATACCAGTCTAGAGGGGAGGCTGGCTAATCGTCGGGGCCGTCTTCGCTGAAGTCGGGGGGCTCGTTGGTCGCCTGCGAGGCCAGGAACACAGCCACCACCGATTCGACGCCGTCTTTATCGTCGTCATCGAAACGGTTCAGACTGGCACTGTCAATATCCAGAACCCCCAGTAGCTTGCCCCAGTTCAGTAGCGGAACCACAATCTCCGACTGCGAAGCCACGTCGCAGACGATGTGACCCGGAAACCGATTCACGTCGGGAACTACAACCGTCTTCCGCTCCACCGCAGCCGTTCCACAAACACCCTTCCCAAACGGAATGCGGGCGCAAGCAGGCTTTCCCTGAAACGGTCCCAAGACCAGTTCCTTGCCTTCCGCTGTATAAAACCCGACCCAATTAATGTCCGGAATCAAGTGAAACAGCAGGGCCGCTGTATTGGCCGCATTGGCGATGAAGTCCTGTTCGTCACCCAACAAAGCTTGTAGCTGGTCACAGACCTGTTGGTAGAGAATGTACTTAGTCGACACGGATTCAACCGGCGTTAGTAGTGCCATCGCTAAATTAGTGTATCTCCGTTCTGCCACGTCTCGCCGCAACCACCGATTTCCCCAAGGATTATCCGGTGCTACGCTTGCGGCGGTACGGATTCGAAATGTAACTCTTCGCCTCTGCGGCGACTTCCGACTTCGGAGCCGTCTTTATGCTTTGCCGGTATGCGTCGGTCGCCTCCCGGTGGTCTCCTTGTAAGTCGTACACCTGCCCCAGCCTAAGCCAAGCTAGAACTGCGGTGCTCAAATTCAGCTCATCGGCTTTTTGTGTCACCTGCTTTAGTTCTACCAGCGCAGGGCCTAGATCGCCATACCAGAACAGCAGATTTGCCCTGACATACCGAATCTTCTCGGCCGCCAAGCTGCTGTAGCCGCTGACGCCCGAACGACGTAACTCTTCCATCCCGGCCAGCACTCTCAGCGCCCCGTTCTTGTCACCCGCATCGCTGAACATCTGAACTTGTTCAAGCCGAAACAGATAATTGCGTGGAAAAGTTTGAGCAAGCTCGCTCAGCAGCGGAATTGCCTTCTCGGCGCAATGCTCTCGGCGGTAAAGCACGGCTAATAAGATCCGCGCGTCATAGCGATTCCGAATGCCCTGCTGGCTGACTAACTCCAAATCGCGGATGCCACCTTCTTTATCACCGTGAAATCCCCCCATCGAACCCACCGCCCGCAGGTAAAACGGCAGCCCGGCTACGATATATTTGTCGAGCCCTAAGATCAGGTGCGCGTCAATGGAGTTCGGATCAATCTCTAAAATCCTTTCGTTTGCACGTCGGGCCGCGGAAGCTTCGCGCAACGCATCGAGCCAAGCCTTCTCGACTAGAAACAGGTAGTTCGCCCGCAAAGCGTGCGACACGCCCAACGGGTACAGCGCCGCGATATCGCGCGAGTTCTTCTGGAGGGCGGTTTCGCTCAGCTTCAGCGCCCGATTCACGCAATCCGCGAATTGCCGTTTATCTTCGGCTGGAATCTCCATTTTCGCGCGCCGCACAAACGGATTGTTGCCGGTTACAAGCTGGCTTTCCAAAGCTCCATCGCGCAACATTTCGCGATACAGAACGCTTTGCGCCAAGTGGTTGTACTGATTCGCATCCGCCGGGTGCGCTTTCACCTGCTGTTCGTAGTAAGCGATCGCCTCAGCAAACTCATTGTTGTAAAAGTAGACGTAGCCGGGATTCGATGCCACCTGTTCGAAGGTGGGCTCGGGGCTCGCCGCGGGGGCCATCCGAGCCAGCACCAGCGCCATGGCCACAAGAACAACCGATCGCGCGAAAATCATTCGCCTTCCATCACTCGCAGAGCCTCGCGGGCGGTCGCAGCCACCGTTCCGTCCGGGTGCTGGGCCAACTTTAAGAGCGGCTCCCGCATGCCATCGCTTCCTGCGTTTCCCATAGCCATGGCGACGTTCCGCAGAAATCCCGTGTACTTCGTCCTCTTGACGGGCGACTTCCGAAACATGTCGCTAAACTCTCCTTCGGTTAAAACAGCCATTTGCTCTAGAGCGGGCGCAAACTCCCGTGGCGCAAACGCCGCCTCTTCGCTTGCTCCAGCACGCCCGTTCCAGGGGCACACATCCTGACAGATGTCACAACCGAAGACATGATTCGCCAGATTGCCCCGGTGCTCCTCCGGAACCTCACCACGCTTCTCAATCGTGAGATACGAGATACAGCGCCGGGCGTCCAGCACCCAACCACCACCTTCCCCTGCGCCTTCGCTCGGCACAATCGCCTCGGTAGGACACGCCTCAATACACCTGCGACATGTTCCGCAGCGATCGGGCGGCGGCCAGTCGAACGTCAGTGGAATGGAAAGCAGCAACTCGCCCAGGAAGAACCAGGACCCTCCCTGCTCATTGATCAAGCAGGAGTTTCTCCCGATCCAGCCCAGGCCTGCCGCACGCGCGTACGACCGCTCCAGCAGCGGCGCGGTATCCACGCAGATCCTCGAAAAAAACGGCTGGGCGTGAACCTCCGCAATCTTCAAGACCAGTTCCTCGAGCCCTCGCCTCAGCACATCGTGATAGTCGTCGCCCCAGGCATAGCGGGAAATCCAGCCCCGTTCGGCGTCCTCCATATCGGCCGTGCGCGGCTGCGCCGTGTTGTACAGCTTTCCCACGCAAACGATGCTCTGCGCCTCCGGAAGAAGATGGCGCGGATCACGGCGTAAGTCGCCTCGATGATCGGTCAAGTAGGCCATTTCGCCCGCGAAGCCAGCCCCACGCCAAGCCTCGAAGCGTTCGAAGTCTTCCAGCGGCAAGGCGCGCGCAATCCCGGCCAGCTCGAACCCGCAAGCCGCCGCCATTTCCTTCACCTGTTGCGCCGTTATCACCGAATCTTCCGCCTGCTACCCTTCTGTTTTATTTTGGACTGCCCTCTACTCGAGTTTGAAAATGTGTCCGTTCAGCGCGGCACGCGTTTGGCTCTCAACGGCTTGAGCCTCACCATCCAGTCCGGCGAGCACGTCGCGATTCTGGGCGCGAACGGCAGCGGCAAGTCGACACTCATCAAACTGATTACGCGCGAGTGTTACCCGTTGCTTCGCCCCGGCAGTCATCTTCGAATCCTGGGCGAGAAGAACTGGAATATTTTCGATCTCCGCTCCCATTTAGGAGTCGTCAGCAACGACCTGATGACTACCTGCACCCGCGACATCACCGGTCGCGAGCTGGTGCTCTCTGGCTTCTTTGGCTCCATTGGTATCTGGCCGAACCACCTCGTGCTTCCTGAGATGGAACAGGCCGCTCAGGCTGCCATGGCACGCCTCGATGTGAGCCATCTTGCCGGCCGCTGGCTCGATGAGTTGTCTTCCGGCGAGGCCCGGCGTCTCCTCATCGCCCGCGCTCTCATTCATCACCCCTCTACTTTGCTGCTGGACGAGCCCACCACTAGCCTCGATTTTGCCGCGCAACGCGAAATGCGCCAGCACATGCGGGCGCTGGCGGCCAGCGGAGTGGGCCTGCTGCTGGTCACCCACCATTTGGAAGAGATTGTTCCCGAAATTAACCGCGTCGTGCTGCTTCGCGAGGGAAGCATCGTAGCGGACGGCCCCAAGACCGAGCTTCTCACCTCCGCACGCCTCTCCGCCCTCTTCGGTGTTCCGTTGGACGTCTCGGAAACCGGCGGATTCTATCGCGCTTGGTAAGCCTCCCCATGCTAAGTGGCTGAAACCGAACAAGATCCCTCCGCCGTGGCTATCACTTCAGCCCTTTATACGTCCATACAACCCAAAATCAGTGCTGTTCGATTTCTTTTCGTCATAAAGGGAGTAAGGCGCCCCTATACTGGGACTATTCTGGCCTTGTAAGTAGGCCGACTTCCTTGGAGCAAGTGCAAGCACAAGCCGAAATCCACCGAGATGCATAAACCAATCAAATATTTCGAGAAGGCAGTCGCGGTAGGCGCCAACGCCGCCTGGAACGTTTTTGACCGTGTGAACCAGATTTCCCAAAATCCCTCCTTCACTCCCAAATGGTCTGAAAAACCGCTCCTGAAGAGTTACGAAAAGACCAAGCCGCCACTCGGCTGGCCCCGCGAGACCGACTCGCTCTGCCCCCGCTGCATTCCCGAGATCCGCCAAAGCATCGTCGATGGCAAAATCGATCACAAAATCCTCCTGAACGAGCCCGTCGGCGAAATCAAGGCCCGGATCATCGAGCGTGACGGCAAGATCCTCATGGTCAAGGAATGCTCCCAGCACGGCGTGTTCGAAGACCTGATGTCGATCGACCCCGAGTTCTCCAAACATCTCGAGGACGTGTTCCCGGGACGCGATATCCGCGCCCACAGCGACGAGAAGCTTCACAACCACGGCACCAGCACCATCACTCACGGCCGCGGATCGGTCCTAACCATCGATCTGACAAATCGCTGCAACATGATGTGCGACCCCTGCTTCATGGACGCCAACCAGGTGGGTTTCGTCCACGAGCTGGGCTGGGAAGACATCAAGCTGATGCTCGACAACGCCATCTCGATCAAGCCGCGCCGCCAGATGTCGGTGCAGTTCTCCGGTGGCGAGCCGACTCTCTCGCCTTACTTTTTGGATGCGGTCCGCTACGCCCGCAAAGTGGGCTACAACAGCGTGCAGGCCGCCACAAATGGCATTGAGTTCGCCAAGCGTCCCGAATTTGCCAAGGAAGCCGCCGAAGCCGGTCTTCGTTACGCCTACCTTCAGTTCGACGGTATCGGCAACGCCGCAAATTCCCATCGGGCCGTCGGCAATCTCTTTGATGTAAAGCTGCGTGCCATCGAAAACCTTTGGACCAACGGCGTCGACATCGTTCCCGTCATCACTATCATCAATGGCGTGAACAATGAGCAGGTCGGGCGCGTTGTTCAGTTTGCTCTGGATAATCCCAAGAAGATCCCGTTTCTCTCCTTCCAGCCGGTCTCCTTCACTGGCCGTGACGAAGCCGTCACCGACGAACGCCGCGAAGCTCAGCGATACACGCTTTCTCACTTGGCTCACGACGTGAAGAATCAGACGGGCATCGGCGAGCCGGTTCGTGACTGGTTCCCGATCAGCTTCATGAGCACCTTCTCCGATTTCGCCGACCTGGTTCACGGCCCCAATTCCGATTGGGGTCAGATCAGTTGCGGTTGCCATCCGAACTGCGGCATCGGCATGGCCGTCATGTGTGACAAGGAAACCAAGGAGTACGTTCCGTTCACAGCCTTCGTCAATGCCGACCGTCTGGCAAAAGACATCGCCCGTGTGAACGACGCCGCGCGTGGCCGCCTTCTCTCGGTAGTCGGCGTCACTCTCTCGCTGTTGCGCAATTACAATCCGTACCGGGCGCCCAAGCACTTCAAGCTCACCGACCTGATCGCCAAATTCGACAAGTGCTTCGGCATGACGAAGAAGGCCGAATCGGGCGGGTACGGCAAGGTCACCAGTGACCGCACCGTGGCCGATATCGATAAGCGCCGCGGCGATCGCTGGAACTTCCTCTTCATTGCCGGCATGTGGTTCCAGGATCTCTTCAACTACGACTTCCGCCGCACCGAGCAGTGCATTATCCCCTACGCCACGCAGGAAGGCGAAATCTCCTTCTGCGCCTACAACACCGGCGTGGGTTGGAGAAACATTATTGAGAAGATGCACATGACCTCCACCCTCACCAAGTGGTACGACGAGCACGGACGCCACGAAATCTTCGCCGGCAACAAGTCCGTTCCACTCGCCAGCAAGGACCACAATCTGGTACTGGTGCAAGAGCACGTGGATGCCGACCGCCAGCACGATCTCGAAGTGAAGGGCATCGCCAAGACCGCCCGCGAAGAGAAAACGCGTGCCCGTGACGAGGCTCTGAAGCAGAAGATCGAGAACGACAA
>JAABUQ010004226.1_pt1 | contig 24808 bp, 23 predicted proteins | sample 5560001 | NCBI WGS metagenome assembly JAABUQ01 (sample SAMN10711888, study PRJNA513371) | rock metagenome | isolation source: Antarctica rocks | place: Antarctica: Victoria Land, Finger Mt nord | collected 2015-12-18
ACGCAATGTCACACTTGTATCCAGGGTGGCTTCGTAGTCCACCATCTTAAAGATTCGAGGCATAGCTGCTCATTGTCACTTGCCTCACTCTGACACATCGGTGTTTCTCCGACAACCTGCTAGCAAGTTGCCATAAGCGAAATTGGGATCAGATTCACCGAAGCCCGCTGGCCCGTTAGGGATGTAAACCGCCTCTCTACCATAAGTATTCATAAAGTAGGAGCGGAGTTCCTGTGAGACAACGATCAGCCCATCGGCAAACCGTGCTGCAGCACTCTCCCCCTGATTTAGCATATAACTGGAAAATCTACCCCATTTGGCGCGACGCCCGTCCAGTCCCTGGCATGTGACCACAACCTTGGCAGTGGAGGCGATTTTTGGCAACCAGCTCATGAGAGACGGACCCATAGCGTGGAAGTGAACGATGTCATACTGCTTGCCGCTAGAAGCGATCGCCCCGAGTGCGGAACTCAGCAGAGCATCCATCCCTCTTAACTTCAAGCAGGGTAGGGAGACGACTCGAACGCCCCGAACCTCATAATTGTGCAGCCAGGTACACTCAGTGTATGAGGAGCGGGCAAACAAATCCACAGAGTGACCGTGTTCGACCATCCGGGGGTACAGTTCCTGACAATAATGCTCAATGCCACCCTGTTTAGCAGGTAGCCCTTTTGCACCAATTACAGCAATCTTCATCAGGAGAAGTCTCCTTGGAATCAAAGTGTGTTCGGGAATCAAATAGCGGTCTTTTGATTGGCGTCGGGGACCGCTTACCATGACTTACGTCATATGAATGTAACTTTTAGCTGATTGATGTCCAGCTACTTAGGGCAAGTTTCTTGATCAATTTATAACGATTCGTGCTTATCCGTCTATTTAGCATTTATCATCAGAAGTATCTCCTGAATTGAATGTGTGTTTGGGAGATGGATAGCGGTCTTTTGATTGGCGTCGGGGGCCGCTTCCTATGACTTGCATCACATGCATGGGATTTTTAGCTGGGTACTAGATAAGAGGTTTCGCTGCTCCCATCTACGCAACATATCACTGTAAACCTCACCAACCACAACACGAGCACTGTAAGGTTCGGCAGCCCGAACACATGCCTCGGGTGGGTAATCTGCCGGATGCAGCAGTACCTGGCGCAGGGCATCGGCGATCGCTTGTGGGGTGCGCTCCTTACAGACAATCCCACTCTCTGCTGAGAGAAGGTTTGGGGTTTCGCCGCAGTCGGTTGTTACCACTGGCGTTCCGCTGGCGAGTGCTTCAAGGACGACCAAGGGTAGACCCTCGTAGGCGCTGCTAAGTACGAATACACTGGACAGCCGCTGCAACTGTGCAACTTCTGTCTGTTCTAGAGCCCCGAGCATACTTACTCGTCCCCAAAGCTTGAGACTGTAAATCTCAGCCCGCACATCATTCCCCAAATTCCCCTCACCCACTATCAGGAGGTGAACATTTAAATCGTTCAGAGCAACGAAAGAGCGCACCAGTAGGATCGGATCCTTTTGCGCATGCAGGCGACCAGCAAACAGGATAAAACGTGTATCCTCTGATAAACCCAGCCGCTGCGCCAGGCTACGCCTACTTTCCTCTCTATCCTCCAACTTTAAGGGGTAAAAAATATCGTTGTCAACTGTGTTTTTGAGGTAGTTGACGCGGTCAGCGATCACTGGGTAACGCTGCCGGTAATGTTCTGCCGACGCGGTATTGCATGATATAATTTTTGTAAACTGGCCTACTAAAAACCGTTCCAGGGCAAAATATCCCGCCGGTAAATACTGCCAAAGGATGGCATTTCTACTGGCTTTAGGGTTCATCTGCTTCTTTATATCGTTGTGAACGAAAAAAGTCTTGTCCCCAGGCCAGTTACGGGTTGCTATAGTCGGTTCAAGCCGATGAAAGTGCATGAAATCCGAGGGCAAGTAACGACCCATAAGGGCAGCGGTATACTTTACTGTGGTTGGGATCAGGCCGCTAAAGTTATCATTTTTCAATTTGAGTATCGCAATGAATTGAATCGCCCTCCCTGCTAGTTCGGCTTCTCGCCAAGTATCTATAGGCAAGTATGGATCGTCTTCTGTACCCACCAGTCGCACTTCAAATTCACTCGGAGCGTACTTAATAAACGTGCGGATGATTGTTTGAATTCCACCTATAGTAGGGCTCCAGGGGTTGAACTGGTAGAAAATGGTTAAAACAGGTTTATGCATCTGACCGGGACAGAAGTTGTACTTTATTTGTCCGCAATTTGAGCTTAACTGACTAATTTTTCTTTTGCAAGGGCTAAAAGTCAGTAAAAACTTGTCAAAAAGTGATATTAGGAGTTGCATAAAATCAGATAAAATCATCAGAAAATCATAAAAACTGTAGAATATTTCTGTAAAAAAGTCCTATAAAATTAGAAAAGTCATAAGGGGAGAAAAGTCATAAGGGGAGTAGGTCAGTGCGCTTACGCGCGGGTGTGGGACAGATTTAACCCCACAAGTCATGTGAGTGCGACCGAGTTAGGATAAAATTTGAGAACATAGATTGCAATAAAGGCGCCAAGCGCCTATAGTATTATTCCTCTATCCCCCTCTCCCCCATCGGATGAGCCAGACTGCCCTGAATTTGATCGCGATTGCTGTTTTTGTAGTGACTTTTTCGAGTCTGCTCGGACCAATATTCAACTTGTCACCAGTATTACCCGCGATCGCCACCTTTGGCCTCTTGGGACTCGCCACCCTGGATAGTTTAAGCTGGAAAGGCCAGGGAGGTACCCTGCTTTTGGAAAGCCTTGCCAGTTTCTCACCCCAACACCGCGATCGCATTGTCCGACATGAAGCCGGACACTTCCTGGTAGCTTCTCGATTGGGAATCCCAGTCACAGGCTATGCCCTCAGCGCCTGGGAAGCTTTTAAACAAGGGCAAACAGCCCAGGGCGGTATTAGCTTTGACGATCAGGAATTGGCATCCCAGCTAGAATTGGGGACTCTGTCAGCCCAGTTGTTAGACCGATACTGTACAATTTGGATGGCAGGTGTGGCAGCTGAAACTCTTTTTTACGGGAGCGCCGAGGGTGGAGCCGACGACCGGCAAAAACTTACAGCCGTTCTGACACGATTAGGCTTTTCTGCCTCAGCTCAAGAGCAAAAACAGCGTTGGGCGGCTGTGCAAGCCAACACTCTACTCCAGGAGAATGGGTCTATTTACGAAGCGCTGGTCGATGCCATGCAACAACGCGCCGACATTGGTGAGTGTTGTCGTGTGATTTCGCAGCATCAGAATTTTTAGCCGTATTGCTAGGATGGAAAACTGCATGCCATATCTTGCAGAGGTCGGTACACGATGACCACAGATAACGTGAAAGCCTGGTTTAAGCAGGGTACAGCGCTGTTTGAAGCCGAGCAGCACAATGATGCGATCGCATACTTTGACAAAGTGGTAGCAGTGCAGCCTAGCCACAGCAGTGCCTGGATCACCCGTGCCAATGCCCTAACGGCTCTCGGACGAATTGAAGAAGCTATTCACTCACTCGACATGGCGCTGGAATTTAATCCGGCGTTACGCACTGAAGTGATGCGCGATTTCAGTCGGCGTGGTGCAGAAATTGTAGAAGCGTTTGAAAAGAAAGTTGAGGAACTCGACCAAAAGCAAGAAGAACTCGGCTTTGCTTGTGATCAGGAGCGAGAGGAATATTACCGCAAGGGAGAAGAGATTGTCCGCTCCGTTGAGGACGGCATTGCGCAGATCCAGCGGGTGTTTCCCCCGAATTTAGAGGGAGGGAGGGGGAGATAGGCGTTCTCTGACCGAGAACGGGGTGCGGGGTGTGGGGTGTAGGGTGTAGGGGAAGAGGGAAAGAGAGAAAGAGGGGTTCATAGGGAATATGTTCTATACCCCACACCCCACACCCCACACCCTACACCCTACACCGCGCTACGGAAACTGACTGACTTTTCTAATTACTAATCGCCAACTTCAGAATCTGAGCCGTGACCGCGAGGCTTTCTTCGTAAAGCGGGTCGCGACCCCAGCGTTGCAGTTGCTGACTTAGCAACTCTTCCGCCTTTTGGTCTGAAGGTGAGGTCACCTGCTCAAACCGGCAGGACTGGGCACCACCACCCGCCTCCATGCGCATACAACCACTTGTTTCCGAACACAGAACTGTACAGCAGTCTGCCTTCGGATTGGTCGAGTTCAGGCGCAGGGCAACCAAGTCACCCGGAATTCCACCCAAATCAGCTGTTGGAACTCCTGCTAACTCTGCTTCCACTTGGCGCTCGTCTGCGCCAATGAAATGGATGCGCTTAAGGTCGTAGTCTCCTCCAACTTGAGCGAAGTCAGAGGGGCGCCACTGCAATCGACTAGCCAACCAACCCAAAAACATCAGCGCTTGAGCAGGATTTCCTTTTTGGTAATCAATCGTCACCCGGTCAACTTCTTTGAGAGCGGCGCGACGCTGTGGCGGGTCGAAAGTTTCGGCAGTCAACTCCTGCCAAGACGACAAGCGACGCCAGTTGAGGTCAGCAACCGGCGTACCCGCCTCTAGCAGTTCTTGCAGGCGCAGAAAATCGGTCTGTGAATCACTAAAGCCGCTAGAGTCAACGACAACAGAATTGCACACTGCTGCCATCCGCTGAAATAGGCCGTTGTTGGGGTCTGGTGTTGCTTTCCACCACAGGAACTTCGGCAGGCCACCAATCAACAGATTCGCAACCACACCACCTACCCGTTCTAAGGCGGCGACGGTGCCCTTGAGCGTGATGTATTCACAGCAAATGAGCGTAGTTGACGACGAGCGCTTTTGGATCGGGCAATAGGCAGATACTTGGGCTGTCACGCCTTCGTCGTCGCCAGCCACTGGGCAAAGGGCAACAATGCGGCAGGGGTTGCGAGTAGCGATCGCATCCGCAATAGTGGGGCTTTTCGCATCCAAGGCATATGACATACCCTGAGTGCCGTTGTCTTCACCATTGGCACCATTACCCTGACGCTTGGCAATTTCTTCGCGCAACTTAGCTAGCGTTTCAGGAGTCGCCTTCCCCGAAACCTGCAAGCCATAACTTTTCTGCGCTTCCCGCAGTGCGCCGGCTGTGCGCGGTCCAGGAATCCCATCAATGGGGCCGCTGTAAAATCCCAAAGCAGTCAACAAGTGTTGGGTTTCTTCAGGTTCGTAAACCACCAAACTAAACGTCGTCGCCCTCGTAGCAGCGGGAACCGCCCCTTGAGCACCATCGACGCCATAACTTTGCCAAATCTTACTAAGTTCCGCCTCAATTTCACTGAGCGAAACATCCTTGGGAGCTTGAAGCGAAACAATTGGAGGAGATTGGGTCGTCATAGGAACTTTTTTAGCAGCAACTAAAGATTAGCTCGAGAGCTTTAGGGTGGGCATTGCCCACCTTTTAGTATTAGCTTGTTGGTGGTTAGTTGTTGGTGATTAAAATAGCGAAACTACTAGCAACTTGAGACAGATGGCAGCAGATTTATTCTGACGCCATTCTGCCGTCCAAGAATGCTGGGGAATACGCGAGCGCTACAATCTGCGCCAGCGGCGACCATCTTGGTTGATCAGGAGTTCTGCTTCCGCAGGTTCCCAGGTGCCAGCTTCATACTTGGGAACCGAGGCTGGATCAGCTGGCGCATCCCAAACACTGAGCGCTGGAGTTACCACCTGCCAAGCAGCTTCGACTTCGTCCGCCCGTGTGAACAAAGTCTGGTCGCCCATCATGCAATCGAGTAACAGGCGCTCATAAGCATCGGAATTCGTCGAGCCGAAGGTTGAACCATAACTAAAGTCCATGTCAACTGAACGGCTTCGTAGCTCTGGTCCCGGCATCTTGACCTCAAAGCGCAGCGAAATTCCCTCATTCGGCTGGATCCGCATCGCCAGGACGTTGGTATTCATCTGTTGGGCTGCCGATTGAAAGATCAGATAAGGAACCTCGCGGAAGTGGATCGAAATCTCCGACACTTTTTTCGGCAGTCGCTTACCCGTACGTAAGTAGAAGGGAACGCCATGCCAGCGCCAGTTATCAATCAGAAACTTCATCGCCACATAGGTGGGGGTCGTGGAGTTGGGAGCAACCCCCGGTTCCTCGTGATAACCAGGCACGGGTTTACCCTTCATCCACCCAGCGCTATACTGACCGCGCACCGCTGAACGCTCCAGATTCTCAACATCAGCCAGGTGGGTTGCCTGGATCGCCTTCACTTTTTCTGTGCGGATACTGTCGGCATCCAGCGAGTTTGGTGGCTCCATGGCGGTGAGGCAGAACAATTGCATCAGGTGGTTTTGCAACATATCCCGCAGGGCACCGGAGGTTTCATAGTACCCAGCCCGGTCTTCGACTCCCACTGTCTCTGCCACAGTGATCTGCACATGGTCAACAAACTGGCGATTCCACAGCGGTTCAAAAATGGCGTTAGCGAAGCGAAAGACAAGAAGATTCTGAACCGTTTCTTTACCCAGGTAGTGGTCGATCCGGTATACCTGCTGTTCTTTGCAAACTTTCTGCACCACTTGGTTAAGGTTCCGCGCTGATCCCAAGTCCCGACCAAACGGTTTTTCAATCACTAGGCGAGTCTTGCTCGGGTCGTCTAGCATCCCCTGCCCCCCTAACTGCTGGATCGACTCAGCAAAGAATTTCGGGGCAACTGAGAGGTAGAACATGCGGTTTCCCCGCGTTCCCCGTTTCTCGTCCAACTCACTCAATAATTTATTCAGTTTCTGGTAGCTTTCTGGGTTATCAATGTCACCCGAGCAGTAGAACAGACCTTGGGCAAAGTCTTGCCAGAGGTCTTCAGAACCGATCCCGTCGGAAAACTGCTCTATGCCTTCGCGCATGTGTTCACGGAAGTAGTCGTCGCTCCAGTCACGACGGGCCACTCCAACTATCGTGGTTTCTGGCGGAATGCGGCGTTGCCGTCTCAGGTGGTAAAGTGATGGCACCAACTTGCGCTGGGTAAGATCCCCTGAGGCACCAAAGATGATTATGATCTGAGGATCAGGCGTCCGTTCCTGTTGCAGCCCTACGCGCAGAGGATTTTCTAGCAGCGTGACCATAGTTGTTTGAAGGGTAAGTTTTGACTTCTTCTCTATACTGCGATCTCTTGGGAGCGAGGAACGGTATACAATGATGCTGAATAAAAGGGGTCTTTGTATCAGGGAGGGAAGAGTGACCGAAGAGGGCAGGGGAGGCAGGGGAGGCAGGGGAGGCAGGGGGGGCAGGGGAGGCAGGGGGGGAAAGAGTTAATGCTTTAAGAGCCATCCACAAGGTTGCAAGAAGACAGGATTCGTCCATGGGGTTGCTCAAGAACTGCTCCCCCTGCTCCCCCTGCTCCCCCTGCTCTCTTCTTATACGGGCGACAACTGATTCACCTTCTCTTCTAAGGATGCCATCAGCGATTCGAAGGGCTTAATAAACTTGTCAATGCCTTCGACCAGCAGTTCATCCATCACTTCATCCAGATTGATGTTGATGTCTGGATCTTTGAGACTTTCAATCAGGTTGTAAGCTTCTTCCACCCCAGTCTCAACCCGGTTTTGCACGTCGCAGTGGTCAGCGCAAGCCTCAATCGTGTTCGGCGGCATAGTATTGACGGTATCGGCCCCAACTAGCTCATCGACATACATCACATCGCTGTAGCTGGGGTCTTTGGTGCTGGTGCTAGCCCACAACAGCCGCTGGACGTTGGCACCTTTAACAGACAGTGCTTTCCAGCGATCTGTTTGGATAATCTCCTTGTACTTTTGGTAAGCGATTTTCGCATTGGCGATCGCTATTTTGCCCTTAACAGCCCTGAGCTTTGCCTCCACGGCGAGCTCATCAACGCCCTGCTTGAGTTTTTCATCAATGCGGTGATCAATGTTGCTATCAATCCGGCTGAGGAAGAAACTTGCCACTGATGAGATTTTGCTAATGTCCTTGCCTGCTTTCACTCTCGCTTCCAAGCCCCGAATATAAGCCCAAGCGGTCTCTTCGTAGCTATTAACCGAGAACAGCAGGGTGACATTGACATTAATCCCTTCGCTGATTACCTGCTCCACCGCCGGCAAGCCCTCGTTCGTGCCGGGAATCTTGATCATGACATTCTCACGACCAATCTCTTGGTAATAGCGTCGGGCTTCCTTAATCGTAGCCTCAGTATCATGAGAAATCGTTGGTGGCACTTCAATGCTGACGTAACCATCCAGCCCTTCCGACGATTCATAGATTGGTCGCAAAATATCACACGCATTGCGGATATCTTCAAATATCAGCGATTCGTAAATCTTATACGTTGGTAACCCAGCTCGAATCCCAGCTTCAATATCGGCATCGTAGATCGCGTTGCCGGCGATCGCTTTTTCAAAGATGGCTGGATTAGAGGTGATCCCGCAGATCCCTTGATTCTCAACCATGTCTTTGAGATCGCCGGACTGAATCAAGTCTCGGGTCAGATTATCCATCCAGATACTCTGACCATATTCTTTGATTTCTAGCAGATGATTGGTTGCCATATCTTTCCTTGTTTGACTCCTATGACTTTTTGTCTTAATACTAACAATTGTTGCGAGCACATTCTGACGCTTAAGTTACATACACTCCACCGCGCACCGCTTCACTGGGGTACGCGCGATCGCGCCATCATGTTCTTTTCCCCTTCTTCCTTTGTCTGTTCTTGAATGTAAGACTCCACCAGTGCCACATCGTCTTTGCTACCAATAATCAAAGGCGTGCGCTGATGGAGTTCTCCTGGCACTACATCCAATACTTCCTGAGTTCCTGTGGTTGCCCGACCTCCTGCTTGCTCAAACAAAAATGCTAGGGGAGCGGACTCATACAGCAAACGCAATTTGCCTTCTGGTTTTTTTACTGTGCCGGGGTACAGAAACACACCCCCTTGAAGCAGAACGCGATGGACATCTCCAACCATTGCCCCACCATACCGAGCCGTATAGCCTTCAGTGCGGTGGACATAGCGGATGTATTCCCGGATTGATTCATCCCATTGCCAGAAGTTCCCCTCATTGACGCTGTAAACTGGACCATGGTTGGGAACCTGGATGTTTTCTTCCGTTAGGATAAACTCTCCTATGCTGGGGTCGAGCGTGAAAGAGTGAACTCCCTTGCCTATGGAATAGATCAGCAAAGTGCTGGGTCCGTAAAGTATATAACCTGCAGCGATTTGTTTGCGTCCATTTTGGAGCAGGTCACTACCTGAGCCATCGACATCATTCCCTTCCTGTTTCCGAATCGCGAAGATCGAACCCAAACTTAGGTTTGTATCGGTGTTGGAAGAGCCATCAATCGGGTCATATAGCAGGGTGTAGCGACCAATGGGGCAGTTTTCAGGAATGTAGTAGGGGTCTTCCATTTCCTCGGAAGCTAGGCGGCAGACAAGACCACTTTGCTTAAATACCGAGATAAAAACATCATTGGCGTAGACATCCATCTTTTTGACGGATTCTCCCTGTATATTAATATCCCCAGTAAATCCTAGTACACCTTCCATTAACCCAGCATGGCTAAGGCGACGAGCGATGATTTTACCAGCAAGGGCGATGCGATTCATTAAGGCACTGAGATCCTGCGCTTCTGCCGAGAAGCTTTGGAGTTGCTGCAGAACATGACGAGACAGGGTCGTACAATCACGTTCTAGGGCGTACTCCTGTTGCTCATGTTGTTGGGCGTCAGCCATTGTTTTCCTTCTCCCTATTGATTCGAGCACCTTGGTCGGGACTTGCCCTTCTTCGGACTGGTGGCAGCGCCATCGCATTTTGCCCAGTCGTTCCTGCTTTCTATCTTAGAGAGGGAATTTCTCCAGTCAACTCTGACTTTAGCTAAACTATAGATTCTTGGAGCAGCGATCGCTCGCTTGTGTTCCAATGCGCTATTACTTGCCCAGTCACTTTTGGGCTTAATATTGCTTTCGTCGTTTCACCTTATTCTAACAAAAGCCCGACTAGTCGTGACGTTTTCCATTTTTGCCACAACTTGTCGGAGCTATGTGTTATAATTTTTTTCTTTAAAACACACGTCCTCTAAAATTCGTTTCTTCTCATCCCGGCGCCACTGCTACCGCTGCGCCTATTGTTTTCCTCTCGGGGTTTGGCTTTATTGACTCTGAGCTGACGTCCCATCCACTCTGCACCATCCAATTCAGTGATTGCCGCGTCTTCTTGGGTATCTTCTGTCATTTCAACAAAGGCAAAACCGCGCAGCCGACTGGTTTCACGGTCTGTGGGCAAGACAATTCGTTTAACGGTGCCATACTCTGCAAATACTGCTCTTAAGTCTTCTTCAGTAGCGCGGTAAGACAGGTTTCCAACGTAGATAGTCATGTCGATCACGTAAATCTGAACGGGAAGCTAAAAACCACGAACGCGGCAGCAGTGCCTACAACTCAACCAGTGATAGGGCTGAACTTAAGCGTACCGTCATATGATAGCCTATTCGTCCGCTGCGCTTTTGTCAGCTGCTTTACAAAGGCTATTGCTTAAAATCAGCTTTACTTCTACCTTTAGAGGTAGAAACAAAAGGGGGGGAGGAAGATGCTCTCTTCTCTCCCCCTTAAGGTAGATAGTTAGGATGGGAAAAAATTTTAGTCAATCGAAATTGACTGAGGGCCACTGCTGAAGCCGTTGTGTGCCTGGCTCCTTGAAGAAGTGTAGGCGGTAGAACCGATCTGTTGATCAACCCAGCTCTTGACTGGATCATCGTAAAGGTTGAGTCGAAGCGCACCGGAGAAAAAACCGCCCAAGAACGAGACTGGGTGCTGAGTGAGCTGTTTGAAAATCGGCGTCAGTTCATCTATGAACATAAGAGAGTATCCTTACGTGCCCTTCAATTGCTTCCTCTGGGATTCTAGCGCGTTGCTGGGCTCTCTTTAGCGGCGTCGCCCAAGCGCTTAAAATGTAGGATTGTGTTCAGGTAACAAACATTTGTCAGAATCACAACCAGTAGGACCTACTTCCACTAAGTCACCTGAGTCATATCGACTCAATGCAGCACGAAAATCATCCGTTTTGCGTCGCGTTTCCACTTCCTTCATCAATTGCTCATACTCAGCTTTCGATATCGGCTCGAATGGCAAGCGCGGAAAGGTTTGATGGTCATCAAAACGAGCCAGAAGAGCTGCCGAAATGTAGCCTTCATCATTCTGTATAGCTTCGTATATACGAGTGCCTAAAGCTTCAACTTCTTCTTGACGTAGCTCTATCGTAGATGAGGTGTTATGTTGCACATAGCATTTTTGGACTTGGAGGGAAAAATCCATTTGTGCCAGAGCCGAAAACTTGGATATATCAATGGACGAAGCTCCCGGTAAATTCGCCCAACTGACACTAACGGGAATTTCGATCAGCCATTCTTGGCAACGCTCACTAAAGGGGTCATTCAAGAGATTTCCATTTTCATCTTTGTCTGACTGAGAGGGGACAACGTTGTAACCGTAGTCAAGGCAAGCAAGAGCTACTGGATCATTTTTACCGAAAGTGATGCGCCGAATAAATCGTTGAGACTTCGGCGGGTGCCACCCTGGACTTGCACCCGTCAAGAGAGATTTGGTTCCACTGGGCTGAACTGTAGTACAGCGATTTGGGCGTTTGATGCCGTGGCGATCGCAGTATTCCCATACTACCCGATGCACAATCTCTTTCCAACGAGTCAGGTATTCCTGTTCCTGTCGCTTGAACTCCAGTCCTGCTTTCGTTTCCGGTCGCCCTTCTTGCCACCAGCGTAACCAATCTACACCAAAGGCGGTAACAAAGAAATCAAAAAGTCCTGTAAAGGAAACACCCACAATTGGGTCTAAAAGACGTGACTTTTGGTATCTCGGTTCAACAAAATTGTGGTTTAACAGTGCTGCTACAGATAGTGCTCCAGCAGTGAAAGCATCTTCTTGTTCCTTATAGTTATGGGGATCAATTTGATTGAGGTGAATTTCACTTAAATTGCAGTGTCCATCAGAAAAAACAATTTCCCCGCAGTTTAGTACATTTACGTAGGTAAATTTAGGTTTACCTTGTTCAGACTCGACATTGTGATGCCCAACATAGAAATTGTGAAACTCATCAACGGTACCATTGTAAACCGTCGCCTCACCATCAGCTTCTACAGAAATAACTCTGTGATTCGCTTCAGAAACAACTGTTACTAATTCTGAAAACTTCAAATCATTGAAAAATCGAATTCCCTCTTGTCGTTTGTCTTCATGTAGCTCCTGCCAAGTCGCTTCTTGAGCTTGATTACAAAACTCAAAATCTCGTCGAATATGGTGGTGATACTTAATCATTGCATCAACCGCATCACCGTACTGCAAAGATTCAGCAGTTTTGTGAGAACCATCCTTCATTACAAACTTATGATTGGGGGTGCAGCGCACTGTCAGCCCATGATCAAATGTTACTTTTAAAATTGGTTCTTTGTAACCAGTGATGCGCGGTTTTCTCATCCAGCGAACTGTAATTTTGCCTTGTTGAGATGCGTAAACTGGAACGTCTTTACCTTCTTTTACTAGCTGCTCAAAAGAAACTGCCTGCCTACCGTCTGCTACAGCAACTAATGTTTCACCTGTGAAACATGGGTTTAACCCGTAACGGGCTAAACGATGCTCTAACTCACTCAAAGGTATTTGAGGATAACGCTCTTGCAACCATTTTTTGGCGTTTCCAAGCTCATAGGCTTTAAGAAAAGAAAGCCTAAGCTCAGAAGTAGTCAACAGATCACAATTAGCTCTGGCTATTGCTTCACCAGCCCATTGAATTGCACCTTCACCGGAATAATACTGTTTACGAACAGCGTCAACACACTCTTCAAGAGTAGGCTTGTGGTGAAATACACGAGTATGGTTCGCCATCCTCAAAGCATCTCGTTCTGGGTCAATTCGCCAGTTACCGTGCTCGTCTTGCTGCCAGAGATTGGCTTTAGCATTGGCGAATAAATCGTCATCGCTATCGCCCTGTCTGATTCCAGCGCTTCTGCGGATATTGCCAGCCACAATTGTTACAGCAGCTGCATCAATCAATAAACAGCACTCCAGTGAGTTGAGCTGTCGTCCCACAGCTTTATTGAGGATAGACGCGCAACGCTGATAGAGTTCTGGCAACTTAACAGGGTTGGCAACGCCCCCGAAGCCCTTCAGGGGTTCTCCCGCAGCACGAACATCGCTGAGGTCGATTTTAACTTTCAGCTCTGATGAGAACCGCTCATCACTCGAGAGTTCCAGCAGGGTTTGATACGACTTCACCCAACCATGGCGACTATCTCCGGCGTGGATTGTGACGCGATCGCCCTCTATCTTAATTTCCGTCTGTTCACGACGCAAATGGGCAGGAGTAGTGCCAATCTCCCCCTGCATAGTCAGATTGAGGCGATTGCGGATTGGCGGCAGTTGGTTGATGTATTTCGGTTCGAGGACGGCTCCAGTGCCACAGCCCATCATCGCCAGATCCATCATCAAACCAAAGGCCCGCCAGTCTAGTACAATAGTACTTGTGCAATTGTACGCACCTGAAAAGTTCTCTGGCTTTTCAATCCACTCACTTCCACCGACCCATAGCCAGCGCCCGCTGGGGAGAGACTTCAGCTGGCGCTGCATTCGGTTTATTAGCGCTGCCTCAACGTCGGTGAGGTTGCCCAACTTGATTAACCCTTGGAGGGTGCGATCGCACACTTGATCCCATGTCTCACGCCCCCCTAGAGTGCCACGACGGCTATAAGTCCTAAAAAACACCGGATTAGCAGCAGGGGCAGCCTCAGGAAACTGGCTAGTCTGGCGTACCCGCTCAAGTTCTCGAACCATAAATAGTCTTGTTGCTTTGGGACAGATTACGACTATACGCGATGTTAGATGTAGGGTCAAAACTTGAAAAATTAATAGTTTTGCGCTAGCTGTAGAGTTCTGCTCCGAAAATATTTTCCCCCTTAAGCCAGAATTTGCCCATGTCCCTTGCTCCCTGGCGATCGCCCCTCGCCCGTGCTCTTGACCAAAACAATACCCTTGCTTACGCCCGTTACCTACAAGTGGCAACCGTCCGGGCAGATAATCGCCCAGCGAATCGTACCGTCGTTTTTCGGGGTTTTCTTGAAGATACCAACCAGCTCAAATTTGTCACCGATGCCCGTAGTCAGAAAGCCGCCGAGATTGAGCACCAGCCCTGGGCAGAAGCTTGCTGGTACTTTCCCACAACCCGTGAGCAATTCCGCATCACTGGCTGTTTGACCCTGGTAGGAGCCAAACATCCCGACTCAGACTTACAGCAAGCCCGCGCCTTCACTTGGCAGGAGCTTAAGAGTGCGGCGCGGCTGCAGTTTGCATGGCCCCATCCCGGTAAACCGACCGACGACGCTGCTGCCTTTGAGCCGCAACCACCGGATGCAGTCGAGCCGTTACTGGATTTTTGCCTGTTGTTGCTAGACCCGGTACAGGTAGATCACTTGGAATTGCGCCCTCAACCCCAAAACCGATGGCTCTACCACCGCGACAGCGATCAAGGCTGGTCTACACAAGCGATTAATCCCTGAGCTGCTGATCAAATGCCAGCGCCATCCAGAAACTCCTGAATCGCCTTATCTCTGAGGTAACAGCTGGAGAGGACGTGAGCGCCAGCATCTGGTGAATTGGGTAGCAACTCTGAGTGAGGTGCTAAAAGAGAAGATGTAGGCGAGATCTCGTGGTGCTGCAACATTGAGATTTGTTGTTCGAGCGACTCAATCCGGTCAACTAGGGCGCGAATTACCTGAGCTTCCGAATCGGGTAAGCTTCCATGTTCCAGCGGGTCAACCCGAACTCCAGAGCGATAGATGATTCGACCCGGTACGCCTACCACCGTGCAATCAGAAGGGACATTCCGCAGAACGACTGACCCGGCACCAATCCGGACTTTGTTGCCAATTTCGATATTGCCCAGCACCTTAGCACCAGCTCCAACCACCACATTATCCCCTAAGGTGGGATGACGCTTGCCGCACTCTTTACCAGTACCGCCGAGGGTCACACCCTGATAGATCAGGGCATAGTTTCCCACAATCGCTGTTTCCCCAATCACAACCCCCATCCCGTGGTCAATAAAAAAACCGCGCCCAATTACGGCGCCAGGATGGATTTCAATCCCAGTAAAAAAACGAGCGACCTGGGAAATTAAGCGAGGGATTAAGGGAATGCCTTGGCGATAGAGCCAGTGAGCTAGGCGGTGGAACACGAGCGCTTGCAGACCGGGGTAGCAAAACAAAACTTCCAGCCAGTTGCGAGCAGCTGGGTCACGCTCAAAGATGATGCGAAAATCAGCAAGGAGTGTAGATAGCACAGAACCGTACCTACTTTGGGCAAAACAAACCAATATCTATCTTAGCGTCCTAGCGGTGTGGAAGAAGACTGAGCCCTTGAGCAATCCCTTATCGCTGCCGTAACTACTGATTGTGAGCGATCGCACTTTGCTGAAAAACGGGTTTCCTAACACTTCAAGCAGCTTGAGAATCGGCAGCTGGCGCTCTAAAATCTCTTGACTCGCCGTCCAGTCCAGATACAGATAGCCCTTATTCGGTTGGGGGATGGGAGCAATGCCAGCCTGAAATTTGGGATTGTCAACCAAGGACCCGCTTTGGGGTGCCTTGAGGGCTTTATCCATCGCCTCAACGGAGGTTGTGAAAATTTCATACTTACCCACCGTGGCATGCACGCCCTGAACCTTTGCCTTGAGTGTGATCGATGCTCCGTCTGGCTCAGTGTAGCTAACAGGAGCGGTTGTCAATTGCGTCCAAGCGGAGATTTTTTGCTCTCCAAGGTTGAGGGAGCTAATGCTGAGTCCCTGCGATGACGCATTCGTGTCCAGACGTGAAATCCCTTGTTCAGCGGCGTCTGATTTCTCTGCTACAAAGACTAAATCCGGCGGCTTTTGATCCGAATTGGGTAACACTCCCAAGGCATATTCCCCTTGCACCCAGCTAAAAATATCCTGTGGCAGATCTATGCCCCAGCGCGCCTCAAGAGCTGCTAGCGGTTGATTGACCAATCGAGATATGGCATCGTAGCCTGCGAGTTTTCGGTCTGAATCAATCTCTGGGCTCTTCGCTCCCGAACCCGATAGCTGCGCTGAAACTTGTTTCCACAGTTGGTTCAAATCAGTATTTTTAAGGTGGGCTAGATCAGACCCCAAAATCGAAAAGCCTGTCCCAGCTGGGATATACTGCAACGCTCCAACGGGTTGAGACAGCTCCGGGGCTGGGGGATAAATTTCTTGGTCAGAGGACGTAGCTAATAAGGTGGTTTCAGCCAGCAATCCCTGTTGTTTCAATTCTAGGGCAATAATCTGGCTCTGATATGTCTGTGCCTCTGGTTGTAAACCGCACCACATAGTTAGAGTTGGGATATTCAGGAAAGTCACGCCAATTCGAGCGGGAGGCAACAGGCTAAGGGCTTGCTGGTATTGGCTGGAACTGGTCAGACTCAGACTGGGAGCCTGGACGTTATTGATCGCATCTCGTAGCACCTTGGGATGGTTGGCAAATAGGACGAACCTATCGCCCACCACCGCACCGGAAAGCATTCCAACACTTTTGGCAGGTGAGTGTTCAACAGCGTTCTGCTTTTCCATCTGGGGTCTAGGATTTTCATAGATCAGCTTGACGCCTTTGTATTGTTCAACAACTACTTCATTTTCATTACCAGCGATCGCCCGCTTCGAAAACAACAGTTCGAGGAACTCGCGGCTCTTGGCGGGGTCAACAGTTGCCAGCGCCATCAGATACCCCGTTTGCCGCCCATTCTCAGCATCGCGATCAATGTCTATGCTGCTGACAGCCAGGGTGATTTCGTTGCCTAGCCAGGGTTGGATATCGCGCCGGTATTCCAGACCTGTGTTAGCTAGCAAACTTGTTTTCAGCTGGTTTAGTTCTAGGGGTGAGCGTCGCCGCCACCCCTTTATGCGGTCTGGATTCACTAGTAAAGACACCATCACCGGTGACTGTTTCGACACGAGCATTGCTGCCGCTGGAGTCGTCTGGCTCCCACCCCCAAGTAGGGTGAGCGGACTCTCTCGCATTAACCAGTTACAGCCACCGATACCAATCAACAGCAGCACGACAATACCGGCTGCTAGGAAATTAAAAAATGAGCGTCGCTTCATAATTCGTTACACCGAACGCGCCATCCCGCTGAGCCAAACATAGATGCTCCAATACAGAGCAAGAATGCTAAAACATAGTTTAGTACCCTCGGAGACAAGTCTGGGGCAAGCAGAAGATGGAATTAGCCTTCCATTGAGCTCGAGTAATCAATTGCAGTGTGAACAAACAGAGTTCAGCTTTGCTTAAAATGTCAAATCAATTTTTCAATCAACCCATCCCCCAAATTGCGCCAACAGAACTAGCCCAGCGCCTGAAATCGGGCGACCTAGAGGAGCTACAGTTGGTGGATGTGCGCGAACCTGAAGAAGTGGAGCTCGCTCGGCTCGAAGGCTTTGAAAACCTACCCCTGAGTCAATTTGTCGACTGGGCTGATCACATCCAGACCCGCTTTGACCCCCAGACTGAAACGCTCGTGATCTGTCACCACGGCATCCGCTCCGCCCAGATGTGTCAGTGGTTGAGCGTTCAGGGGTTCACGAACGTCAAAAATGTGGCTGGCGGAATCGATGCCTATTCAATTCTGGTTGACCCCACAATTCCCCGGTATTAGAGTTAATTCAAGACTTGTAACCCTAGGCAGCCAACAACCTTAGTGGGCTGGGGTATCGTCATCGCTTATTGCTGACGGGCTTTTTCAACCCGTAAGGAAGTTAAGCAGCAGCAAACGGATGGTTATGATTGCTACAATAAAGCCAGACACCGTTAAGGGAAAATAAAGTATCTTCTATATAGGTTTGATCGCATTGAGGCGCTCATAGCCTGATTAAATACCAGTGTCGAAAGGGGCAAAGTGTGAATCTAGTTAATCAGTTGTTTCAACCAGGATGGCTCAGTTGTTATTCTAGTTAAACTAAAATTAATGTTTTTCCGCAGTCATATCGACAATTTTTAAAAAACCTAATTAAAATTCCCTGCGGTTAAAATCGGCTATGCAAGTGCAGCTTACTGGTCGGCAACAACATATACTCTGGGCAACAGTGCGTCACTACATTGCCACTGCCGAGCCAGTGGGTTCAAAAGCTTTGGTAGATGAGTACAACCTCCGTGTCAGCCCAGCCACGATTCGAAATGCAATGGGGGTGTTAGAAAAAGCTGGGTTACTCTACCAACCCCATACCTCTGCTGGACGAATCCCCTCGGACTCTGGCTACCGGATTTATGTTGACCAGCTGATTACACCTGACGATGTCCTGACGCGACAGGTGGAGCAGGTACTCCAAGAGCGGCTCAGGTGGGAAGATTCGAGCCTGGAAGCCCTGCTGCAAGGGGCATCACAGATACTTGCCACGCTCAGTGGCTGCATTAGCCTGATTACAATGCCTCAAACCAGTACCGCTTGGTTGCGACATCTGCAACTGGTACAGATTGATCCGGGACGGGTGATGCTGATTGTAGTGACGGATAATTATGAGACACAGTCGGCGTTGATGGAGTTGCCTAAGTTACCTGAGGAAACGCCTCCTGATCCAGAAGTGGTTGAGCGGGAGTTGCAGATTCTCTCAAACTTTTTGAACAGCCAACTGCGGGGGCAATCGCTGGCAGAATTAGTCGCACTCGACTGGAGCCAATTAGACCTGGAATTTCAACGCTATAGCGATTTTTTAAGAACATTCCTAGCAGACTTAACGCGTCGCACTCAGCCGCCAGCTGCCACGCAAATTATGATTCGCGGCGTCGCGGAGATGTTGCGCCAGCCGGAATTTTCCGAGTTGGAGCAAGTTAAAACAATTATCCACCTGTTGGAAGAAGAGCAAGACCAGCTATGGCCTTTAATCTTTGAAGAGCCAGAGGCGGAAGAAAAATCGAAGCGACGGGCGACAATTCGGATTGGGTCGGAAAATACCTTAGAACCTATACGCAGCTGCACGTTGATTTCTTCTACCTACCAGCGAGGTTCGGTACCAGTGGGGAGTGTGGGTGTGCTAGGGCCAACTCGAATGAATTACGAGACTGCGATCGCAGTGGTGGAAGCCGCCGCCGATTATTTATCTGAAGCCTTAAAATAATCAGCAATAATCATGGTCAGAAAAATTGGATTCTGGTTACTGTGGGTTGGATTTGTTGCCTATGCCTTTCTGCTAGCTCCTCCCGATCAGCCCGATACGTTTGAGCTGATTAAAAATCTTTCAACAGGTCAGTGGGAAGGCATCAATCCCTTAGTCATATCCCTATTCAACATCATGGGTGTTTGGCCGATAATTTACAGCTGCTTGCTGTTCATTGATGGCAGATCGCAAAAGATACCTGCTTGGCCTTTTGCCACAGGGTCGTTCGGAGTAGGCGCTTTTGCTCTGTTGCCCTATTTAGCTCTGCGTAAACCGAGTACAGAGTTTCCAGGGAAAAAAAATGCCTTCCTCAAGCTGCTAGATTCGCGCTTGACTGGTGTTGCCCTGACCATAGGCGCGACCATTCTGGTTGCCTATGGCTTGGGCAATGGAGATTGGGGAAATTTTGTTCAACAGTGGCAAACCAGCCGCTTTATTCATGTCATGAGCTTGGATTTTTGCCTACTCTGCCTATTGTTTCCCGCGCTCCTGGGAGATGACATGGCGCGTCGGGGTCTGAAAAATTCCCAGTTGTTATGGCTGACGGCATTGATACCGCTTTTCGGCCCCCTGCTCTATTTGTGTCTGCGTCCACCTCTGTCTGACTTGAGCGCAGAAGTAGCACCTAGTCAGCAGCCAGCCCTGTAGAATCCACGAGCATATATTCCCGAGGAATTTATGGGCATAAAAATTGCATTCTGGTTGTTATGGGCTGGATTTATTGCGTATGTCTTGCTGCTGGCTCCTCCGCTTCACCTGCAGGAAACACTGACGCTAATTAAAAACTTCTTGACAGGTCATTGGTCCGATATCAACCCAATTATCCTGTCCTTATTCTCCTTGATTGGCGTTTGGCTACAAATATACAGTTGTATTTTGTTCATCGATGCCAAGACAAAAGATCCCTTTCTGGCCTTTTGTCTTGGCATCAGTAGGAACGGGAGTAATTGGTCTGTTGCCCTATTTAGCTCTGCGCGAAGCAAATCAAGAGTTTTCTGGGCAAAAGGATGCCTTCCTAAACCTGCTAGATTCTCGTTTGACGGGTATTGTACTCGCGCTTTTCACAATCGGCTTGCTGGCATACGGTTTATTGGCTGGAGATTGGGGAGATTTTGTCGAGCAGTTCCAAAGTGATCGCTTCATTAATGGCATGAGCCTGGCGTTTTGCCTGTTCTGCTTGTTGTTACCGACAGTACTCGGGGATGACATGGCTCGTCGAGGTTTTTTAAGCAATTCCCAACTGTTTTGGGCAATAGCGCTAGTGCCACTGCTTGGTCCGCTTGCCTATCTTTGAAAAGCGTCCTTCTTTGCGGGAAACCTCTACTTGACAATCCTCAGCCTTCAGGCTGAGGATTCTTGACTCAACGAGATCACTTAACCTGGACTCCTTGCGTCATCCAGACTAGAGGTGAGACTCTCCTCAAGCGTTACTTCGGGTGATAAAATATAAGTAACACTTGAGAAAAACATGTTAGAGAAACTTTGTCCCCCTTGTAATATGCTTCTTCCAATATCGCAGTTCTGGAAAGATAGTAACGCATCAACAGGTTATAGGTCTTGGTGCAAGAACTGCTGTGCCAAGTCTCAAGGACAAAGAGTTTTGACATGGAAATCAAAAAATCCTGAAAGAGTCAAGCAACTCTCTAGGGACTTTAGAGATAAGCAAAGGTCTAAGGAATTGTGTGAAAGTTGCTCTAACAAAATACTTCCTAATAGAAATATCTGCGAAAAACATTATGTAGTGAGCGTTGCCAAGGCTTGCTTAGGAAAGGCAGATAGTAAAACGGTTGATGTTTTACTTAAGCGCTTTCATGAAAATCCAGTCTGTCCTTACACAGAAAAAGTTTTAGTATTAGGTGTTAATGCCCACTTAGACCATATAAAGTCAAGGAAGAATCACCCTGAACTTGTTTCTAGCATTGACAACGTTGAATGGATTCACGAAACTGCTAACTTATGCAAAAGCAGTTTTGACAAAGATGATTTTATCGCTTTCTGTAAGTTTGTGGCAAATAAATATTCTTGAATGCCGTCAAGATACCACCTCTTGAGGTAGCGGTCAATGTCCAAGCCAGAGATATTTGTAACGTTTCGTGTCACTCAGGAGGAAAAAGACTTGGCTTTTACTCTACTGCGAACAGGAAGCCAGGAACCAAACAGAAGTATTGAGAGAGTTGATTCGCTCTTTGAATCGGAAAATCAAAAAGCCGTGCTAGAAGCACGGGGTTTTCAACCCAAATTTCTGATAACTGCTAGTCTCAGTAAGTGAGGTTGATACATCGTCCAGTAACAGTCGCGCTTGTTTGACCTAAAAGAAAACATGAGGAGTCGGAACAAACGAAACAACCCAAGACTTATTTGGCAAAGCCTGCGCCAAACACTGGGGGTGTTCCAGTATTGTGGGCGGGCTGTAGGTTTGGCGTGGACTACCAGCCGCGCCCTCACGGTAATCCTTGCTATCCTCACTCTAGTGGCTGGCCTGCTGCCAGCAGTGGTCGCCTACATCGGCAAGTTAATCATCGATGGGGTGGTTTCGGCTTCTCACTCCGGGCTGCAAAGTAATCGCGTCGCTCTAGGCTACCTAGGACTGGAGGCGGTTGTGGTCGCATTCCTGGCACTCAGCAAGCAGGGCCTCACCGTCTGCCAGTCCTTACTAAGAGTGCTGCTGGGCCAGAAGGTAAACGAACTGATTCTGGAGAAGGCGCTGACACTAGATCTAGTTCACTTTGAAGACTCAGAGTTCTACGACAAGATGACCCGAGCTCGGCGCGAGGCCTCGAGCCGTCCCTTGAGCTTGGTGAATGGTACCTTCAGCTTGCTCCAGAACACCCTCTCACTGGTGACCTACGGCGGCCTGCTGTTGCAGTTCTCCGTTTGGGCCGTAGCTGTGCTGATGGTGGCAGGTGTGCCTGCCTTCGTCGCCGAAACTCGCTTCGCGGGGCAGGCTTTCCGCTTATTCCGCTGGCGAGCCCCGGAAACTCGGGAGCAAAACTATCTGGAAACTCTGATCGCCCGCGATGACTATGCAATGGAGGTTCAGCTGTACCAGCTCGGACCGATGATGCTAGAACGCTATCATGATATCTTCCATCGACTCTACGGCGAAGACCGCGACCTGACTATACGTCGCGGCGTGTGGAGCTACCTAATGAGCCTGCTAAGCAGCGCCGCCTTCTACGGGGCCTACGCCTGGATCGTGGTAGAGACGATCGCGGGTCAGATTTCCCTAGGGGAGCTGGCCATGTACCTGACGGTGTTCCGGCAAGGACAGTCCACCTTCGCGGCAGTCCTTAGCTCCATCGGGGGAATGTACGAGGACAGCCTCTACCTGTCCAACCTCTACGAGTTCCTGGAGCAGGACATTCCCAAACCCCGAGGTCGGGCTACCAAGGGTCCGGTTCCTGGGGACGGGATTCGCTTCTTTGAGGTATCATTTAGCTACCCAGGTAGCCTGCAACCCGCCTTGAAAAAAGTCTCGCTGCACCTGAAACCCGGAGGGAAATTGGCGATTGTGGGTGAGAACGGCTCTGGAAAAACAACTTTGATTAAGCTCCTGACCAGGCTGTACACGCCGGATTCAGGGCAGATATTGCTGGATGGACTGGACTTGCAGGAATGGGACATTGAGGTTCTACGCCGTCGCATCGGCGTGATCTTCCAGAACTTCGTCCGCTACCAGTTCACTGTGGGAGAGAACATAGGCGTCGGGGATGTAAACCACCTAGAGGACCTCTCCCGTTGGGAGAGGGCGGCTGAAAAGGGCATGGCCCGAGCCTTTATTGAGCATATCCCCGGAGGCTTTAATACCCAGCTGGGTCGTTGGTTCAAGGGAGGACAGGAACTCTCCGGAGGACAGTGGCAGAAAATCGCTCTCTCCCGAGCCTTCATGCGAACTGGGGCAGATATCCTGGTGCTAGACGAACCGACTGCAGCTATGGACGCAGAGGCTGAGGAACGGATTTTCCATCACTTTCGTGCGGTTACTCAGAACCAGATGGTTCTCCTAATCTCCCACCGCTTCTCTACTGTGCGCATGGCTGACCAGATTGTAGTTCTACAAGGAGGGGAACTGGTAGAGCAGGGAACCCACGAGGAGTTGTTAAAGGCTGGGGGGCGCTACGCCCGACTTTTCTCGCTCCAAGCGGCGGGATATCATTGACCGAACACCGAGAGTTACTTTTGAGGAAAAACTTGTGCCAATGCCTTACAAATTACCTGGCGTTGTTCATCATCGTATCCCCAGCGTTCTAAAAAGTTTTTGTACTTACCCTGTCCCGTAGCGGCACTATCCAGTAACTTCTGGGACAACTCGCGCACGGCAGGAAGTTCAACCAGTTGGATCAGACGGGCTGTACGCGATCGCACTCGATCTGACCCCTGGGCCATCTCTTCTGACCCATTGCGACGATGGGTTACTGCCATAGCAGCAGACATCGCCAGATTTTTGACCAAGAGTTCTGCAACAATCTCTGGAGACGATTGTAACGCCCGCACGACTTCCTGTGAGGGATTGTCTGCCAGAGCCCCCTCGGACGTCAGGTAGGTGACGAAAAAACCTCTGGCACCATTTTCACTTTTAACTAACTCGGCGATTGCAGCTTCAATCTCGGCTGGCGATATTTCAGCCGCTTCTATACGCGATAGCAAGGACTGGGTAAGGGCGATCGCCTCTGCAAACGTCACGTCTGATGGAATTGCTTGAGCAGATTTAAGCATTAGGGCTGAGAAACTCTATAAATGCGATCATACCTAAGGATGAGACAGAGATCGGGTCGAGCTACGGGTGATCCATATGTGACCTGTCTAGGTAGGCCCTTAACTGGTTAGCAAGGCTCTGAACGTAGGGTAATGCCAGCATGTCTTCATGACTACTTGGAATTACGTGGTAATCTAAGCCTTCATGCGTTAATTCAGACCACTTAACTTGGCAATCTGGTATCCGATTGTCATAGGCACTGGTCTGAATCAGGGTAATCTTCCCAAGATAAAACTGCGGTTCATAAATCATTCTTGCCTTGGCATGAAGCAACAAAACCGTTTCGAGGCCGCGAGCCTGTTGGTTAGAGAGGTAGCTAAACTTATTGCTAAACTGCTTGACTTTTGACATTAAATAGAAGTGGATCTGCGACGCTAGGGCCTTAATCGGTTGTCTTTGCCAATGGAAAACTAGGCGACGGAGGTAATAACTCAGATCTTTGCCGGAATGGGAGGGCTGCGGACCTTCCCACATGGGGTATCCGCAATCCACCATGGCCAAGAGCGCTACTTTCTGATCTTGGGCATGGAGTTGCTGAGCCATTTCGAAGGCGACAATCCCACCCAGACAAAAGCCTCCCAGAAGATAGGGTCCCTGGGGCTGTAGCACACGCATCTCCTGAATGTAGTCGGCTGCCATGTCCTCAATTTTGGTGTGAGGGGCTTGTTTCCCATCCAAGCCTCGTGCTTGAAGTCCATAAAACGGTTGGTCGGGCCCCAGATGGCGGGCTAAATCCGCATAGCACAGAACATTCCCACCCCCAGGATGGATGCAGAAGAAAGGCCGTCTGCTAAGTACTTAAGTAGATTTAATTACACACAAAACTGGTATAATAGATCAGGAGAACCTCGTTCTGTATCAATTAAGGTTTAAGATGTTTTTTATTAAGGAAATAAACTCTCTTTCTTTAAAAC
>JAABUQ010004227.1_pt1 | contig 24808 bp, 23 predicted proteins | sample 5560001 | NCBI WGS metagenome assembly JAABUQ01 (sample SAMN10711888, study PRJNA513371) | rock metagenome | isolation source: Antarctica rocks | place: Antarctica: Victoria Land, Finger Mt nord | collected 2015-12-18
GCGTGGGGGTGAACCGCAAAGCGAGCGGCGCGACTCGATCCCCATTGACATTGGCCCCACGTGCGTGGGGGTGAACCGTTTCTGGAAGCGGCCCGCGACGGGAAATGGGCATTGGCCCCACGTGCGTGGGGGTGAACCGTCACCCGCCGCCGCCAGTTCCACAACGCGCGCATTGGCCCCACGTGCGTGGGGGTGAACCGTACGAAGCCACTATGCGCTGTCCGACGTGTTGCATTGGCCCCACGTGCGTGGGGGTGAACCGGCGCGGGATGCCGTACTTCGCGTGGATCGCCCATTGGCCCCACGTGCGTGGGGGTGAACCGCAAGGTCAAGTTTATCACCTGGGCGTATGCGCATTGGCCCCACGTGCGTGGGGGTGAACCGAAGTGGCACGGTCAACGGGATCACCACCTACTACGTATACAATGGGCGCTGATACAGGGAGATGCAAAAGAACGCTCACGGTTTGCTTCAGGCAACGGTGACGTACATGAGCGGTCTGCGCGGGCCGTCTGAATGCGCTGACGGCGGAAACTATCTTCGCCTCGCCCTTTCTCACAGACGCGCTTGGCATCGCGCTGGCGTCCCCTGATCCGAAGGCAAACAGCAAGGGCCTGAAACGATTCGTTTTGCAAATCGCTCCCGCAAATGAGCATAAGTATCTGGTACAACCCTGCTTCTTCGGCAAGAGCCTAAAGACAGATAAATATAGATGGGCAAAGGCATCGCCGCAAGCTCTTCCGTGAGGTGTGGGTCAATGAGTAGGTGTAATTTCGCGCACCTAGCTTGTCTGCGAGCACTTCGCAGGGGGGGCTCTATTCTATCGGAGAAATGGAAGCCACCGTTTTACTGTGCATAAGCAGTTCATGTTTGCCTCAAACTATTTCACTCTTCATCTGTGTTTACCCTGGCTTCCGGCTGCCGTGCGGCTTGGCGAGTGCGAGCAAGTGATGCCAGCCGTCGCGCCTCTGCGAAAAAGGTTTCCCACGCCAAATCCCCACGCCGCTCTAAATCTGCTTCTTTGGGCGATTGTAGAAAAATATTCATAACTTCTAATGAGTTGACGCGGATGGGGTAATGTGTTTGGAATCTAAGCCTTTTCTGTAGCAGAGTCAACACCTAGTGGTGCGGACGACGCTCCAGCCTCGTTTTCCTCCTGTGCTTGCTCGTTTTCTTCCTGTGCTTGAAGCATTCGTCTGCTTTTGGCTCCGCGTGGCCTGCCCGGCGTGCTGACACCGCCATTTTGTGTGCGCTTCTGATATTCTGTCAACGCCTCTTGCTCAATCAACTTACGCCTGAACTTTGTGACGAATGCCAGGCGTCCGTCAAGAGTAGCATTGCGGATCGCGCTGGGCGATACCCCAATTTTTGCGGCAGCTTCCTGAACCGTAAACAGCGTTTCCGTATCCATAGATTTCTCCCTACAGCATACCTGAAAAAGTGCTCTGTGCAACATATTACCTATAAGATATATGCTGACAATAACATATTAAACTTGTATAATTCAAGTTAGTTTCTTACCTCAAAGGTTTATGATGAACACGAACACTTCCTTCACAAAAACGACGGGCGCGGTGATTGTCACCCGTGTCTCTACCGGCGAGCAGGTCAAGCATGGCACCAGCCTAGAAAGCCAGGCGGAAATGTGTCGTGCCAAGGCCCTCTCGCTCAGCCTCCCCATTGTTGCTGAGTATGAAGACGCTGGCATTTCCGGCGGCTTTCTGTTGCTGCGCGAGGGGATGCAGAAGGCGCTTGCCGATATTCAGGCTGGTCGCGCCGATACCCTTATCTGTGCCAACATCAGCCGTTATAGCCGCGACGTTGAGCATCAGCAAGCCATTCGCAAGGCTGTCCGCGCCGCCGGAGGACGCGTCATCTTTTGCGATATGGAGTTCGACGATACACCCGAAGGCGATCTGGCATTCAGCATCATGGGCGGCTTCGCCGAGTATGAGCGCAAGGTCATCCGTGCACGGACGATGCGCGGCAAGCGGAAGCGGGCCGAAGAGGGCCAGCAGCCTCAGCGCAGTCGCTCCCCTTACGGTTACCATGTGGTGATCCATGCTGACATTCTGCGCGGGCTGTATCTGCCGGAAAAGATTGGACAGTACATCATTGACGAAGGAAAGGCAAAGACAGCACGCCGACTCTTTGCCGGATATGCGGCAGGAACGCACAGCCTGCCCTTGATTTGCAAACAGCTCAACGCCGAGGGCACTCCTTCGCCCGGAGGCGGGATGTGGCACGAGTCAACCGTTCGCGTCATCCTCACAAATCCTGTTTATAAAGGCGCGCCGGTCAGCGGACGTCAGAAATCCTACACTGACGAGAGTCGCCTGCAGCAACTGAACGCATTGACGGGAATGCCTTTGACACGCCCCGATGTACGCCGCCCCGTCCCGGAAGCGGAGCAGGTAAAATTGTCCGCTCCACCTCTTGTCAGTGAAGACATCTGGAACGCGGTGCAGGAACGCCTCATTGTGATGAAGGCCCGGCATGGCGGCAACCCAAAGCGGATGCGGATGTTGTCAGGCCTGTGCTTCTGTCCTTACTGCGGAGCCGCCACCCGCACGAAGTACCAGAAGGCAAACGGGAAGACCTATTGCTATTACTGGTGCGGCACGAGGAGCAAGACGCGCAATTTCCCCGGTGAGCGTCCTTGCCAACCTGACCTTTATCCGATTGCCTTACTTGAACAGGCCACCATCAAAGCAGTGCAGGAGGCATTGGAGCGCCCCGATGCCATTGCGGCCGCATTGGCTGTGTACAGGAAGGGCCAGCGGCAAATCCCGGAAGGCAACCCGCATCAAGAATTGGCGATGCTGGACAAAACGCTGACACAGCTCAAAGCGGAAGAAGCCGCGACTATTCAAGCGCAGATTGCCGGGATCATGCAGGGCCTATCGCCGGAAGCGTATGCCGGGGCGTTCGCGGGAATCGCAACCCGCCGCCAGGAGGCTGAAAAGCAGCGTATCGCACTTCAAGCCTCCTTGTCGCACACGCATAGGCCGAATGACAAAACGAATGGGAACGTGCTGGTCAGCCGTGCTCTGGAAGACGCCCTGACCGCTCTGACGAGCGAAGATGTAACGGGACCGGAAAAGCGGCTTCTGCTGGGAACCATTGTAGAAAAGGTGGTTTCGCACAAGGAGGGAGCGGATGTGTTCTTTGCCCCCGGCGTTTTTCAGGAAGCAGAGGGCAAAGAAGGGCCTGTTTCAGAAGAAAGTCTTCATACTTTTCACACGACCTGCATGGTGTGCAGAGTTGGAAATGGCAAATCAGTGTATCGGACGCGCCAAATGCATCTGAGTAATGCAGCTGCATAGTTTGCGCTTGTAGCCGTCTTCTCATCCGGTGGGTGTGGAGACGGCGGCTTCAGCAAAAAGGTGCTGCACATCCGCCGCTGTCTTGACAGCCTTCGCTCGCTTCCGAATATCAGCATCTTGCAAGTTCAGACGGCGGATGTCGTCATCTTCAAGAATGATGCTTTCAATGCGCCCGTATTGATCCCCGTGCTGTTCGGAATAGTGGGCCAGCCCGCACAGTTTTTCAGCGGCTTCGCCTAGCGTCGGCAGGTGAGGGTCTATGATGTCCACGACAAGCCCCTTCGTACCTTCACGCACAATGAGAAAATCTATGTAGACAGACTTAACTTTGCTGCCGTAGGAATAGGGAATAGTCAACGCCCACTTTTGACGCGGCACGACACGCAGCCAGCCGCGCACATCGGCACGTTTCAATTCTGCCTGAATGACAGCCGTTTCCCATGTGTTGAACTTGGCCTGAAACTGTCCCTGCTCATCTTGATACAGATGCTTGCGCCAGACTGTGCCTTCTTTTTTGGCTTCAATCACCTGCGGATAGACGAGTGGCACAATCTCTGGCTCTCCGGCAAGGCCCTGAATGTCTTCATATGCCTGCCGCTTCTTTTCCGGCAGGTCTTTGATATGGCTTCCATAAATCGTGAGCCAGCCGCGTGACTTATCTTTTGCGGCCCTGTCCATGTCGCGCTTGAGGTCGGGGGTGGCGAGAGCGACCAACTCTAACTTGGCAAGGCGCGGCTCCACATGGCCTTTTTCTACCCGCTGGTCGCGCCAATCTTTGTGCAGCCCTTCCCCCACCTTGCGGCCTGCCGCCTCAAACAGGTCTTCTATGTTTTCAGCGGATACGGGGATTTGCTTGGTCGTGCTGCTGTGCGCTTCTTCTTCGCCATACAGGTAAGACACCAGGCGAATGTCCAGCGTGTCTTTTTCGCTCACAATGGCCTGAAAGCCCGGCGCGTCTTTCTTTTTCTGGTACTCGGCATCTATCACGTCAAGCATGGCTTCTTTGGCCTGGTCGGGGGCATTGGGGCGCAGTTTGTCCATTGACAGGCGCAAGGCTAGCCGCATCAGCCGTTTGGTTTCGTTGGCAGACGGGGCGCGGGGCACAGAGTACGATGGCAGGGCAGCCAGTGCGTCAAACAGAGTATCACTGCCCGACGCACGATTGAGGACGGCAGCCGGTTCTGTTCGCACTTCGGTGGGCAGGGGCGAGTCGCCTTTGGTGAGTTTCTCTATGATGGACGCAAGCCCTGCCGCATTGTAGTGAGGCAGATAGAGCGCAACGGTGTTCAGAAACTCATCGGCCTCAATGCGTCGCACGAGTGGGGTTCTGACCATGCGCCCGACCAATTGGGCGATGTTGGTGGCGTCGGCTGCCGTGCGGAAGGACATCATCACTTCAGCGCGGGGGCAGTCCCAGCCTGTGTTGAGGCTTGTCTTGAAGAACACGACTTGCACATCGGGGTCGGCGGCAATCTCGGACGGCGGCAGATGGCGCACCTGCCGCCCGCCAATGTCCAGTGCGCCGTTGTCCTGAAAAGCGTGCGCGATGGCATGGGCGGGAAGCGTGCCCGTCAAATCTTCAATGCAGGCAATGGCCTGCGCCAAGTCGGTCTGCGAAATGCTTGCCGCACTAGCAGCGGCATCGGCTACCTGCACGGTCAGCAGGGGGCGCACAAGTTCTTCGCCCTGCGCGGCACAATACTCAGCCCAATGCGTTTGATAGCTCTGCCAGGATTGCACGGCGGAGCGCAGCAGGGTCATGTCGGATGGCTGCGTTTCGGTGGGGTGGGTGAACTGAATGGCGTCTTTAATCAGGCCGGATGAGCGCACGTCAGCAGGCTCCACCACTGTGGGGCGCGTGGTGCGCGGCTGGTTGGCAATCAGGGTATTGAACCGCTCCGGGGTGGCGGAAATGCCGACAATGAGCGGCACGGGCGCAATCTGCCCTTCTGCGCCCACAATAAACTTCTGCACAATGGCATTGGCTTCATTGACAGCCTGCCGGGATTGGCTCATGCCCCGGTGGGCTTCATCAATCACCACATAGAACGTGCCGGGGCGGGCCTGAGCGGTGTTTCTGAGCGTTTCCCAGAAGGAGAATTGGCGGCGGTCGCCTTCGGCCACCAGAGAACTGTTCCTGCCAAGTTTCTGCGTGTTGAGGAAGTAAACGTGGCCTGCGTCCAGCAGCTCGGCGTCAAACTCGGCATCCAGCACCGTGAGCGTGGACGGGGTCAGCACGGTGGAAAACGCCAGCATCTTGTCCCGCGTTTGCAGGTTGAGTTCGGGCTGATCGGTGAGCCACAGGAAGGTGGCATCCGGCTGCGGGCCGTGGCTGTCGTCGCCTTGCAGAATGCGTTCTATGGCTTCAATCAGCATGACGGTCTTGCCGCTGCCGGTGGGCGAAGACAGGGACACGGCCTGCAATTCTCCATCGCGGGCATCGCGTGCGGCTTTTCGGAGTTGCTGGACAAACTTGGTAACGGCGGTTTGCTGAAACTCGCGCAGTTCAATGTTCATGGGTGATTGTTCGGGCAGGACAAGGTTTCAGGAGATGGGCTTGAGGCGGAACGAGCGCAGGTAGTCGCGGTATAAACGGTGCGTTGTCAGGCGCGACGGCAGCGCGGCCCGCATCTGCGTGAACGCATCCTCGCTGTTGGTGACGAGGTAAGCGTGTGTCACGTCCGGGCGGGCGTGCAGGGCCTCGCAGAAGCCGCCAAATGCGCTGTCCCGAAAGCAGACACCGTACCGTGCTTCGGGTGGCAGCCAGAAGCCGGGTTTGCGTTTGGCGTTGGTCAATGTGTCCCACGCGCCCACTGCCTCGCTTTGCAGCCACAACAGGGGCGCAATAGCCGCAAACTGCTGGCCCATGTCCACGCGGTCGGGGTCAAGGTAGTTGAGTTGGAAGAAGGTGACGTTTTCCGCAAAGCCGTCCGCCATCGGACGCCCGCCAATGTAGGTTCCGGGCACGGGGGTTCCGTCGGGGCGGCTGCCAGTGATGGCGGCTTCGCAGCGGGGGCGGGTGACACGCTGAAAGATGCCAAACTTCTCGTATTCGGCATCGCCTTTGTAGTGGCCCTGCGCGTGGAGGGTGCGAACGTCGTCTGCGCCGACTTCGTTGTTGGTGACAAGAATGCAGCGGCGGCGTCCGTCGTCTTCGGCGTTCAGGAGGCAGGTGGCGTGGAGGGTGGTGCCCGAACCGGCGAAGAAGTCTACGATGAGGGCGTTGGGGCGGGTGCGAGAGACGGCGGCAATACAGTCGTATACGTTATAGAGAGATTTGGGGAAGTCAAATCCACCATTAGGAACCAGCGTGTTGACAAGTTTCTTGCCATATTCATTTGCATCGTACCGCGCTTCTTGCCAAACCGTGCGATACGTGCCGTAATTCTTGCCAATCTCTACTTCATAACGGCTCGCCCGATTGGTTCTTTTAAGGCGTAGCAAATGCTTGACGGCATTGACACTTTGCCGTGCATAACGCCACTTGCGTTCTATACTTTGCGGGTCAACAGGATAAATAATTGACTGACTACCAACGCGGACAGTTTGTCCGTTCGGACTTTCACCAGTGGGCATGACATCTGTAAACCCAACGATGTTATCGTTCTCCACAATTATGCCGTAGAAGCAGTTTCGGGCGTCGGAGCGCAAAGACTCACCACCGTTGTCGCGCAAGTTGCGCCAATCTATTGCCGTATCTTCTATTCTACGGTCATCAATAGTCTTCCGATTGGCGGGTATGACAAAGTATGCTGCTTCATTGATATAAGAAAAGTTCGTACCTTGAATGCCACGTGGATTGTGAACGATGGCAATGCTATGCTTCTCATGCTGTGGGAACAATTCCTCCAACAGCACACCTAAGTGCGAGTGTTCATTCTCGTCTATAGCAACAATCAGAACGCCGTCCGGTTTGAGCAGACGCTTGGCAAGGCGCAGACGCTTTTCCATGAATGACAGCCACTTGGAATGGCGGAACGCATCATTGCTGTCCACATAATCGTTGTTGTACGTCCAATCCCGCGCCCCCGTATTGTAAGGCGGGTCAAGGTACAAGCAGTCCACCTGCCCCTCGTACAAGTGCAGCAGGAGCTGCGCCGCGTGGTAGTTCTCCGCATTGATGACCGCATGGTGCGCCCGCTCCGGCCCGCCACGCGCCACCGTGCCCACCAATTCCAACCCCGGATAAATCGGTTCCCCGAACCGCTGCAAGGCAATCAGCTCGGCAGCAGGAATGGACTGCATCTGCCCGCCCGCCAGCGGCTCCACCAAAGCCTGCCCGTCCGCAATCTCACACACCCGGAACGCATGACGCCCGGACACCTGCGCCCGATGCACCACAAACGCGCCTTCCGTGATGGGCAGCCCCGGCAGGGCGGTCATCTCCGGCAGGTGGTTTTCGTACACCAGGCCGAAGCGCGTGCGCTTTTTAAGTTCCGCGACCGCTGTTTCCAGTTCCCGACGCAGGGGGGCATCCGCCACCTGCTTCATCAAGTCATCAATTTTAGCCATTGGGAAAAGATGTTTGCCACACGCCCGCCGTTTTCCTGCCCGGTGCGGGGTGCTTGCAAAACTCTCTCAAAAATGCTTTGATTTTTTCCATGATAAAATCAAGCGCATTTCTGGTATCATAATGATATCGAAAGTCGCCACTGACCACCAAATACCCACCCTAGCGGTGGGGTAGCGGGCATTGCCCGCTCAGGAGTCAGGGCGGCTTTTGCTGTGTCAGACTTCATTGCATCAGGCTCCCTCTGGAAAGCGAAATCGCCAGATATTGAACCCTGTGCCGCGCCCCCAATGTATCCTCAGGTCTTCGCCCACACGCTGCGCGAGATGCTGCACCAGTGCGACTCTGGGCGGGGATGTATCGTATTCTTCAATGGCATAGCCCACCGCTCCCAACAGCACATCCACCAGTTGCAGCAGATCGCTGTCTTTGGAAACACGCGGCTCCACGTTTCGCACAATGTCCCCGGCTACTCCCTTTGTCTGCCAGTAGGCATTGATCGTGTCCTTTAAGTCGGACAGGCGATTCGGAGTACGATTGGAACGGGCATCGGTGAAGACCAGATACCGGTGCGCGGCATCCATGTTGCGCGACAGGGCATACCCGTAGAACGTGTAAAAGCCAAGTTCCTTGTCGCTGTTGTGATGCTGGCGGTAGTCAATCTTGTGCGTGTCCACCACCAGGCAGCGAAACGCCGCCTCCGGGTGGGCGAACAGCACGTCCATAAACTCCCGGTACGCTTCCTGCTTGGCCCGTGACACCTTACCCCACTTCAGCTCTGCTGTCAGATTGTGCTGCCCGCGCAGGGCAGTAATGTCAGCCCGCAGCGCGTCTTCCGCCGCGCCGCGCGGCACAAACAATGCCCCGAATAGCATAAAGCGGGACGCATTCTGGCGGCTCTCATCAGCATAGATATGATAAAAAGTCATCAGCAATTTGCCCGTTGCCTGCTGCTCATGTGATGCGCCATCAGTTTGTCTCCTGCCACTGAAACGGGTCTTCTTCCTCATCAATTCCAGCAGGGACAAGTGCAACAGTTGGACGTGCTTTGACACTTCGGGCCGCGCGCCGCCAGTCCGCGTATGCGGTTCGTAGTAAAGCCTCGTTTAAACCAAGGGGGCGCGGGAGAAAGGCGTCTTCACAACCGCATGGCACAATCTGCAGGAAAAGGTCTTTTGCGTTGTAGGGAGATTGGCGACTGATGACGCTGACCGGAGCCAGCAAATCAATGCCGAACAAGTTTTGCACTTCGCGCAGAGTAGCCTCCGTATGCCGACCATAGCGGTAGACAATATCATCCTCCGAAAATCGGAGGACAGATTGTTTATTCAGCCATTGGCGAAGTGAAGCATCCATACGCTCAACGGCTCGCCATCTTACCTGCCACTCGCAAGCCATTTGGCTTGACAGAAGTTCACATTCTCTCCCGCGCTTATATGCCTTCTGCCGCACCTCCGCGTATATGTAATTTTCCTCAAACAAGTCTGAAAATAGTGTGTTTTTAGGCGGGCCAGGCACATCCATACCCACAATGGCAAATATCACAGGATGGGGAAGACGTGTATATTGTTGAAGTGCGCGAAAGGCCAAGTTGATAGGGACACAGTAATATTTGGCGATTTCCCAGACATCATAATAATGTTTTTTTGCTTGTCCAGGCACAGACTGTGGGGGTAATAGCATAAGAAAAACAAACTCGTCGGCTTTATCATGCGGCTTATCGTAACCTTTGCGTGTGGCCCAAGTCCTCCACCAGGGAATGACATGGTAGCAACGCCAGAACAATACCTCCCAAACATCGTGCCATACCTCACGTGACCAGTCTTGGGGTGCGCCGCGCCGGACGTATATCTCCCACCGGGACATGACTTGGTTGTAGATAAATGTTGTCTCCTTCAAGCAAGTGCCTTCTGCGGATGCCTGATGGATGCCAGCAACTTCCAAAAACGTGTTGATTTTTGGCTCGTGGATAGGTGGTTTCAGATTGAAGAACATACGGAGCGCACTGGCAACCTTTTGTAAGTTGCAATCGTTACCTTCATAGGGCCGCAAGTCGCGACCTATCTGTTTAACAAACGTTTCTAACCGCTCACCAGCCGGAGCATCTATGGCAGGATTTTCTAAGGTGTGGTCATTCCAGTTTACGGGTATCATGCCTGTTCCCTTTCGTCATCTGCTGCGACCTGTTCGGCCTCCTGCTCTGTGAGCAATCGGCGGTTGGTGCTCTTCTCGTAAAGCTGCACAAACCAAATCTTCTGATCCAATGTAAGCGTTCCATGCCGCGCCCGATGCCCATAACTGAACTCTGGGTCACTGCTCGCTGCCCGGAACGCCCATTCCACCCGCTCTGAGCTTACTAAAGGCTTCTCCCGTTTCTCCCCATACTCTGCGTGCTCCGATAAACTTTGTGGAGTGACCTGGTACGTGTCTGCCAGCCGTGTCAGGGCCGCACGGCTGGGTGGATTTCGTTGCCCTCGTTCTAACTGTGCCAGATAGGGCGCGGAAAGCCCCGACTGCTTCGCAGCCTCTTTCTGGGTCAGGTGGACTCCTTCACGCAGGCTTTTCAGAAATATGCCAAATGCTTTCCGTGCTGCTTCGTCCATAGTTTTTCTCCGCTTAGATATTTACTAGTTATAGCACAATTTGCAAATATTTGCAAATTGTGCTCTATAAGCTTATGAACTCAAACGTATTGTTATAAACATATGGGGATAGTCCTATAGAAATTGTTATACCCCTAACCTTAGCTTTCTAAATATGGACGTAATAAATAATATTTGCACTACATATAGACAGAATTGATAACAATGCGCTACAATGTGCCGCAACCAGTTTATGAACTTTAGTTAAGGAGATTTAGCAAATTGCTAGTTCGTATCAGGGGAGCCGTCTTGGAAGAATATCTTCTGCGGCAGAATGTATCTCGCACGGAGTTTGCTCGCTCTGCCATGTTGAGTGGAGCTTACCTCGCTCAACTCATTGGTGGCAAAAGGCATCCATCCGGGCGCGTCCGGGCGCGCTTGCTTTCTGCAAGCCACTTAGACTTTGACGCCTTGTTTGAGATTGCACCGTCGGATTAGAAGGAGGTAACTATGCCCGTTGAAACTGTCAACCCGCGCTGGCGGGCCTTCTGGCGCAAGGTCAAAGATGCCGCTGCTGAACTGGACGCCAAACAAGAAAAAACGCCCGGTGCGTCAACACCAGGCGTTTAGGTTAAGAGAAAGGGAATCTCTCTTGAAGAACAATTATACCACGCCTCCACCCAATGTGGAAACTCCTGGCCCCCGCAACCCATTCGGGCCGCGTGAAGTTCTGGACATTGCCAACACGTTGCTGGCTCGCCAGCCCGCCCTCCAGTGCCGCCTGTCCCGCGCCAGCCGCTTTCGGAGGTGGAGCCATTGAGTGTAAAGATAGAAGCGAACACCCTCTCCCTTGAACACGCCGCTATGCTTCAGGCGTCTGCTGTCCACGATGACGTGGCCGAAGCGCGCGGCTACCGCACCGTCACCACCAAAGCCGAACTGCGACGGCTGGGCTTCACCGACGCGCAATGTCTAGCACCGACCGTACTCCTGCCTATCTGGAACGCGCACGGGGAAGTCGCCCTGTACCATCACAGGCCAGACACCCCCCGGATGCGTGACGGTAAGGCCGCCAAATACGAGTTTTCGGCGCGGGCGAAGATGGCAGTGGATGTTCACCCGTTTCTGCGTGAAAAAGTGCGCGATCCGTCTGTTCCTCTGCTTATCACGGAAGGCGTCAAAAAGGCCGATGCCGCTGTTAGCGCGGGCTTGTGCTGCATTGCCTTGGCGGGTGTCTGGAACTGGCGCGGCACGAATGAATGGGGCGGCAAAACTAGCCTGCCTGATTGGGACGCCATTGCCTTGAAGGGGCAAAACGACGCTCCCCGCCAAGTTTACCTTGTGTTTGACAGCGACGTAATGCTCAATCCATCCGTGCATGGTTCCCTGTCGCGCCTCTCGGAGTTTCTCAAACAACGCGGTGCGAATGTAGCCTTTGTCTACCTGCCGCATGGCGCAGACGGCGCAAAGATGGGCCTAGACGACTTTCTGGCGTCCGGGCACACACCCGCCGACGTGCTGAACCTGGCAACGTCTACCCTGCGTCCCTTGCCTGTTGGGGACACTGAACCCGAACTGGAACTGCCCTACCGCGAAACCTCGCATGGCCTGATGCATCTGAAACCAACTCCCTCCGGCCCGGTGCCCGTGCCTCTGTCAAACTTCACTGCCCGCATTGTTGAGGACGTGGTAGAAGACGACGGCGCGGCCTCCGCGCACTTCTTTTGTATGGAAGCACGGCGCGGGAAGCGCACTGTCCGCTTTCGCGTTGCGGCAGGTGGGTTTGGCATGATGAACTGGCCCGCCGAACACTTAGGTGCGGGCGCATTTCTATTTCCAGGTCAGGGCACGAAAGACCACGCCCGCGCCGCCATTCAGATGCTTTCCGGCGACCCGCCCATGCAGCGCGTTTATTCGCATACTGGCTGGCGAGAAGTAGAAGACGGGCGGTGGGCATTTCTGCATGGCAGTGGGGCTGTCGGTGCGTCTGATACCGTCCAGGTGAGTTTGTCGCCTGCCCTGTCACGGTTTGCACTGCCGCCCGCGCCCGATGGTAACGAGTTAATCCATGCTGTCCGTGTCTGTCTGCGTCTGTGGAGCCTGCTGCCTGACGCGGTGGGCGTGCCGCTGTGGTGCGGCGTGTGGCGTTCGGTGCTTGGTACGTGTGACTTCGCCCTGCACATAGCGGGGCCATCTGGGGCGTTCAAGTCGGAAGTGGCTGCCCTCGCCCAGCAGCACTTTGGGTCGGGTCTGGATGCGCGCCATCTGCCGGGTGCTTGGAGCAGTACCGACAATGCTTTGGAAGGGCTGGCCTTTACCCTCAAAGACGCTATGTGCGTTATAGATGACTTCGCTCCCATTGGCACGGCGCAAGACGTGGCGCGGCTCCACGCCAAAGCCGACCGCGTGCTGCGCGGGCAGGGGAATGGCGCGGGCCGGGGGCGAATGAACGCAGACGGTTCCCTGCGCGTGGTGCGTTTCCCGCGCGGCCTCATTATTTCCACCGGTGAAGACGTTCCAGCGGGCCTGTCGCTGCGTGCCCGTCTTTTAGTGCTGGAAATCGCACCGGGTATGGTGGATGCGGACAAACTCACGGCGTGTCAGCAGGACGCGGCGACGGGCCTGTACGCACAATGTTTAAGCGGGTTTCTGGCGTGGCTGGCTCCGCAACTTGCGGATGTGCAAACAGGGCTGCGCGCACGAACGGCGGAGCTACGCGGGCGGGCGTCAGGCAGTGGGCAGCACCGGCGCACGCCAGACATTGTTGCCCATCTTGCGGCGGGCCTAGACACATGGCTGCACTTTGCTGAACAAGTGGGAGCTATCACGGACAAAGAGCGTGAAGGCTTGTGGCGGCGTGGCTGGCAGGCATTAGGGCAGGCGGCGGGGGCACAGGCCGCGCACCAGGGCGTAAGTGAACCCACGCGCCGGTATCTGGAACTCTTGGGCGCAGCCCTTGCTTCCGGGCGGGCGCACGTGGCAGGGCCGGATGGGAATGCTCCCGATGACGCGCAGGCATGGGGCTGGCGTTTCGTGACGGTAGGCATGGGTGACAACGAGCGCACCGAATGGCGTCCGCAAGGCGAGCGCATTGGCTGGCAGGACGTGGATGGATTGTTTTTGGAACCCGATGCTGCCCACGCCGTCGCCAAACGTTTGGGCGAAAATGGTGGAGACGGCCTGGCCTTGAACGTTAAAACCCTGCACAAACGCCTGCATGAGCGCGGCCTGCTGCTGTCCACCGAAGCCGGGCGCGGCAACACGGTGCGCCGCACGCTGGAAGGCCGACGCCGGGAAGTGCTTCATCTGCACCCGGAGAGCTTGAACGCAGGAGCAGAGGATGGCGCAGCAAGGGCGAATGCAGAGCCGTCTCCTGTTGCAGAAACTGCCCATTCTGCCCAAACCGACTACGCCACCGCTTTAGACAGTGGGCAGAATGGGCAGTTTGGGCAGATTATGGAGACACATGAACGGGAAGTGTGGCGACCGTGACGCTGATGCGCCTGCTCATTGCACTAAGGGCCGCGCAAGTGCGGCTGGACATGGACAGTGACGGCCTGTGCGTAGACGCTCCCGCCGGGGCATTAAGCGATGCCCTGCGGGACGCCATTCGGCAGCACAAAAACGCGCTACTGTGTCTGCCTCGTCCGTTCATCAATGCTGCTGGAGAGCTTGTTTCGCCTGCGCTGGCTCCGCCACAGTATCACTGGCAGCCCATCACTGATACTCTACGCGAGTTGAACGCGCCGGAGCGCACGTGGCGAAACTATACTCATTATGCCTTCCCGCTTGAGTCGGCACGGCAGAGATTTGCTAAGTAACGGCGGTCACTATCTTGACGCTCTTAGTGGCAAGCGCGGTAGCCCGCATAGGGCAGTGTTCCTATCTCGTAATTTGCGTACTTGCTGTGTGTCCCTTCCGATGGCGAGGGCTTTCGCCCCGGCTGTCAGCAAATCGGACAGCCCGCCTTTGTAGCCGCTCATGCGGTCATACGGTTCCGCGAGTTTTGCAGACTGTTCGCTGATGTCCTTACTGGCCTCCACATTGATCGTGTTTCTACTCCACTTCAGGGTGGCAGCAGGTTTTTTCAAGGCGCAGTCAAGAAACAATTCAGCGTCAAAATCATGCATTGTCCAGAGCAGAAACGTGCTTATAACGGCAGGAGGCGGCAGGAAAAGAGTTATATGGGACGCATCGGGCCAGGGGAAGGCTATTATGCGGCACGGGAGATTACCAAGGTCGTGCGTGTCACGGCGAGCAATGGGCGGGCAGGCGTCAAGGGCCAGTGCGCCGAATGCGGGTGCGGCCTGTGCCGCCTGGGAGGGCTGTAACGGAAGGTCTTTGATTATGGAAGGTCTTTGATTTCTTGTTCATCCGCCCCGAAATCAATGTGGAAATCAATTAATCAAAGTGCCGTCATGGGGTTACGAGGCTTCCATGGGGTTATGGATTTGACGCTCGTCGTCTGAGACCTGTTTGCCTCATGCGCGCTTGGTTTTTTGTTTTCTGCGTGGTTTTTGGGGGCGGTTTTTCACTCATAACAGGCGGTTTTGGTTTCAGGGGACGTAAATCAAAAACCAAGTTCCTAATCGCGCGCGCACGTGAGCGATTTACGGGCAAGTCAGCACTTTCAGGGTGACTTTATTCCATACTGTCAGCGGTAGATACATGGGGGAAATCACTCAGACATTCCAAGCGCGCTGAGACTTTGCCGAAGGGGAGACTGCACGGGTCGCATTTCCCTGGGCAAACAAAACCCCTCCGATGTTTCTTTTCGCGCGTTATTGCCTTTCTTCTGGGGGGCCGTTTATCTCGGCCTCCACATCCCAAAGCAACATTTCCACCATTTGCGCGCAGCCGTTCGTGCCGATGTCTGCGCCGTATCGCTCGCGGTCAACGGCAAGCCCTGCCTCCCACGCCTCGCGCAGCCTCTCGGCATACACGCGGTTGGTGGGTGTGTCTAAAAGATGCAGCGGCGTGTCGTTGCGCGCGGGCAGTGGCGCGGGCCTGTCCGCGCCCGCGCGCTCAAGGCGCAGGCCCAGCACGCGGGCCGCGTCGTCGGCTTCCAGCAGCGCGTTGCGGGCCGCGTTCATGTCCTTTCCACACAGGGCGGCGTCCGCCTCGTTTGCAAGAGCGCGCAGCGTCAACACCGCCCGCGCCCAGGCGTTCAGGTCTTCCAAAGGTACATTCATGTCAGCGGCAGCCCTTTCAACAGGCGGTAGCGAATGACGCGCCCGCGCGGGCAGGTGGTCGGATGGAGCGGCTTGCCCTCGGCGTCCGTCGTCACATCCCCCGCGCCGCACACGCAGTTGATCGTGGCGAGCGGCTGGATTTTCTTGCCGCCGAACCGCCGCCCGTTTTCCGCGCTGCTGGTCGCCTTGCGCGGCGTTCGCGCGCTCCCCATTAAGGCCGCCGCTGCACGCCGAACGTCGGCATTCGCGCCGTGCAGGGCCGCCCCAGTCTTCTCTGTTTCTGTAGCCATACTTTATTATAACCTATTTTCACGACGTTAGGGTGCCTTAAAAATAATCAAACTATTTCCCCAAAAAGGACGTTAGACTATTGACAATATACAAACGTTAGAGTATAATCAATACATAGCCGACGGAGAGAGAAACCCGACCATGAACACCGCTGAACTGACCGCCCTGCTGAACGAAGACCGCACCGCAAAGCGCACCACCCGCCTTCTGGCGAACATCACCCGCCGCGCCGGAACGCTGCTTGCTGATGGCTACCGTATCAAGGAAGAAGTCGGCTTCTGGTTCGTGTATGGGCCGCAAGGCAACGACTACATGGTGTGGACGGGCAGCCCCAAGACAGGTGAATATTGCAACTGCCCTTGCTTCAAGGAGCACAGCACCTGCAAGCACTACCTTGCAGTGAAGGCGAACATCAATGCCCAAGAAGCCGCCTACGACGCGCAAGCCGAACGACAAGAAGAAGCCAGCACTTACTTTGCCGAAGCCGCCGCCGCTTACTGATGCCAACGGGGGGCGGGCCGAACGCTCCCCGCTTCACACACAAAAGGATACCGACATGACTTCCGACACCCTGCACGCCCCCGAAGCCCTAGAAACCGCCCCAGAAGCCGGGGAAGCGCCCTTTGTGCCCGATACCCATGAGAAGGTGGATTGGGTCTTATCCAAAGTCGCCGACCACCGCGCCCGCGCCGCCCGCATCCGCGAGAACGCCGAACTTATGGCGAAGGAAGCCGACCGCGAAGCCGAAGGGCTGCTCTGGCAGTTCGGCCCCGTCATGCAGGACTACGCCCGCCGTGAGCTGGCCGGGGGTAAAAAGAAAAGCATCCGCTTCTTTCATGGCGTCATCGGCTACCGCACCAAAGCCGCCAGCGTCCAAATCACCAATGAGCCGGAGGCGCGGGCCTGGGCCGAAGCAAACCTGCCGTCTGCCCTGCGCGTGGACAGCCGCGCCCTGGCCGCGCATCTGCTGGACACAGGCGAAGTCATTGACGGCGCGCAGCTCATGCCTGCCGAAGAAGTCTTCTACGTCAAGTAACTTTCAATACGAGCCACGCAGTCAACAGTGTGGCCCTTCATAAGGAGAAACATCATGCACACTAAGAACACAACTGCCGGGGCCGTGATCTACACCCGCGTTTCCACCGGCGAGCAGGCCGAACACGGAACCAGTTTGGAAAGTCAGCGCGACCTGTGCCGCGCCAAAGCCGCCGCCCTCTCTCTGCACGTTGTTGCCGAATACGAAGACCCTGGCAAGTCTGGTGCATCACTGCTCATGCGTCCCAGCCTGCAAGCGGCCCTTGCCGACATTCAAGCAGGACGAGCAGCAACCCTCATCTGTGCCAACCTATCTCGCTACAGCCGCGACACCGAGCACCAACAGGCTATGAAGAAGGCCGTCAAGGGCGCAGGCGGGAAACTTGTGTTCTGTGATATGGACTTTGATGACACGCCCGAAGGTGACTTGGCGTTTGGCATCATGGGAACGTTCGCGCAGTATGAACGGCAGGTCATTCGCGCCCGTACCATGCGCGGCAAGCGCAAGCGGGCCGAGGAAGGCCAGCAGCCGCAGCGCAGCCGCCCGCCGTATGGCTACCATATTGTTACCAACGCTCAGGTTGCCGCAGGGCTTTATCCTTCTGAAATGCGCGGTCACTATCTGCTTGCCGAACCCACCGCTGCCGTCGTGCGCCGCTTGTTTGCAGACTACTATTCCGGCGACTTCAGTTTATCCACGCTCTGCTTGGCTCTGAACAAAGAAGGCGTTGCTACCCCCGCCAACGGGCGGGCCTGGCGTGAAGCCACCCTGCGCGTCATTCTCACTAACCCTGTTTACAAGGGCAAACCCGTCAGTGGACGGCAGAAGTGTTCCACCGATGAAAGCAGATTGGGGCAAAGGCACAAATTGACAGGCCGTCTTATCTCCACGCCAGAAGTGCGGAACCTTGTGCCCGAAGGCGAACGCCTCACGCTGTCTGCACCGCCGCTTGTCACAGAAGTCGTATGGGATGCTGTGCAGCAGCGTCTTACCAGAGGCCGTGCCGAAAACAGTGGCAACCCGCGTCAGGTGCGGATGCTGTCAGGCCATGCGTTTTGCCCGTTCTGCGGCGGCAAGGCAGGCTTCAAGCAGCAAAAAGCCAATGGCAAACGCTACCGCTATTTCATCTGCAATAGCCACAAGGATGCCCGGTATCAGTTTGGCGGCTCGCCCTGCCGGGGCGACCTGTATCCGGTGGAAACGGTAGAGCAGGCGGTCTTGCAGGCCGTGCAGGATGCTTGGCAGCACCCCGAAGCCATTGTTGCCGCTCTGAGCGTGTGTGAAGACCCCGCTTCACCTGCCGCGTCCCAGAACACAGCCGAAACCGACGCCCTAGAAGGTGCACTGTCAGAACTCAAGGCAGAAGAACAGGCGACGGCACAGGCGCAAATTGCGGGCATTCGGGCGGGCGCGGCCCCGGATGTATACGCGGCGATGTTTGCCGATATTGCTGTCCGCCGCAAAGCCTTGCAGTCCCGTCTTGCTCAAGCGCAGCACGTGCCTGCTGCACGGCCCACCCAGAAGGGGCGGGTCAAGACCGTCAACATGGACGCTGCCCTGGGTGTTTTAGAACAAGCATGGCGCGTACTTAACAGTCCCGATGTGGAAGGATACGTCAAGCGTGATTTGCTGCTGACACTGGTGGAGAAGGTAGTCTGTCAGAAGGAAGGAGCAGAAGTGGTGTTTCTCCCCGGCGTTTTTAGTGAAGCCGGGGAGGGAGCGGAAGCAACTCTTTATACGACCTGCATCGGCATCAAAACGCACAGATAGTCGGCGTTTTCGGTGGGACGGACCAGGCCGGGGCGCAGCGGCTCGGTCAGCTCGATGTGCAGGCCTTCGCTGTCCAGCACGTTCAGCACGTCCAGGAGATACTTGGCATTAAAGGCAATCTCCACGGGGCCTTCGCCGTTCACATACGCCACTTCCACTTCTTCGTCCGCGTTGCCCACGCTGCCCGACTCGGCGGTAATCAAGAGCTTGTCGCCGTCTTCGGATGTGCGCAGGACGACCCGGTTGGCCGAGTCGCGGGCGACAATGGCCGCGCGCTTGATCGCCTGCGCGAGCGGCTCCCGCGCCGTCGTCAGAACCTTGGTGGCCTGCGGCGGGATGACGCGCTCGTAGTTTGGGAACTGCCCGTCGATCAGCCGCGAGATCAGCGTCGTGTCGCCGCTTTTCTCATCGGGAATGTGGAACTGAATCTGGTTGGACGACAGCGTGACGGTCACTTCGCCTTCGTCGTTGCCGATGATGCGGCTCAGCTCGCTCATGGCCCGCGCGGGCACAATCGCGCTGGCGCTGCCGCTGCCTTCTTTGACGGCGCAGTCGCGCACGGCCAGGCGGTGCGTGTCGGTGGCGACAAACTTCAAGCTGTCCCCTTGAAACACCACCAGGACGCCCGTCAAGATCGCCCGCGTTTCGTCCGACGATGTCGCGAACAGCGTTTGGCGTATGGCGTCGCGCAGAACCGTTCGGTCAATCACAAAGCGCGACTCTTCTTTGACCTGCGGCAGCAAGGGGAACTCTTCGGCGGGCAGGCCCAGCAGCTTGTAGTTGGCCTTGTTGCAGCGCAGGCGCAGGGCGTGCGTGTCGGCTTCCAGCGAGAACTCCACCTCGGCATCGGGCATCGCGCCCAGCAGCTCGGTGAAATTGCGCGCGGGGGCAGTCGCGGCCCCGTCCGGGGCCAGCGTGGTGGTCGGCAGCGTGTGCTCCATCCACATCTCCAGGTCAGTTGCCATCAGCGACACTTTGCCGTCTTTAGCGGCGATGCGCACGTGGGTCAAGATCGGCAGGCTGGAACGGGTGGCGACCGCCTTGCCGACGGTCTGGATGCCCTCGAAAAGCTCTTTGCGTGGACTGCTCACTTTGAGCATGTCGGGCGATGCGGTTTTTGCGGCCATTGGGTTAATCTCCTTTATCTTTCTTTGACAAAATCGGCGGATGTTTCCGTGCGATGCTCATGCAGAACGCCCTGGAGGGCGCGCTCCACAAACCACGCGTCGGGGCGGGGGGCGGGGGCCGAAACCAACATGTTCCATGTTTCGCGCAGGCTTTCGGCGTCCTGCGCAACATCGGGGTGGGCGGCGAGATAAGCGTCCACGCGAGCCTGCCAGCTTGACGGCAGCGCGCCGTCCAGGGATAAATCCAGCAGCTCAGTCCATTCTTCTGAAGTCATAAGCGTTCTTCTTCCCTCTGCTGCCGTTCCCACTTGTCGCGCAGGGCACGGCGCGCTCGCCCGTGCAGGGACTTGGCGGCGGCAGGCGTGCGGCCCAGCAGCGGCGCGGCTTCCACAACCGTCAAGCCCTGCAAATCGCACAGCGTTAAAATCAGCCGATGGTCGTCGGACAATGCGCCCAGGGCCAAATCCAGCGCGCTTTCGCCCTCCGGCGCGGGCGAAAACAAGACCCAGTCGCCGCGCCCGTTTGCCGTCAATCCCGTCAAAGACAGGGTCGGCAGGCGCGGCTGACGCATTCGCTCGCGGCAGACATTGCGCGCGATCCCCAGCAGCCAAGTTTTGAACCGGCTTTCGCCCCGGAACTGCCCCGCCCGCAGGAGCCGGAAAGCCCGCAGCCAGCACTCAGAGGCTGCTTCCTCGGCATCCTCGCGGGTCGGCAAAAACCGCCGCGCAAAAGCATAGGTCGCCTCGACGTGCCGCCGGAACAATGTTTCGACAACCTGCGCTTCCCCGGCGGGGTCGCGGGCGTAGCGCGCCGCCAGCCGTTCATCGTCCTCCCAATCCTGGTTGCTGGCGGGCATTGTCAACTCCTGAGTGGCGGCTTGCAGCCAAAAAGCGCCGCTCTTGCCAAAAAGAGTTTACACTTTTTTTGCGCTTTGCCGCACCCGGCGGTTTAGGCGTGGATTTTGATCGCCGCGTGCCCCTGCCCTGTGCTTGCCGAACTCTTTTTTAGCGGCTTGCAAGCCTGTACCAGCGATGGAACAATTTCTTCCATCGTTGCTCATGGCTTGCAATGCCGTGCGAATGCCGTCACAACGCGCTTGGACCGGGCCGGAAAGCGCAAAAAGAAAGGGCCGCCTGCCGGGCAAGACGGAACTTTTACCCTGCCTGCCGCGCTTGGAAAAGAAACACCTGTCCCCACGGACGCGCCTGAAAGGAACTTCTCCATGAAACTGTTCGCCAAACTCTCCGCCCTGCTCGGCATCACTGCCGTGCTTGCCGGAGCCGTCTTCGCCCAGACGCCTCCGCCCGCGCCGTCCATGTCCCCGTCCGCACCCGCCGTGACGCGCGTTCATGGCTACACCAAAATGCTCAAAAGCGGCAAGGTCGTCCAGGTCAGGGGCTACAAGCGCAAATCGCCCATGATGATGCCCAAAATGACCGCCATCAAAGGCTACACCCGCCGGACAAAAACCGGCAGCACCGTCCATGTCAATGGGTATGTCCGCAAAGCCCCGATGGGCGCTATGAAGAAATAGTTGAGAAGTTACCGAGAAAAAGCCCTGCCGAACAACTGATTATTGTTCGGCAGGGCTTTTTTGTTCGCGTGCATCAAACAGCGTGCTGGGGAGCGGCGGCGAGGAGCAGGGCGGCCCCCCGGCTGTGGTCGGGATATGAGGCCATGCCCAGAGAAATCGTGCAGGGCTGAGGAAGGGCGGATTTCCACTCGGCAAGGCGCGCGTGCAGGCGCTGCATAACGATCTCGCGGGACGAGCCGGTGTGGGGCAGCAGAGCGGCGATCTCATGCTCGCCCGCTCGCGCCACAAGGTCCGAGCGGCGGGTGCAGTTTTTGACCGTTTGCGCCACCTGCACGAACAGCGACGCTTCGCGCAGGTCTTCGCTGACCGCAATACGGATCACCGACAATTCCAGCCCGTGCCGGTGCGCGCGGGACAGTTCTTCATCCAGGCGCGAATCAAAGTAGCGGCGCGTGTACAGGCCCGTGACGGGGTCAATCACCGTGGGCGCGGCATCGTCGTCATCGGCAAGATCGGGGCCGTTTGCGCTCAGTCGCCGCCGCCGCTGCTCGTGCTGCAAGGCGGCCTCGCGGACGGCATCCGCGCGGAACATCTGCTGGAGCTTCCGGGCCGAGTTTTTGAGAATGTGAGAGATATAATTGTTGGACACGCCCAGAGCGCGGGCGATGTCGGTTTGGCTGCGGTCTTCGTAGTAGAAGGCATACAAGACCTTCTGCTCCAGCTCTTTGAGGCGCGTGAGAGCATGCTCCAAAACCACTTTGTCTTCAATCGGCAGCTCGGCGGTGGCGGCTTCCAGGTTGCTTTGCACCACATGGGCGGCGGCGGAGCCGGTTTCCTGCGCTTCGTCCAAAGAAGACACGGCGAATGTGGAGCGGGTGGCGTTGATGCGGGCCACTTCGGCCTCGCGCAGGCCCAGGGCGTGGGCCACTTCTGCTTCAGTCGGCTCGCGTCCCAAGACCTGGGTCTGCGCCTCGGTCTCGCGCCGCACCTTGTGGGCGACCTCCTGAAGCCAGGCCGGTTCTTTGATAATCTGCACTCGGTCACGCAGAAAGTGGCGCAAGTGACCGTCGATATGATGGGTCGCGTAGGTGATTAACTTCGCCCCCCGGCTGGGGTCATACTGGTCGATGGCGTGCATCAAGCCCAGGAATCCCTCCTGCACCAGGTCTTCCAGCGGCACGACCCCGGAAAAGAACTGACGCGCCTGCTTCTGCACCAGGGGCCGAAATTGCAGCACAAGGGCGTCCCGTGCCGCTTCGGCCCCCGCCCCATGCGCCTGGTACTGGGCGAGAAGCTTATGGGCGCGCGCCTCATCATCCAGGCGTCCCGGCCCGCGCCGGTCGCGCCCAGTCCAGGCGGCGGGAGAATTGTCTGCCGAAGTGCTTGTGGTATCTGCCATAACAAAACGCCGCTGTGCCGCGCCTGAGCTTTCTTAAACCGAGTCCGAACAGACCGGCCCGCCCCAGCGTGCTGCGTGTGCGGCGCGCTCAGTGGATCGAGCTGACCAGTTTGAAGATAGGGGTCATCACTGAGATGGCGATAAAGCCGACCAGCACGCCCATAAAGACAATCAGCAAGGGTTCAATCATGGACGTCAAGCCTTTGACCAGGGCGTCCACTTCATCATCGTAGAAATCGGAGACTTTCGTCAGCATCTCCGACAAACGGCCCGTCTCTTCCCCCACGTCGATCATGTGCGTGACCATCGCGGGGAACAAGCCCGACGAGGCCAGCGGCGCGCTGATCTTGGCCCCTTCCCGGATGGACACGCGGGCGTTGGCGACCGCTTCCGCCAGAACGGCATTGCCGGACGTTTCGCCGATAATCTCCATCGAGCGCATCATAGGCACGCCCGACGCGATCAGCGTGCCAAACGTGCGCGTGAACCGCGAAATGCTCAGCTTGAGGGACAGGTCGCCGATAATCGGCAGCTTCAGCTTGATTTTGTCAATATTATAGTGCCCTTTGGTCGTTTTATCATATTGCTTGAACGCAACCGAACCCGCGAAGCCCAGCAGCACCACGACATACCAGTAGGCCCGAAACCAGTCGCTCGCGCCGAACAAGGCCTGCGTGACCGGCGGCATGTCCACGTTCATGGACGAGAAGATTTCCTTGAACTTGGGCAACACAAACGTCAGCAGCGCGGCCACCATGATAAACGCAAACACGAGCACAATGGTCGGATACATCATGGCCGACTTGATCTTGCCGTGTATTTCCATTTCCTTTTCGAGAAATCCTGCCAGCCTGTCCAAAATAACATCCAGGATGCCGCCGATTTCCGCCGCGCGGATCATGTTGACGTACAATTTAGAAAAAACGGCGGGGTGCTTGGAGATCGCGTCGGTCAGCGACAGGCCGCCTTTGACATCTTTGCGCGTTGCGTTGATGACAGATTTGAGCACCTCGTCCTTGGTCTGGTTTTCTAAGATGTCCAGGCATTTGATGATGGGAATGCCTGCATCGATCATGGTCGCGAACTGCCGCGAAAAGACCACGAGCGACTGTAGCTTGACCTTGCCTGCCTTGCCGGCGAGGGCGATCTTCATCCCTGCGCGCGCTTCGTTGACAGACACGATATGGAAATGCTGCTCATGCAGCTTGGCGAGGACAATCTGCTCATTGTCCGCGTCCACCCTGCCCTTGATCGCGCGGCCTGTCGGGTCTACTGCATTATATACAAATGTCGCCACGGAAAGTACCTCCTGACACCAAAACTCTGAATAAGGGGGCCGCGCCGTCATCATGCGGCGAGCAGGCTCCCTTTAGTATCGGCGTTTTGGACGGCAGGCGAGAGGGTATTTACGGCGGTTGTTCGGTGAGCGCTTTGACTGTCCCTCTCGCCTTCTGATGGCAGCCCCATAAGGTGCAAAGGAAAAGCGCGGCCTTTTGGTGAACAGAAAGCCAGTAGTTGAGACCGCAGATGCAGCCTAATACGAGTTGGCCCGCAAGATAAGCGGCCCGCTGTTATTGGTCACTCTCTCTACAAAGGCAATAGGCGATGACACAAAGCGAACCTAAAGCCGGCTTCATGCGCACAGTTCTTCAAGTACTGATGGGAGTAGCTGCTGCCGTCCCAGTCGGGATATGGCTCTACTTTGTGGTCGTCATCGCCTGGGTTGAGGTCATCACTGTTTTGGCACTCCCGCTAGCATTGCTTCCTTATGTCGGCACAAGGCTTCTGGAATGGATGAACTTCAGCCCTGGCATGGTTGTGCTTCTGATAGCTGGGGCCGTGGCATTGGAAGTATGGCTGTGCCGTATGCTTATTCGCCGCCACTATTCGGTGTTTGCTTACACACAAGCGATTCTAGGGCTGTTTGTTTCGTTGCGTTTTTTCTATTGGACTGCTATTCATCAAAAGCCGATGCTTCCTTTTTGGGGACAATGACGACACAAAGGCTTGGTTTATTGCCCGTCATTTCCCCCGTTCCTTG
>JAABUQ010004228.1_pt1 | contig 24803 bp, 20 predicted proteins | sample 5560001 | NCBI WGS metagenome assembly JAABUQ01 (sample SAMN10711888, study PRJNA513371) | rock metagenome | isolation source: Antarctica rocks | place: Antarctica: Victoria Land, Finger Mt nord | collected 2015-12-18
GCGCTTGGGCGGGCGGTGGCGTTGTTTGTGTATGCTTGGAACAAGCGCCAGCGCTTCAAGCGGGCGTTCCCGAAGGTGCCCGCTCCTGTTTGTGATTTTGTCACCGACCGAATATAGACACTCCTGAATCGAGGCGCTTTTCATGCCGCATTCTTAACCAAAGCTTAATCTTCTCTTAACACCCACTTAACGAAGACGCTTCATAATACACGCATGGCCGAGGTTGAGAAACCTCCCATTGCTCATCCCCTAATCCTTCAAGCCGCTGCGGAAACGCTGCGGCTTCTTTTTATGCCGGGTACAATGCGCGTATGACCGATGAACTCGCGCACTTAGAAGGCTTTATCTCGGTCCAAGCCGCTCTGCAAGGCGGACACCGGACCGTTCACAGTATTCAGCTTCGCAGCGGCAAAGAAGACAGCCAAACACGCTCTTTGGTGCAGACTGCCCAAAAGCGAGGTATTCCACTCACCCGCGTCTCTGCCGAGGAGATTGAACAGCTTGCCGGCGGCAAAACCCACGGCGGTGTTCTCGCCCAGGTTGGCCCCTACCAATTCGCGGAGTTAAGCCGCCTTGCGGCAGGTAAAGCCGCGCCGTTTGTGGCGATGATTGACGGCGTCGAGGACCCGTTTAACTTCGGCTCTTCCGTCCGTGCCCTGTACGCCGCTGGCGCCGATGGCCTCGTGCTGCGTCCGCGTAACTGGCTGTCGGCGGCGGGCATTGTCGCGCGGGCCTCGGCGGGGGCGTCCGAGCTGATCCCGACGGCGCTTGCCGAGACCGCCGCCGAAGCTGCCGACTTCTTCCGGGCGTCCGGCCTGCTCATCGCCTGCGCGACCGACGAACCCGGCAGCGTCTCGGTCTACGACGCCGACCTGACCCGTCCGCTGTTCCTGCTCATCGGCGGCGAGAAGCGCGGCATTACCCGCTCATTTCTCGACCAGGCCGACCTCAAACTGCGTATTCCCTATGGTCGTCCCCTGCCCCATTCGCTTGGAACCGCCTCGGCGACAGCAATTTTGGCGTTTGAGATCATGCGGCAGCGGATGCACAAGCCTCCCCCCAGCCCCCAATAATGGGGGAGCCAGAGTTGTGACCAGAATGAGGGGCTTGCTCTTGTCTTGTCATGCTCCCCCATTATTGGGGGCTGGGGGGAGTATTTCGACTCTACGCCGCCCCCAGCGCCGTGAGCAGGAACGCATAATCCAGCGCCGACTCGCGCAGGGCATCATAGCGGCCCGACGCGCCGCCGTGGCCCGCGCCCATGTTGGTCTTCAGCAGCAGCGTGTTCGTGTCGGTCTTGAGCGACCGCAGCTTGGCGGTGTACTTCGCCGCTTCCCAGTACATGACCTGGCTGTCGTTCAGCGACGTTTTGACCAGCATGGCGGGATACTCTTTGGCTTCCAGGTTCGTATACGGGCAGTACGTCCGCATAGAGGCGTAATCGGCCTCAATGTTTGGGTTGCCCCACTCTAAATACTCGCCGACCGTCAGCGGCAGCGTATCGTCGAGCATCGTGTTCAGAACATCCACAAACGGCACTTGAGACAAGACGGCATGAAACAGGTCCGGGCGCAGGTTGATGGCCGCGCCCATCAGCAGCCCGCCCGCGCTGCCGCCTTGAATGGCGAGATGCGCCGGGGACGTGTACTTTTCGGCAATGAGGAACTCGGCGCACGCAACGAAGTCCGTAAACGTGTTCCTTTTGAGCTTCAGTTTGCCCGCGTCCCGTCACTCTTCGCCCATCTCCCCGCCGCCCCGAATATGAGCGATGGCAAAGACCATGCCCCGGTCGAGCAGGCTGAGGCGGTTCGACGAGAACCCCGCCGGCATCGAGATCCCGTAAGAGCCGTAGCCATACAGCAGGAGCGGCGCCTGCCCGTTCTTTTCGAGGCCCTTCTTGTAGACCAAAGAAATCGGGATGCGCGTGCCGTCGGACGCAGTCGCGGTCAGCCGCTCGGCGGTATAGCGGCTGGGGTCATAGCCGCCCAGCACGGGGGTCTGCTTGAGGAGCGTCCGGTCCTGCGTGTCCATTTCGTAGTCGTAGACCGAGGCCGGTGTGACCGGCGACTGGTAGCGGTAGCGAACCGTGCGGGTGTCGTATTCGCGGTTCGTGTCCAAAGAAACAGTGTAAGTCGGCTCCGGGAACGTGACAAGATAGTCGCTGCCGGTTGTCATGGTGATGACCCGAAGCTGCTCTAGGCCGTCCTGACGCTCGGAGATGACGGCATGGGCGGTAAAAAAGTCCATGTCCTCGCGCGTGATGGCCGGGTCGTGCGCGACAAACTCGGTCCAGTCGTTGGGGGTCGCCAGCGGCGCGGAGACAATCCGAAAGTTTTTGGCTTCTTTGTCGGTCCGCACAAAGAAGCGGTCCTCGTGATGGTCGGCATAGTACCGGTGGCCGTCCTCGCGGGGCCGCAGCAGCATCAAATTGCTTTCGGGCTGATCACTGACAAGGCACCGCACTTCCGTCGTGTCCGAGCTTTCCGAGGTCACAAATAAAAACGCTTTCGAGCGGGAGCGGGCCGCTTGCAGCACAAACTGCGCGTCGGTTTCTTCGTAAACCAGCGTATCTTCACTCACGCCCAGCGTATGCCGGTACAGGCGGTATGGCCGCTTGGCGTCGTCTTCCACCGTGTAAAAGAGCGTTTTGCCGTCGGCGGCCCAGGCGACCGAGAGTGTTCGCTCGACTTTATCCGGCAGCAGCTCGCCGGTCCGCAGGTCTTTGACTTGCAGCGTATACTGACGGAAGCCTGTGACATCGGTGGAGAACGCAAGCAAACTGCCGTCGTCGCTGACTGAGTACGCGCCGAGGCCGAGGTACGAATGCCCTTCCGCCAGCGCATTCAGGTCGAGTGTCACTTCTTCCGGGGCATCTAAAGCGCCGCGCTTGCGGCAGGCGACTTGGTACTGCTTGCCTTCTTCGGTCCGGGAATAGTAGAAGTAGTCGCCCAGCTTGTACGGAACACTCAGATCGGTCTCCTGAATGCGCCCTTTCATCTCGGCATAAAGCGTTTCCTGAAGGTCTTTTGTTGGGGCCAGCACCGTGTCGGTATAAGCGTTTTCCGCTTCCAGGTATTCAATGACTTCAGGATTGCTTTTCTCGCGCATCCAGAAATAGGAGTCGGTGCGGGTCTCGCCGTGCAGAGTGTCCATTTTAGGCTGGGTTTTCGCCGTTGGGGGTGTGGTTGTCATGCCCGCAGTATACCCAAATCAGGTGGCGGTATGGTGATTAGCGGCTGGGCAGTGATTAGTGGGAGATCGGCCCGTACAAGCGGTCAAAGACTTGCGCCGGGTCATACGGCAAATGCCGGGGGTCGAGCGTGCCGCCGTTCCAAGCACAGTCTGCCGCGAGGACAAACGCCGCAAACTGGTATTTTTCGTGCGCGAGATTGGCTTCCGATGAGTTGTACCCGGCCCAAGTCGTCTGCAACAACCCCCGCTGGCGCTGCGCGGCCAGCGCCCGGCTGAACCCGGTGACATTGCCCGGCACGGCCCAGGTGCCGCCGATGATCGGCCCGAAGCCGGCCCGGCGCAGCAGCAGCGGGCTGGTGAACGGGTCCTGGGCGCTGTAATGCCAGTCCGTCAAAATCAGGTTCTTCGGCAGCCCTGCCCGCATCTGCGCCGCCTGCGCCGGAGTCGGCGCGTTGGTCGCGTCCCGCGCGTCGCCCGGTGAGAGAAGCATGTCGCTCCACAGCATGGTTTTGATGCCCCGCGCTTTCAGATAGTCGTGCAGGCGGGTGATATGCGCCGTGAAGGCCGCCGCGACGGTCGGATATTTGCGGCGGCTTCGGTACGGGAAACGCCCGCGCAGAGTGATCTCGTCGCCGCCGACATGCAGCGTGTCCGAGTGAAAGGTGTCCTCAACCTCATCATACAGCCGGAACAGTTTGCGGTATGTTTCCGGGTTTGAGACATTGGCCGCGTAGGGTGTCTGCGGGTCTTCTGCCAGCGGCAGGTTTGCCGGGTCCCGAAACAGCCAGGGCAGATGTCCGGCAGAGTTCACCAGGGGCGTGACGGAGAGGCCGTAGCGCCGGGCGAACCCGATGTCGGCATGGAGGTCTGTTTTGGACATGGCCCAGGGCGGGGCGGCTTTGCCGAGCGTCGTCCACTTGGCCTGTTCGCATTGCAGCACAAGCGCATTCATCTTCAGCCGGGCAAAGATGCGGGCGATCAGCTTTTCGTGGAACGGCAGGGCGTGATCGCCGACAAAGAGGTGCGCCCCGCGCCACGAAAGCGACGGGTAATCGTTGATTATCCCCTCGTGCGCGTAGACGCCGCGCGAGTCCCGGCCGAGCATCTGGCACAAAGTCTGCGCCCCGTAGAACGTGCCGTGCGGGTCATGCCCGGCAACGACAATCCGGTGCGGCCCGGCAAGCAGAACATAGCCTTCGGCCTCAGAGCAGGGCGCGGTATTCGCCTCGCGCAAGTACCGAGCGATCCGTGGAACATGCGCCGGCTCGCCGAATACGATTTCGACCCCGCCGCTGTGCGGCTTGCCGGGCGGTAAGCCCAGATCCCGCAGCTCCGCCCGCACGGAAAGCGCGGCCATCCGGTCCAGCGGGGCAGCGCCGGGCGCAACCGCAAGCCGCGTGTTCTCGGTCAGCCGCAGGGTCATTCCCGACAGCCGGACGTGTTTCGGCTGCGGGATAAGCAGCAGCGCCGGCAGGACGGGGGCAGACGGCGGCGGCGGGGCAACCGGGGACCGGCAGGAAGTCAGGGCAACAAGCGCGAGGCTAAATACAGGCAGCAGGCACGGGCGCATGGGGAAGAAACTCCTGCGAAAGAAAAGTGCCAGGCAGAATGTCCACTTTGGGAGAAGTTTTCGCCGTTTTACAGCGGCTTGCCGTTTACCGTGGCCGTGGTGGAGAGGACCTGCTCGCGGATCAAGCGCCAGCCGCCGGAACGCTTCGCCCAAACATCTTGATAAGTGCCGTTGAGAACGACGGTGCGGTTTTGATGAGTTTGGGCGTCGGTCAATATCAGTGTGCCGCGCCGGTGCAGCGTGACATCCGCTTCGGTTCCCGCTTTTGCCAGCGTCAGCTTCTCGATCACGGATCGCGTGACACCCGACTGGGCGGGCAGGGCGAACGTATCTTGAAAGTCGGCTCGTTCTTGCGGCAGGCCGTGGGTCTTTCCGGTCCGGCTGACCCCGACAAAGTCCGACGCATAGTGGGCCAGTGTCGCGTCAATATCCCGCCGGGCGACCGCTTTGTCCCGGCTCTCGTAGTCCGTTTGCAGCGTCTTCTGCACCGTTCCCGCCGTGTCTGCGGCGATTGCTGGTATTCCAAGTGCCAGCAGTGCCGGCAGCATCAAAAGTATTCGCATCGTGGTTTCCCTTTCCCTAACTTCGGAAGGCTGATGCCGTTAGGATTCGAGAGAGAGATGGAATGTTCCTGCCGAAGCGCTCTCCAAATGCCACGGAGTAAACCAATTGTTCCATTCTATCTTCCGTTGCCTCGACGGTGGTTTCTTTCCAGCCTCGGAATTCATTCCGTGGTTCAATGGCATAAAGAAGGTAGAAGACACCATTTTCACGAACTTACACACATGGAACCCAGCGAGCCGCCTGTCCTGCCGATGCCGATTGTCATTATACGTCCTGGCAAAGTGTTCGCGCTAATGCCGGACGGCGAACGCATTGTCGTCTCAGGAACAGGGCCAAAGTCCACCTCGCGCATGGTCTCGCTTGCGACAGGGCAAGATATTTTTGTATTTGAGAAAACACCGCCGAGCGTGCGTGGAAACGCAGTTTCCAGCGACGGCACGACAGTTGCCTTCGCGGCAGACTGTGACAGGGTTACTTTTTACGATACGCAGACCGGGCAAAAGGGGCAAGTCCTAAAGGTTAGCTGCAATCCTGATGTCAGCGGCCTGGAGTTTGTACCCGGTTCCACCAGCCTTCTCCGCGCGGTGAGCCGCGAACTGACAGCGATAGAAGCGAACACAAATGGAAGCTACTCCGTCCGCCCTCTCCGCGTTTTAGAAAATCCTCCTGATACTCCGATGTACGATGCGATTGCGTTTTCTTCGACAGGCAATCAGTTCGCCTGTGCTTGGACTAACCCCGGTTCAAGCAGCGTCAGCCTGCTCCAATGGCCGTCCGGCAAAGAAATTAACCGGATTTCATGGAAGGACCGGCAGTACCAACACCACGGTTTCGACAGGATTGTCTTCACTCCCGGCGATCAATCGCTCTTGCTCAGTAAACCGGATAGGTCCGTTGTGCTGTGGCGATTGATTGACGCAGCATCAGCGGAGGCTGAAACGGTTTGGATTGAGCCGTCAGCCACACCGGAGCGGTCCATTTTCGTAGGGCGTTTAAGCTTCTCCCCTGACGGAACACTACTGGCCTATGGGATGAACAGCATATTGAGTCTTTGGGCGTGGCCGGATGGCAAATGCTTAGGCAAGTGGAAAGTACCGGGACGAGACCCGATGTTCTACCAACTTGGGTTTTCTGTCTCAGGCCGAGAGCTTATCGCTTCTTATTGGAGCGCCCCGATGGGCGTTCACATTTACCGCATCGCTGAATTTCTCAGCTAATGAAAGAACATTTATGGACATCAACGAAGAGACAATTACGCAGTTTAAGGGCGAGTTTGCACGGGTGCGGGCCGAGTGCGGCAAAGTCATTGTCGGCAACACGGATATTGTGGATGGGGTGCTGATTTGCCTGCTGTCCGGTGGCCATGCGCTGCTGGAAGGGGTGCCGGGGCTGGGGAAAACACTGCTTGTCAGGACACTGTCGCGGGTGCTGGACTTGTCGTTTAACCGGGTTCAGTTCACGCCCGATTTGATGCCCGCCGACATCACCGGCACGAACATCTTGATGGAAGACGACAGCGGACGGAAGATTTTCCAGTTCCAGCCAGGTCCCATCTTTGCCAACATCGTGCTGGCGGACGAGATCAACCGGGCGACGCCGAAAACCCAGTCGGCGATGCTCGAAGCGATGCAGGAGCATTCGGTGACGGTCTCCGGCAAGATGTATCAGTTGCAGGAGCCGTTTTTCGTGCTTGCCACCCAGAACCCGATTGAGATGGAAGGCACCTATCCCCTGCCGGAAGCCCAGTTGGACCGCTTTCTATTCAAGCTGATCGTGCCGTCGCCGACACTTGCCGAGCTGTCCACGATTGTCGAGCGGACGACCGGGGCGGTCACGCCGCAGATCAACAAAGTGCTGGACGGCGAGCAGATCCTGGCGATGCGGCAAGTCGCCCGCGAGGTGCCGATTGCGTCCCATGTCCGCGACTTCGCCGTTCGGGTCATTCTTGCGACCCATCCGCGCTCGGAAGTCGCGTCGCCGATGGTGAACCAATTTGTGCGCTTCGGGGCGTCCCCGCGCGGCGCTCAGGCGCTGGTGCTGGCGGCAAAAATCCGGGCGCTGCTGGATGGCCGCTACAATGTCGCTTACGATGACATCAGCGCGGTCGCCCCGGCGGCTCTGCGGCACCGCTTGATCTTGAACTTTGAGGGCGAGGCGGAAGGCATCGGCGCAGATGCAGTCGTGCGCGATGTTCTCACCCGGCTGTCGCAGCAGGCGGCGGGGGTAAAGGTGGGAGTGTGAACCCCTCCCGCCTTGCTTCGTTCATTCTTCACTTCGCAGGGTCCCTCCCCTGTTAGGGAAGGGTTCTAAGAACAAGAAGAAAGAGCAATTCACGCGCCAGGCCATTCCCGGTTTATCCTAAGCCCTTCCCTAATAGGGGAGGGACCCTGCGAAGTGAAGAATGAACGAAGCAAGGCGGGAGGGGTTCTACGCCACCGCCGCCCGCGCCCCGCTCACCTCGTAATCGTCGTGCCAGAGCATTCGCAGCTTGTTGGAGCCGTTTAACGCGGCCACTTTGTAGCACTCGGCCAGCGTCGGATAGTTAAAGACGGTGTTGATAAAGTAGTCCACGGTTCCATTAAAGGTCATCACGGCTTGACCGATATGGATCAGCTCGGTCGCGCCGGTGCCGATGACATGGACACCGAGAATTGCGCGGGTTTTCTCGTGAATGAGCAGCTTCAGCATCCCCACTTCATCGCCGAGAAGCTGGCCTCGCGCGATCTCCCGGTACTGGGCGACGCCCGCCTCGTAAGGAACACCCTCGGCGGTGAGCTGCGCTTCGGTCTTGCCGACCATGCTGATTTCGGGGATGGCGTAGATGCCGAGCGGGAACAGCTCCGGGATCGAGGTCGTCGGCTCGCCGTAGATATGGCACGACGCCCGCCGGCCCTGCTCCATCGAGGTCGAGGCCAGCGCGGGGAAGCCGACTACGTCCCCGACGGCGTAGATATGCGGAACCTCGGTTTGGTAGTTCTCGTTGACTTTCAGCCGGCCCCGGTTGTCGGGGACAATGCCGACTTTTTCTAACTTCAGCGTGTCGGTCGTGCCTTGACGCCCGATACAGTAAAGCAGCGAGTCGGCCCGCAGGTGCTTCCCGGACTGCAAGGTCGCCTGGACCAGCCCGTCGGGCTGGACCTGAATGTCGTCCACGCGCTCGCCAAGCCTGAGCGTGACGCCCATTGCCCGCATTCGGTATTGCAATGCTTCGCTGATCTCCGAGTCCACGAAGTCTAAAAGCGAAGGCCGGGCTTCCGTGAGTATGACCCGGACGCCAAGTGTCGCCATCATGCAGGCATACTCTGTGCCAATAACCCCGCCGCCGACAATGATCATGCTTTTGGGCAGGTGCGACAGCTCCAGCAGATTGTCGCTGTCCAGAACGTGGTCGCGGTCAAACGGGACGCTCGGCGGACGCGCCGGGACCGTTCCCGTAGCAATGACAACATGGTCGAATTCCAGCATCTCAGTGGCGTTCTGCCGGGTGATGGAGAGAACATGCGGGTTCTCAAACCTCGCCACGCCGCAGATAATTTCCACTTCGTTACGGACCATGTGTTCCCGGATGACTTCCATTTCGGTCCGAATAACCTGCTGGCCGCGTGCGATAAGGTCTTCAATCGTGATTTCCGGCTTGCCGCGCCCGCCGCCGTCGCGGTCCCCGTAGAATCCCTTCTGCTGGATGCCCGACAGGTGCAGGACTGCCTCGCGCAAGGCTTTCGAGGGGATTGTTCCGGTATGGGTGCAGGCCCCGCCGAGGATGCGATTGCGCTCAATCAGCGTGACGGATTTACCGAGCTTGGCGGCTTGGATTGCGGCCTTCTGCCCCGCCGGCCCGCTGCCAATGACGACCATGTCGACATGTTTCATGCTGGCTCCTGAACTGCGGGTTGAACTTAGTATCGGTTTATCTTGTGCCGTGTCAATCAAACGAAGAGTCATAGTAACTCTATCCTCGGCAAATTACTGGGGAAACCCAAGAGGCAAAAGACACGGGACACAAAAAAGCCTCTTTCAATCTCCCACGCGCCGCTGAGAAAGAAAGAGACGCCATTGCCTCCGACCGCCTTGTGCCGACGGTGTATCATATCCTATATCAGGCAGGCTTGTCAAGAAAAACTATTCTGGAATAATTGACAAGCGTGGTCGGTTTGAAGTACAATGGCGCAGTCATGGAAGAGAACGCGGCGCTTGAGGGAATGCACTGCACGAAATGCGGCAAGTTTCGCCTGCTGTCCATGTTCCGTGTCCGGCAAGGTAGGCTTAAGCAGCCGTGCAAGAAATGCTACTTAGAATATGGCCGCCGCCGTTACCGGAACAACAAGCAATATTACTTGGACAAAGCCAAGCGTTACAATGACGCACTTTGGGAAAAGACCCGGATTCTGGTGTGGGAATATCTCCGGCAGCACCCCTGCGTAGACTGTGGAATGGCAGACCCGCGCGTACTTGACTTTGATCATGTTCGTGGGGTAGAAAAGCACAACGTCAGCGACTTGAAAAGTATGCATTTCTGCTGGGAAACGATCCAGGCAGAGATTGAAAAATGTGATGTGCGCTGCTCAAACTGCCATCGTATCAAGAATTACAACCACCTTTCGTGGCGAACATACGACGAGGCTTCGTAGCTCAGTGGATTAGAGCGTCTCCCTCCGAAGGAGAAGGCCATGGGTCCGAATCCCATCGAGGCCTGTTATTTTTACTCGTGTTCGACCACGTTTTTATGCGGAGTAGCACTCCGAAACCAGCCCACCGCGCCTTGCGGCGGGCTTTCTTTTTGCCCCGTGCTTTGAAGAGAAAGTAGAAAAGATTATGTCTGCATCGCCTGTTTTAATTGTCGGCTCGATGGCTTTGGACTCGGTGAAAACGCCGACCGGGGAAGTGAAGGACACACTCGGCGGGGCTGCCGACTACTCCGGCGTCGCGGCATCGTTCTTCGCCCCCGTCGAGCTTGTCGGCGTGGTCGGCGACGACTTCCCGGCGGAACATCTGGGCTTCCTAAAGTCGCGCGGCATCAACTTGGACGGGGTGCAGGTCGTGCCGGGCGGCAAGACGTTCCGCTGGGCGGGCTACTACGATTTCGACCTCAACATCGCGCACACGCTCGACACCCAGCTTAACGTCTTCGCTGACTTCCAGCCCTCCCTGCCGGAGAGCTACAAGAAAGCAAAGTACGTCTTTCTCGCGAACATTGACCCCACGCTCCAGCTTGAAGTCTTGATGCAGGTGGAAAACCCGGCCCTGACCGTCTGCGACACGATGAACTTCTGGATTGAAGGCAAGCGGGACGCGCTGATTGAAGTCTTGAAGCGGGTGGACATCGCGTTTATGAACGACGCCGAAGCGCGGCAACTCACGGGCGAGCTGTCGGTCATCAAGGCCGCCCAAGCGCTCATGGCGCTGGGACCGAAGACCGTCATCATCAAAAAAGGCGAGCATGGGGCGCTGCTGTTTCAAGGAGACCGCCACTTTGCCGCGCCGTCGTACCCGCTAGAAGAAATCGCCGACCCGACCGGCGCGGGCGACTCGTTTGCCGGCGGCTTCATCGGCTACGTCGCCTCCCGGAACGACACATCGTTTGCGACCCTGCGAAAAGCCGTCATTTACGGCTCCGTCATGGCCTCCTACAACGTCGAAGACTTCTCCCTAGACCGCCTGCGAACCCTCACCGACACCGACATCGCCGCCCGCTACCGCGCCTTCCAGCAGATTTCCCACTTCGAAGCGCTAGACGACGCGAGCGCCTAAGTATGGCCCTGCCGGAAGGCTACAATCACACATCAGGTATAATATCCGCAGACTGACGCTTAGGAGGCAAACCCATGACACTCATGTTGAACCCTGACACGGAAGCGTGGCTTCGCACCGTCGCCGCCCAGCGCGGCCTGCCGCCTGAAAAAACGATAGACGTACTTCTGGCTGAGGCAGATACAGATTTTCAGAAAGCGGTTGCAGGCATTCAGCGCGGCATGGAGGATTTTGCCGCCGGTCGCTGGATTTCGCTGGAGGAGTACGAAGCACAGCTTCCGGCGCGGCGACAGGCACGTCTAGCAAGGGTGGAAGCCGAACTCGTAGCAGAGTTGCGGGCCAGTGTGGAAGACCATGCCGCTGGGCGCAGCATGACCCTGGAAGAACTTCGTGTGAAGGTCCTGGCTCGGCGAGCGAAACGAAATGCGGACCTCGCCGCTGTAACCGCAGAAGCATCGGAGCATTGTTAGAATGCCAAACAAAATACCTACTGTTGTTGATTTGTTTGCGGGAGCTGGAGGGTTCAGTTGCGGGTTTGAGATGGCGGGATTTGAAGTTCCTGTGGCATTAGAAATTGACGCTTGGGCTTGTGATACACTACGGCACAACCATTCAGGAACCAGAGTGTTGCAAACAGACATCAGGGACTTTAAATACCAGGCGACAATCAAGGGGGCAACACTTTTTAAGCCTGATCTTTTAATTGGCGGTCCTCCATGTCAGGGTTTTAGCATTGCTGGACCAGCGATAAAAGACCCAACCGATCCGCGAAACTCGCTTTTTACAAATTTCGCGCAATGGATTGAAGCCCTGCAACCTGCGGCATTCGTCATGGAAAATGTTAAGGGGCTACTTGCGCGTCGTAACAGTGAGGGAGTGCCTGTCATTGACATCATCAAACAGACTTTTTCAGAACTAGGCTATTTCGTGGAAGTATGGCTTCTGAATGCGGCGGAGCATGGAGTACCCCAAACAAGAGAACGGATATTCATTGTCGGTCATCATCAGCTCTCGGCAATCGGGGAACCAGACAAAATCAGCAGAGTCCCAGACACAGAATGGCAGGGAGATTACCCCTCTCTTTTTCAGAGTGATTTCTGTCCTGCACCAACACTTTGGGAAGCTATTTCAGATTTGCCTGAACTTGGCGGAGGCGAAGGTACGGAAGAGCAAAGTTATCAGGCCGTACCACTCACACCTTACCAGGCGTGGGTGCGTGAAGGCAGCGAGATGCTCTTTAACCACGTTGCGATGAGCCATTCTAAGCGGCTTGTCGCCCGCTTTGAGCACATACGCTGTGGTGAATCCAGTGCGGATGTTCCAGAAGAACATGGAGCCAGAAGCCGCAATGGGCAAGGTGCGTTATCTGGGACTAAGTACGATCAAAACAACCGCAGATTGCATCCTAACAAGCCGTCTCACACAATCGCTGCATCGTTCTATGCAAACTTCGTTCATCCATTTCAACATCGGAATTTAACAGCTCGTGAAGGGGCGCGTCTTCAATCATTTCCAGATCATTACAAGTTCCAGGGAAAAAAGACGGTGGTCTCACACAAATTGTTACAGCGCGAGGAACGGTTGAGCGAAAAGTTTTTGTGTCAGTATAACCAAATTGGCAATGCTGTCCCCCCCCTTCTGGCACGGGCAGTTGCGCTTCACCTCAGAAAGAAATTGGAACTGTGACAAGAAAACAACCGAGCAAAATGCCTTTAGTTCATGGAGCCAATCTTATAGAGAAGGAACTTGACCGCTCTAAATATGGAACAGGGGACAGCAAAACATACCTGGCTGAGATTCGAGCGAAATATAATGAGTGGCATGATAGTAACATGGCCTTAGTCGGCCCCGGCTCGGCTATCAACAAAGGCGACCGCAAGATTGTTGATGCCAGAGTTAAGCTGTTTGCTGGCTACAAGGACTTTCTCGACCAACAGCATTATGCAGAGCACTTCGATTCCAGATCAAACCTTCATTCCAGCGTTCTGGAAGAGTTTATGTACTATCTGTTCAAGGACTTGGTTGCTGAATTCGGAACCCATGCCCTAATCGGAAAATCGCGTGCTTTCAAGGACATATTCTTTACGCCGCCAAAGTATTCTGAGATGCTAAAGCGGCCCTATGCTAAAGTGGAACAAAAAGACCATGATTTTGTTATCGGTGCCACGATAGAAGCCTCTTTTCGTTCAACTACTCCCCCAGAACAAACCGACCAATCCAGTAGCAAAGTAGAAATCGTGGCTGAAGAGCCTGCGGATTATGCCGAAGTAACAGTCACGCAAAACACTGAGACGCATTTATTTGATGTGCCGGCGATTGCGATTGAGTGCAAAACCTACTTAGACAAGAATATGCTTGAGGGTTCTTCACGTGCGGCAGAGGAACTAAAGGCGCGAAATCCGAGCGGGCTATATATGGTCGTCATGGAATGGATCAAGCTTGCCGACGCAGTAAATCTAAAGAAGTACAAGGTTGATCAGATTTACGTTCTACGACGCCAGAAGAACACGGACCGTGACAAAAGATACCTTCCAGGTTATGTCAAGAACCCGATAGATGCCGAAGTTGTTTGGCATCTTTACACAGCTGTCCGAGACTATCTGACATCAGATTGGCTAGGCGGGGTGGAAAATGGCATTGAGAGAGGATGGTTAATTTAGCATGATTGACCCGAATGTCTACCGCGAGATGGGGCTGAACGACTCGGAATATGCGCTAATTTTGGCGGCGCTGGGGCGGGAGCCGAGCATCACTGAGCTTGGGATGTACGCGGTGATGTGGTCGGAGCATTGCGGCTACAAGTATTCGAAGCCCGTCCTGCGGCTGTTTAAGAAGTATAAAGAGGCGATGGATTCAGGCGAGGTCGAGAATGCCGGGGTCCTTGACATCGGCGGCAACATTGGCGTCGTAATGAAGATGGAGTCCCATAACCACCCGTCGGCGGTTGAGCCGTTTCAGGGCGCGGCCACCGGGGTCGGCGGCATTCTGCGGGACATCTTCACGATGGGGGCGCGGCCGATTGCTATCCTGAACAGCCTGCGCTTCGGGCCGATTGAAGGCGCGGAGAACGCCCACACGCGGTACTTATTTGAGCATGTCGTCGGCGGAATTTCGCACTATGGCAATGCCGTCGGCGTACCCACAGTTGGCGGCGAGATTTATTTTCACCCGTCGTATACGGGCAATCCATTGGTGAACGCGATGGCGGTGGGCGTCGTGCCGCTGGACAAGATCGCGTCGGCGGAGTCGCAGGGGATTGGGAACCCGGTGCTGTATGTCGGGTCGGCGACGGGGAAGGACGGCATTCACGGCGCGACTTTCGCCTCGGTGGAGCTGGGGCCGGATTCGGAAAGCAAGCGGCCCAATGTCCAGATGGGCGACCCATTTGCCGAAAAGCTGCTGATCGAGGCGACTTTGGAAGCATTAGCGACGGGCTATGTGGTCGGCATTCAGGACATGGGCGCGGCAGGGCTGACCTGCTCCACCTGCGAGATGTCCGCCAAAGGAAGCGTCGGCATGGATGTGGACGTGCGGGCTGTCCCTCAGCGCGAGGCGGGCATGACCCCGTATGAGATCATGCTGTCCGAGTCGCAGGAGCGGATGCTGGCGGTGATTGCCAAAGGCCACGAAGACGAAGTCGCGGCGGTATTCCACAAGTGGGGCCTGAACGCGGTCGTCATCGGCACGGTGACGGACACTGGGCGTGTTGTGCTGAAAGACAACGGCGTTGTTGTCGCCGATTTGCCGGCGAAGTCCCTGACCGACGACTGCCCGACCTATTCTCTGGCAGCGTCGGAGCCGGCTTATATCAGAGAAGTCCAGTCCGCTGATTTATCCCTCTTTCTTGAGCCGTTTGATGAAGGTGATCCAGACACTTGGGACGACACTTGGGATCACGGACCGGAAATCACCGCCTACAACGCGGTTCTCCTGAAGCTGCTGGCATCGCCGTCCATCGCGTCGAAGCGCTGGGTGTACGATCAATACGACTCGATGGTGCAGACCCAGACGACTGTTTTGCCGGGCGCGGCAGACGCCGCCGTTCTGCGCCTGCGGGACTCCGGCAACAAAGCATTGGCCCTGACGACTGACTGCAACCCGCGCTACTGCTACCTAGACCCGTATCTCGGCGCCCAGATTGCGGTCGCGGAAGCCGCCCGCAACTTAAGCTGCGTCGGCGCGACCCCGCTGGCCGTCACCGACTGCCTGAACTTTGCGTCCCCGGAAAAGCCCGAAGGCTTCTGGCAGTTCGAGCGGGCCGTCGCCGGGCTGGCCGACGCCTGCGAAGCGTTCGGCACCCCGGTCATCTCCGGCAACGTGTCGTTCTACAACGAGACTCCCGAACACGCGATTTATCCTACCCCGACTGTCGGCATGGTGGGCCTACTGCCCGACGCGGGCAAGCGCGTGACGATGGGCTTCAAGAACGAGGGTGATAAAATCTTTTTCGTAGGCGACGGGTCTCCGTTTGTAGGCGACGATCCACCCGATGTCATGGAAGGTAGGGAAGGTGGATTTCCCTCTTTAGGAGGCAGTGAGTATCTGTCGGTGATCCACGGGTTAGAGGTTGGCACGCCGCCGGCATTAGACATTGAGGCGGAGAAGAGGCTGCACGCATTCCTGCGTGATGCCATTGGTCAGGGTCTGCTGCAATCGGCTCACGACGTTTCCGACGGCGGCCTCGCCGTTGCACTCGCCGAATGCTGCATCGCCGGCGGGATTGGCGCTTTTCTTCTGATGGAGTACAATACCCCAGTTCGGGTTGAAACGCTTTTTGGGGAAACAAACTCCTCCGCCGTTGTTTCAGTCCGCCCGCAGGACGAGGAGGCAGTGGAAGCACTGGCAAAAGCGCATGGTATTTTCGGAGTCTGTCAGGGGGAGGTGAGAAAGAGTGCGACCAGTGACACAGGGGAGCACAAGAGCGCGAAGCTGCTCATTATGGACATGTGCTCAGTCCGGCTTGAGGTGACTCTGGAAGCGATGCGGGCGGCGTATGAAGGCGCGATCCCGGCGGCGATGAATGAAGTCGAAAGTGTCGCGTGAGGGGCAGGTAAAGATATGCCCCCGCCGTGAATGCCCCGCCGTAAACGGCAGGTCTATGGGCGCAGACGCTAACCACCCTGCGGGCGAAGAGTGAGATCGGAAATGCCATTGATCGGTCGGTTTCATGTTCTCCCGGTCGCAGACCGGTTGGCCGAAGGCCCTGAGACCTGCCGTTCACGGCGGGACATGCACGGCGGCGATTTAGCCGCTTTATCCACTACTTGTACCTCCTGTTACTAAGCAACAGTAACATTGCTTGCTGCACCAAAAATAAACCTGGTATCAGTGCGAGTTGGCATGATTAATGCAGTGTTGGTAGACGCTTGAGATGCAATCTTGCCTTCAAGTTCATCAGAATAAACTTTATCCAGTAAGTCTCATGGAAAAGCAGGGAGGCGATTTTTATGTCGCATTTACAAAGTCGGGACGCCGCGCTGTATGTGTATCTTGCGTGGGGAACGCGCGGCGACCTGCCGATCCTTGCCTCTGAGGAGCTGCGGCAGGCGGCTTATCTTGCAATCACGACCCGCACCCGCACCCGGTTCTGCCATGTTCTTGCCATCGGCGGGACTGCCGGACGCATTCACCTCATCGCTCAGTTTCCTCCCTCGCTGTCTGTCTCCGATGTCGCTCGTATGGCCCAGGACGCCGGCGGCAATGCCATCGCCCATCAATCCGAGACATTTAATGGCCGCCAGATTTCGCGGGACCACCTCTGGGAACACGGCTTTCTCACCCATACCCTCCACAAAACCGATGCTGCCGACGCTGAGATTTATCTCCGGCAGCAGAGCGTCGGCAAAAACGGCCAGCTTGTGATGAGCTTCAACTAACAATCTATTGCAACAGTATTCAGGTATTTGTGACCAAACGGCTCTGGAACAGAGGCGCTTGGATGGCAAGACTGCCCGCCAAAGACAACGCGCTTATGCGGTCCTGCTGTCTGCCGACGGCTGCAAGCTCGATCAGCTTGCAAATAGCAGGCGAAACATCCTCAGCCATGGTCCAGCGGCTCAGGCCACCGACTTGGTCTTCCTACTGCTGCTGCGTCTTTTTGGCGCGGGTGACCTGAAGGAGAGAGCGGAACGCCCCGTCCTAAGTCAGAGTTTAAGAGAAAGCGTCGGCGTGGACCGGGGGAAGGCGGATGACATCTGTGCCCGCTGTGTCTCTCTGTTATTGACGTGGCATCAATAACAGCAAGACAGGTGAATTACTGAGGAGGCGTGTTAAGAAGCCGAAGACAGGATTCGAACCCGTGACCCGCTGTTTACAAAACAGCCGCTCTGGCCAACTGAGCTACTTCGGCAGTGTGTGAGGGGCGCGAGGGAAAGTATAGACGATTTGCACGGGTCTTGTCAAGCGTCTTTTGACGGTTCTTTCGCTTGGTAGACCCGGAGGTAGTCCACCCGCAGCCTTTGTGGGAACACGGTTGTTGTGTCGGGCAGGCCGGAGAAGTGGCCGCCGACCGCGACATTGACAAGGAAAAAGAACGGGTGGTTGTACGCCCACGGCTTGCCGGGAGTGCTGTTCGGAGTCTGGGTGACATACGCGATCCCGTCTACAAACGACGTCACCGAGTCCGGCTCCCACAAAATCGCGAACGTATGGTAGCCGTCCCCGAATTCCTGCCCGTCCGGCAGGGTGTAACAGCCGGTCAGCGGGCTGTCCCCGGAGTAGCCGGGGCCGTGCAGGCTGGAATCGTTGCGCCCCCGCCGGTCCCCCCGGTTCTCCATGATGTCTATCTCGCCGCACGCCGGCCAGCCCCTTTCGCCGATGTCCGTGCCGAGCATCCAGAACGCGGGCCAAACCCCCTGCCCTGACGGCAGATAGAACCGCGCTTCCACATACCCATACTGAACCTCGACTTTCCCCTGGGTCAGCAGCCGGGCCGACGCGAAATTGCCGTGCGATAGCCCCTGCCCGTTGTAAGTCAGCGTGATTTGGAGCGCTTTGCCGTTCGATGCCGCCGGGTCCGCGACGACCTGCGCGTGTTCCAGATCGCTGACATAGTTTTGCAGCTCCGCGTTGCCCCAGCCGCTGTCGCCGAGATCATACGACCAGTGCGCGGGGTTTGGCGGCGTTCCCACCGGCTGCTGAAACGCCTCCTGCCAGGCCAGCGTATACCCTGGCGGCACGGCATTAAACTCCATCTGCCCGGCGGGTGCGCCGGCAAGCGTCATGTCGGGAGAGATCAAGAGGGGTGTGACTGCGTCCTGCGAAGAGTTCATAGGAGACCTTCTGCGGTGTAGATTAGGAAAGAATTACCCAGAAGTGAGCGGGGTTAAAAGAAGGGTGCAGATTTGCAGAGGAGAAGAAGGGCAAACATTTCCGAAGAAGCAAGTGAAAAAAGGTGAACACAAACAAGAAGGGCGGACACAAGGTTCGCCCCTACACTCGTCTGAGCTGACTTGTAGGGCGCGAACCTTGTGTTCGCCCTTCCTAATGGGAACCCGCGCCTCAAAAAGCACGGCGGAAAAGCATCATGCCTTTCCGCCGCGTCCGTGTTGTTAAGGAGTTGCCGGCGCGGCAGGCGGAGTAGCGGCTCTCGCGGAGGCTTCATTACGCGACTTAGCGGCACCTGATGCGGCGGCTTGCTGCTGGATTTGCTCTTGTTGCGAGTTGACGGCAGCTCCTGATCCACCGGAGGCAGTTGCCGGAGTTGAGGGTACGGCGGTGTCGCTTTTGCCGCATCCTGAAGAGGACACAGCTAGGACGACGCAAAAACATATTACCGCAAGAGATGGAAGCTTTCGTGTCATAAAGTTTTCCTTTTATTAACAACGGGTGCCCTGCCTCTTTGAAGGAGAGGCAGGTCAACAGAAGTTAGGTCAATACAGAGGCGGAGCAAGCGCTTCTTAATTGACATTGAAGGTTGCAGCGAGGGTGCTGTCACCGCACCCGGTGCCAGCAGCAACGGGGTTGTTGGCATCGGGATGGCCGCAATCAGTGGGATTTGTATTAACGTAGCCGCCGGACACATTCTCGGGACGGAACCACTTTGCATGACCATCAGCCATGACATAGTTTGAGCCGCCGTTGTGACGTCCAGCCGCACCGGCGAAGTCTCCAAGCGCCGCGCCCGTTCTAGTGTTCCGCAGATAGCCGGTTGCCCACTTCAACGAAGTGGCTGTACCGCCCGGAGTGCTGTTGTTGGAATTGTAGCCGGAAGGATCATAAGCACCACCGATTCCATAGCCACCCGCTGAGCCGCCGTAGGTGGGCCGGTAGTCGTCACCATTTGCAACGACTCCACCGGTACCGGCATTCTCACTGTTGGCGATGTCGTAGTAGGAACTGTTTGCTATTTCTGCAAGCAATACCGTCTTTGCCGGTGATCCATAGGCGGCAAGAGAGAGTGAATCTGGACGAGAACTCGCATTCACTGTGCCGTTTGCGGCGGCGGGGGAGGGAATTACCACTTGGCTGTTATAGGCATAAGAAGCCGGGCGGTAAGGAGTTCCATCAGTGCCCTTTAAGAGTGCGGAGTCATCGGGACACAGATACAACCCGGTGCTTTTGACATAAGGATAAATTTGGCCTGCCCACCCCTGGCCGCCGCCATAGGGATTGACACCATTGGGGCATTTTTCGTCTGAATCCTGCTCATACTGAGTCACAGCAAGGGCCATTTGTTTGGTATTCGAGAGACAGGCGATCTTGCGGGCGTTTTCGCGGACTTTCTGGAAGACCGGGAACAAAATCGCGGCGAGAATCGCGATAATGGCGATGACGACGAGTAATTCGATGAGCGTGAAGCCTCGCGCTTGGCGCGGCTTCGGGGGGAGGGTCGCTTGCATGATGACGGTTCCTTTCGACTGGACACGGCGGACACACCCGGAGAGAAAGATTTCTCCGGGACATTCGCTACGGCTAGGTCGTCTCCCCCGCCACGAATTGAACGGGGAGGACGGTCTCTTCCAGCGGAGGCTTGCCTGGAGAAAGACAAAGAAGCGAGACAGCGGTGCGGGCGACTTCATGCCACGGCGCCCGAACCGTCGTCAAGCGGTAGGCGGGCGGAAGCTCCGAAGTCATACCGTCGAAGCCGGCGACGGCCAAATCCTCCGGCACACGCAGGCCGGCAGCGCGGAAATGGGAGATCAAGCGGTACGCCGCAAGGTCGTTCCAGCAGACCAGCGCGGTCGCCTGCCCGCCGTCCGGGAGGGTGAGAAAGTCCGGCGTGAGGGCGATGCTGGGGTCGGTGAGCTTTGCCGCGACGGTCATGCCCCAAGTGCGGGCGGCTTCAAAGAATGCTTTCTCGCGGCGCACCGCCGACGACACCGGGTACGGGCAGGCGGCGTAGAGGAGGCGCGTGTGGCCTTTTTCGGCCAGATGCGCGGCCAGCAGGCGAGACCCGGCGATGTCATCCACGGTAACCGATGGCAGCGACGGCACGGGGTTTGCGACGGCGACCACCCGCAGGCGCGAACCCGCGAGGCGGGGCAGGAGCGGGTCGCCGCTATCCACATGCAGGACCAGGCCATCTATCTTGCCGTTCAGGAGATGCGCGTACACTTCGTCGGTCGAGCGGCCTTCAAAGGTGCCGTGCATGAGAAAATCATGCCGGTTCTCCCGGCACCCCTGCTGCAAGCCGCTGACAATCTCCGACAGAAACAAGTCCCGCAGGTCAATAAAGTCGCTTAGGTAGAAGCCAACCGTGTGGGTCCGGCGGCTCCTAAGAGACCGGGCCAGGGCGTTCGGCTGGTAGTGCAGGGTTTCGGCGGCCAGCCGAATGCGCTGCCGGGTGGCTTCGGAGACCCGCGTGTTCCCCTGCCCGCCGCTCAAGACCACCGACGCCGTGACTTTATTGACGCCCGCCTGCCGGGCCACGTCTACAAGGGTCGGCGCGGCGGCAGGCTGTGAATTGATCTTCATGGCATTCATCTGTGCAGCAATAACGGCGAAACCAATACCTACTAACCTAACGGTTAGGTCACTCGATTTCTCAGTATAACACGTTGGCCTGGTTCTGTCAAGACATCAATGATTTTCTTTAGCACTATTTTTTGAGGCAGAGGAAGCCCAGGATTGAAATCCTGGGCTGAGGAGCCTTCGGCTGGTTGTCCTGCGGACAAAAGAGTAAGAGCCGAGCGTTAGTCGTTCTTCTGTCTGCTTGTCTTCTGTCCATAGGACAGCCGGCGCGAAGCGCCCTTCAGCCCAGGATTTTAATCCTGGGCCTCAATCCTGGGCAACTCCTGGCGCTCTCTGCGTAACCTCAATTCCGGGTACAATTCCCCTATGTCACACACAAGCCTTCCCTGGCGCGAATGGGGCCAAGACGCCTTTGACGAAGCAAAAGCCGCCGACAAGCCTATCCTGCTCGACATCGGCGCGGTCTGGTGCCACTGGTGCCATGTCATGGACACCGGCATCCCCGGCGACCCGGTCCACACCGGCACCTACAGCGACCCCGCCGTACAGGCCCAAATTTTGGAACACTTTATTCCAATTAAAGTGGACAATGACCGCCGCCCGGACATCAACGCCCGCTACAACATGGGCGGCTGGCCGACCACCGCGTTTCTGACCCCGGACGGTGACACGCTTTACGGCGAAACTTATGTCGACCCCGTCCGTATGGCCGGCCTCTTAGATTATATGGCGGATGTTTACCAAAACCACAAGGGCGAGATTGCATCCCAGACCGCCGACATGCGCGAGCAGCGGGCGAAATCCGAATCCCTCACGGCGTCGGCGCTTGACCCCGCCACGACCGCGAACGTCTTGAAGTCCATTGCCGGTCAGTTTGACCCCGTCTACGGCGGCTTCGGAACCCAGCCCAAGTTCCCCCACCCCGACGCCCTGCGCTTAGTCTTAGAAGAATACGCCCGCACGTCGGACCCGCAGCTTCGCGAGATCGCCGAAAAAACCCTGCACGGCATGGCGGACGGCGGCATGTACGATGGATACGCCGGCGGCTTTTTCCGCTACAGCACGACCCGCGACTGGAGCGTTCCGCACTTCGAGAAGATGCTGGAAGACAACGCCAAGCTCACATCGGTCTACTGCCTGGCCTATGAAGTGCTGGGCGATCCGTACTACTTAGAAGTTGTCAAGACCGCATATACCTGGCTTTTGACCGACATGCGCGACCCGGAAACCGGCGCGTTCGCGGGCAGTCAGGACGCCGACGCCGAAGAAGCTTACTACGGGGAGCCACTTGATGTCCGCGCGACTTTGCCGACGCCGTTCATTGACCGCACCGTCTACACCAACTGGAATGCGCTGATGGTGTCTGCCTTAGTGGCCCGGTACAAGATTACGGGTGAGCCTGAGATTTTAGAGGCGGCAACAAGAACATTTTCGTTCCTTCAAGATAATCTGTGTTTAGCTGGAAGCGGAGTGATCCCTTTTCAGACAGTCGTCGCTTTGATCAATTTCTATCCTAACGGCGAGGATAAAGGCACCAACGGATTGCTCGCAGACCAAACGGCCTATATCTTAGTTGCGCTTGATCTTTATGAGATGATGAACGAAAAGGTTCATCTCGTGAGGGCGGTGGAAGCGGCTGAATTTGCTCTCGCAGTACTGGAAGACAAAGCCGAAGGCGGGTTCTTTGATCTTGCGCCGGACCCAAACGCCATCGGTGACTTGGCGCGGCCTAAGAAAGACATCGGCGAGAATGCAGACGCGGCACTAGCGCTCATCCGTTTATCAGGGTTTACGGAAAATGCCAAGTACAAACAGACCGCTGAGCGGGCGCTGAAGCTGTTCGCGGACAAGTATGCGGACTACGGCTACTTTTCGTCGTCGTATGCGCGGGCCGTGGAGGCGGCGACGGCTCCGGGCCTGCATATCACGATTGTCGGGAAACGGGACAGCGCGGAGACGCGGGAATTGCAGCAGGCGGCGTGGGGGTTTGTCGCGCCTGCGAAGACGGTGGAAACGCTGACGCCGGAAGACGCCGGGAAGCGCGGGTTACCTGCCGATAAAGATGGGCGGGCGTATGCGACGGTGTGCGTCGGCACGGTCTGCTTTGCGCCGGTGTCAGACGCGGCGGAGATGCGGGAGCAAATGCGGCGTGGATAAGAAGGGAAACACAGAGAACACGGGAAACACAGAGAACACGGGGCTGAACCCCCGTGCTTCAAAAGTGCAAGCGCCCGCCTTCGCGGGCGAAGATGTTGTCCACTCTAGTCTTTTGCCCGCGAAGGCGGGAAGTTGCCCCTTCAAAGCATGGGGATTCAGCCCCGTGTTCTCCGTCCTCTTCCTCACCCTCCTTCTCCCCCTCCATGCCCAAACTGTTCTCCACTTCCGCACGGCGGCGGACGCCCGCGCTTACGGCGAAGCGAAAGAACGAGCGCGGCAGTACGAAGCCGCCGCGCAAGCCTACGAAATTGAAGCCGCCATTCGGCAGCGGACGGGGGACCCGCAGGCGGCGGAAATAGAAAGGCGGCGGGCGGAGCGCCTGCGGACAGTTCTGACGCTGGCAGTCACCGGGCCGGTTCCCGTGCATGGGCCGAAGCTGGCGAAACTGGAACCCGTCGCCGGGTGCTACCTGGGCGCTTTAGACGATTACTCGGACCATGACGACGCAGACCGGTTCGGGCGGCGCATCGGGAGGCCGCTGGCGGTTTGCTACGATTACAGCCCCTACGGCGCTCCGTTTCCAATGGAATGGGCGAGGCGGCAGGCAGGGGCGGGGCGGGCCATTCAGATTGCGTGGGAACCAAGCAATATCTACGCGGTGCAGGACGACGAGTACCTCGACCACTGGGCGAAAGAGGCGGCGGAGTGCGGCGGCCCGGTGTTTCTGCGGTTCGGCGGGGAGATGAACGGTGCCTGGACGCCCTGGAGCCGTGACCCGGCGGCCTACCGGCGGGCGTTCCGTCTGGTGCACACCGTCATCAACCGCTATGCGTCCAATGTCGCGCTGGTCTGGGCGCCAGGGGCGGTGCCGACGTACAACTTGGACAAATACTATCCGGGCGATGACGCGGTAGACTGGGTCGGCATCAGCCTATATCTCGTGCGCTACTACGATGATAACCGAAATCGCCCGGCCTTTGACGACGGCCCGGCCTCGTTTATCGCGCCGTTCTACGCGAAGTACGCTGCTCGCAAGCCGCTCTGCCTCTCCGAGTGCGGCATATCCCGCCAGAGCCGCACCGAGGGTCGCCCTGTCGACAACTACGCTTCCGCGCGTATTTTCGACCTGATGGACGCGATTAAAATCCGCTTCCCGCGCCTCAAGATGTTCTGCTGGTTCCCCCGCAACAATCTCGCGACCGCCCGCGCGGGCCGCCAGCTCAACGACTATTCCCTGCCCGGCGGCAGTGGGGCGCTTGCCGCATTTCGTTCCGCCGTGGCTGACCCGTACTTTCTGTCGCATTTCGGGGACACGCCGCCGTACACCTACCAGGTGATTAAAAGCCATCTGCCGAATGGGTATGTCGGCAGCCTCAGCGCGGCGATTTCAACGTACACGTTCGCGTCGACCTTTGAGATTGCCGGCAGGGGCCGGACCGAGCGCACCGGCCACCCGTTCAGCCTGTTCGTCTCGCCCGCGCTTGGTCCGCTGATTGTGCAGGTCCGGGATGCTCAGGGGAAAGTGGCGAAGAGCGTGGAGGTGAGATGAATCCATTAGGAACCCCTCCCGCTCGTTCCTGGCACTTGCGGCATCCTGCCTCAGTGTCGCTCCCTCAGCACTGGCTCCCTGGAAGGCCCCTGTTTCTGAGGCAGGATGCCG
>JAABUQ010004229.1_pt1 | contig 24801 bp, 23 predicted proteins | sample 5560001 | NCBI WGS metagenome assembly JAABUQ01 (sample SAMN10711888, study PRJNA513371) | rock metagenome | isolation source: Antarctica rocks | place: Antarctica: Victoria Land, Finger Mt nord | collected 2015-12-18
ACGCTCTCGCTCGATCGCCGCCCACCGTTGGTCCACGCCAGGGTGGAGCTTGCGGAGTACTCCCCGCGCTTCGGACAACGGGCCATCGTGCGCTGGATCTACGCAGCTAGCCAGGCGCGGCTGCATGTCTGGGTCGGTCGTCGCTTCCTGCACGGGCTGCGCCGAGCGTGGACCGACGGCGTCACGCCTCCGCCCGATCGGCTCGCTGACGAACGCCCTGATGGCTAGATGACGCTCGCCACCGCTCGAGCTGACGCGCACGGTTGCACTGGACGACCAGTTTCAGTGTCCGGTCGTTACCCTCCCGCTCACTGCGACGAAAGAACAACAACGGTGCGGCGTGCACCAACCTCTGCGGCCCTCGCCTTTGCCGATCCGTCGCTTCACCGGCAGGCCTTATTCCGGTCAATCCTTCACCGGACACAACACTGTTCCGAAAGCACGAGGTGGCTCTTTATGACGAGCGTCCTCGAGACGCTGTGCCGACTGAAGGAGCGAGGAGAACCGTAGGCCAGTAATGCTGGTGCTCGACGAGCGGACGTGATCGCGCTGCAACCTCGCACCAGCAACTGAGCCGGCTCGATAGACGGTGCAGAAGTACCTCGGGCTATGCCGACATACGGCCGAAAATAGGTTCTTTCTAAGGGGCTTGCGCGAACTTTGCTCACGCAGCGTCTTGGAGGCAAAGGCTGTCGCAGAGGTGATCGAGGGCAGCGTCGACTTGGCGGAAGGCGGCTTGGACCTGGCTCGGGTTTCGGGTTTGGTGTGTTGGCGCGCGTTGCGTGACGAGGGTTGCGAGGGGTCCGAGCAAACGCGACGTCGACGCTCACTTACTGGTGCTGTGGCTGCACGGCCGCAGCGAGCACACCCAGCGCGCCTACGGCACCGACGTCGCCGACTTCCATACCTTCGTCAGCAAACCGCTGCGCACGGTGACCGTCGCTACGTCCACGCCTGGATGAATACCCTCGAGCGTCTTGCCCCCGCCTCGCGTGCGCGCAAGATCTTGTCGGTGAAATCGCGGTTCGAATTCGGCCATCGCCTGGGCTACCTGCCCTTCGACGTCGGTCGCGTCGTCAAGCGCCCCAAGCTCAAAGACACCCTGGCGGAGCGGATCCTGTTCGAAGGTGACGTCCACAAGCTCTTCGTCACCGTGGAGCAGGCATCGGCCCGCCGGCGCACACCGATGCAGGAACAACGCGCGCGCTGAGGCTATGTGCTGCTGCGCTTGCCGTACGGCGGCGGCCTGCGCGTCGACGAGATCGCCCGCCTGGCCTGGCGCGACCTGCGTGAACGCGGTGATGCCGGCCAGGTGACCGCCTACGGCAAGTGTGGCAAGACCCGCGTGGTGTTGCTGCCAGCGACGGTGTGGCGCGAGCTGGTGTCGATCCGCGACGGCGCACCGCCCGATGCGCCAGTGTTCGCCTCGCGCATCGCAGCCGGCTTTCTCAGCACCACGCAGGTCCGGCGCCTGGTCTACGCCGCCGCGGCCGCGGCCGGTCTCGACGAGCGCCCGTCGCCGCACTGGCTTCGCCATGCACAAGCCACGCATGCCCTCGAGCGCGACTGCCAGGGCTTTATTCGGTACTTTGTCAGTCGGCTGCATTTGCAGCTCGGCGCTCTTTACCGTGTGACGAACCCTTTTTTGACATTGGTGTATTCAGGACCCATAGTCAACCTGAAGTTCGGCGTGCCAGCCTCGCGTCAGCGCCCCTGGTGGACGTCAAAACTCATCCAGGCTCCGATCTGGCGGCAGTATCCAGGTGAACAGACAGAATGGATGGCCGGCGGGATCGGCGTACACGCGCAGCGGCTCCTGCGGATGCAGCTTGCGGGGCGCCGCTTTGAACTCAAATCGGGCGAAAACACCGCGCATTCTCTACCGGTTTGCATTTAGCGGTGTCGCCGGTCCCGCGCGAGCTGATGTTGCACCTGGCCCAGTAGATTCGCGCCTGCCTGATCGTCCCTGAGAATTTCCGCTAGTGACGGACGCACACCGCACGGAGGGAGATGATTCGCTGCTCAGCCTGATTACGCCGCGCGCCGGCTTCCATCGCCGCTGCATCGGGCCCATTAACGACAAGCCCGGCAGGGCTGACCGCCGCGGTCGCGACGGCCACGGGCGTAACCTCATCAGGCGTCGGCGGAAGCCAGACGCGCTCCTCGAAGCCAGCTGCATGCAGGAGGGCGCGGACCTGCTCGGGCGGAACCAGGAAGCTGGTCGCTGGGTCACGCGCCCACGGCACCGGGCACACCAGGTCACCGCAGGGACCCGCGAAGATCTCCTGAAATACGAGCCGTCCACCGGGGCGCAGCACACGGCGCTGCTCGGTCACGAGTCGAGCCTTGTCGGGAATGTTCATGCTGGCGAACTGCGTCCAGACGACGTCAAACTGCTCGTCGGCGAATGGCATGTCCAATCCGCTGCCCAGGAAAAACTCAACCGCGTCCTCTAGCCGCAGTCGCTCGGTGAGCGCTTGCCCTGCCCGAATGAACGGCTCGGTCGGATCTAGCACCGTTACATGGCAGCCGTATTCCACCGCCAGCGTGCGCGCCGGTCCACCGAAGCCGCCGCCCACATCTAGCACACGCTCTCCTGCGGCGAGTTGGCCCAGCTGCGCCAGCGCCCGTGTGGCCGCAAGCCCGCCACCGTGAAAGTGGTCGATACCACCCATCTGCACGTAGCGCAGCTCACCGCTGACATCGGTGCCCGCCGCTTCCAGCACGCGCACTACCGCTGTCACGATATCGCCGCCACTCGACTGGCTGTAGTGCTGTCCTACCCGGTGCTGAAGGGGCTCGACCATGGCAGCAGCACAGCCTAGCAACGCAGGTATGTTTGACGTCAAGAGGTATGCCGGTGCACGGCACTCAGTCTTGCCGCGTTTCACATCGTTGCTTTTCCCCGGGCAGGTCGTACGGACCTGCGCATCCTACTTTGCACCTGGTGGCGCAAACCTTAATACAGAGCCTCCTTACAGGTCGAAGCTCAATCTCGATTGAGCTCGCGCAGTCAGCATAGATGTTGGAGGTGGAATGGTGAGGCTGATTCGAGTCGCGTATGTCGCCTGCCGTCTGCACTTGCCAGCGTCGCCATGCTCGGTGGCGGCGTTCAGGCTGGGTAGGTGGCAATCGGTGGATGACGTTCCTGGGGTAGTTGAATCAGCTCGATCAGCGTGGACAGGCGATCCGCGGTGGCGAAATAGGCGAAAGCGCCGTCGCCGCGAACTCCATAGCCGCGACCACTCTGGACCATCTCATAGCCGAGCGCTTGCATCTGGCGCGTCGCGGTCTCTATGTCCGCAACGTGGATGCCGAGGTGCTGGACGCCTTCGCCGCACTGCGCCAGGAATTCTTCATACAGGTTCGGACCCGCTATGGACTGGACCAACTCGATCTGGGTGTCGCCACACATCGCGAACGCCACACGCATGCGGAACTCCTGACGCTGGCCTCGGTAGGTCATGTCTTTGACGCGAGGCGGCTCGAAGGCGTGGATACTCCATGGTCCGATGCCGAAGTCTTCCCAGAAAGCCTGCATTCTCAGTTCGAGATCGCGAACCACGAAGGCTACCTGGGCGATCTTGCCAATCTTGAAGGGCTCGCGCGACGCGGACGGGTGCGTGCCGTGCACGATGTCAGCCTCCTGTAGTGGGATTCGAGCTCAGAGGGCATTTTCGCCACTCTCCCCAGCCGCCAGAGCGTCAGATGGCTCTGCGAGAGCCGAAAGGACCCGCTCGCCCAGCTCCAGAATATGGATGCGAACGATGTTTTCGGCATGGTCGGGCTTGCGCGAGTGGAGCGCGGCCAGAATTGGCCAGTGCCGCTCAGCAATCTGCTCGAGCGAAAGATCGGTGGCTCGCAAACCACTCACCAGCGTCCAGCGCCCAGGATTCAGCGTCTCCCACGCCTGAAGGAGGCGCGGGCTGCCAGCAGCGTCGCACACGCAGCGATGGAACTCCACGTCAGCGGCTACCAGGCCCGCCAGGTCATTCGCGATGGCACACGAGCGCATGCGCTCGATCATCTCCAGAAGACCGGTCAGTTGTTCCTCGGACGCGCGTGAGGCAGCCAGGCGCGCACCATACGCCTCGAGGTGAGCGCGGAGCTGGTAGGCGTCGGCAACGTCGTCCCGCGACAGGCCGACGACGATGGTGCCCCGCCGTGGCACGTACTCGACCAGCCCCTCGTGCTCGAGTTTGCGCACCGCTTCGCGAACCGGGCTCCGGCTGGTGGCCATCTGGCGGGCGATGTCGGCCTCGACGATACGCGCGCCCGGCTGTAACCGACCGCCCAGAATGGCAGCCCGCAACGCGTCATAGGCGTCTTCCGACAACGGCCGAAAGGTTCGCATCGGGGCTACGATCGCTTCCTTCACTGGCTGGCCGTGATACCGCCGTCCACGTACAGCACCTGGCCGGTGACGAAGCTTGCCGCCGGCGAAACAAAGAACGTCACCGGCCCGAGCACGTCGATGGGCTGGCCAATTCGGCCGAGCGGGATGCGCGCCTCCAGCTCGGCGCGGAACGCGGCGTCCTCCAGATACTCACGAACCAGCGCAGTCTCGACAAACGTCGGCGCGACGCCATTGACGGTGATGCCGTGCGGGGCCAGCTCGACCGCGTGCTGACGGATGAGCGCCGCCAGTCCGCCTTTGGAGGCAACGTAGGCTGAGTACCCACGGCCGCGCAGGCCAAGCTGTGCCCGCACCGAAAGAAGGTGCAGGTGGCGCCCGCCCCGGCCAGCGGCAACCTGGTGCCGAGCGACGGCTTGCCCGAGGAACATGGCGGCCTTGAGATTAACCGTATAGACGTTGTCGAATGCAGCCTCGGTGACCTCCAGCAGTGCTTCTTCGCGCTGAATGCCGACGCAGTTGACCAGAATGTCGACCCCACCGAGCTCGTCGACGGCGCGATCGACGGCATCGCGAATCTCGCCCGCGTTCCGCGCGTCGAAGCTGAGTCCGAGCGCGCCAAATCCGGCCTCGGTGAGCTCACGAGCACAGGAACGCGCAAATTCGATCTGCCGGCCGGCGATGGCGACCCGAGCACCCCGTAGGGCGAGGCCACCAGCGACGACCTGGCCGATGCCCCCATAGCCCCCGGCGATGAACGCAACTTTGCCGCTCAGGTCGAACAGGTCTGGCATGCTCGCACAAGCACCTGTCGACAGTCGGCAGATGCTTGTTGTAGGCTAGCGGCGGGGGGCAAAAGCGTCAAGTCAAACCCGGCTCAATGACCTGGCGAATGACCGATGAAGCATCTCTGTCGTTCAAAGTGATCTTCGACGAGGTAGGCCCGACACTACCGGTGTGACACGAGAGGGAGAAGACGTTCGACGATGGCAAGACTCAACTCTGGTTGTGGTTCGTTCCACCCATCATCGTCACGGTAGTGTTGTCCGTTGGATTGTTCATGACCACCGCTGGCCTCGATAAGATCGCCAATCCGAGGCTGAGGAACGCAACCTAGAGCCGCGCGCCCGTGGACTATCGATTGCTGGGTCGGAGTGGCATACGCGTCTCGTCCATCAGCCTGGGCACCGTCTTTTTTGGCACACAGGTGGCGGCCGACGACGGGGTTGCGATCATCCGCTCCGCGCTCGACGCTGGTATCAACTTCATCGATACCGCGGAAATCTACACACGACCGAACTTCGGTGCGGCCGAGGAAGTGGTTGGCTCCGCGCTCCAGGGTCGGCGCCACGACGTAGTGCTGGCAACCAAGAAGCGCTACGACCCTGCCCAGTTTCGGACCGGTACGCCAGCAGACCACAGCCTGAGCCGCCATCACATCGTGTCTGGAGTCGAGGGCAGCCTACGCCGTCTCCGCACCGATTATGTCGACCTCTACTACCCCCACCACGTCGATCCGGACGTCGATCTGGAGGTCACGTTGCGCGCGTTCGACGACCTTCTGCGAGCCGGCAAGGTGCGTGCAATCGGGTTATCCAATTTTCCTGCCTGGCTCACGGTCGAGGCGCTGTGGACCGCCGACCGACGCGGCTTCGCACCAGCGGTATGCGTCCAGAGTCTGTACAACCTGCTCGACCGGACCGCCGAGCGTGAACTGGTGCCCGCCTGTGCTAGACACGGGCTGAGCCTCGTTCCCTACAGCCCGCTTGCTGGCGGCGTCCTGACCGGAAAGTACGCCCGACGTGCGCCGCTGCCGCCAAGCACGCGTGCCGCTCTGGTGGGGCACAGCGCCGGCGGAAGGGCAGGACACATCCCGCTGCTGAACGAGCACACACTCGCTGCCGCCGCGCGGCTCGTCGTGGTAGCCCGCGAGCTCGGGCTGAGCGCGGGCCAGGCTGCCATCGCCTGGACCCGGCAGCAGCCTCAGGTGACCTCGGTCATCCTTGGCGCCAGCAGCGTCACCCAGCTGCACGAGACACTACGAGTAGTCGATGCGCGACTGGACGCCGAAGCATGCGCGCGCATAGCGGAGGCAGTGTCCGACAAGGGGGAGGAAACATGAACACCAGGTGGACGCGACGCTCGATGCTGGTTGCCTGGAGCGGCGCTGTCGCAGCACTCGCGGCAGGCTGTCAGACGCAGGCCGTTCCGGTCGCCCCAGCCGCAAGCCCCACTGGAGGCAGTCCAGCCGCGCCAACCACTTCAGTGCCGGCGAGTGCGCCCACCCAGGCCCCAGCTGCTGCGTCGGTCGACGCGCCGCTGGCACAGGTCGCTCGCAACCAGACCCTGATCATGTCGGTCTCCGACACGTTCAACCAGTTCCAGGACGCGTCGCTCGCCAATCCGTTCTTGCGCGGCACGCAGCGCACCGGCTGGCACTTCATGTTCGAGCCGCTCTTTTTCTACAACCCGTACATGACGCCCGCGGTGACCTGGCCGAAGGGTGTGCCCGGCCGCGAAAACGAGATCCCGTGGCTGGCAGAGAGCTACGCGTACAACGCGGACAATACGGATCTGACGCTCAAACTTCGGCCCGGCGTGACCTGGAGTGACGGGCAACCGTTCGGTTCGCACGACGTAGCCTTCACGCTCAACATGCTCAAAACGAATTCACCGGATCTGCTGTTCTCGTTCGACATGCTGACCTGGGTGAAAGACGTCCAGACGCCAGACCCGCAGACGGCGGTGATTGCTCTGTCGAACCCCAACGCGCAATTCATGGGACTGTACTTTCAATGGTACCTCGATCTCGGTTTTCCAATCGTCCCGGAGCACGTCTTCAAGGGTCAGGAGCAGAAGACGTTCGCCAACCTCGATCCGGGTAAGGACTGGCCGGTGACCACCGGGCCGTGGAAGCTGGTGTCCTCGACAGCAGACCAGAAGATCTACGACCGGCGAGACGATTGGTGGGGAGCGCGGACGGGCTTTCGTCAACTGCCGCGCATGAAGCGCATAGTCGTCCTGCCCCGGCTGGATGACTCCAAGAAGGTCCAGCTGCTCATCAACAACGAGGTCGACACGACCCACGTCCTGTTCGAATCGGCGGTCCAGCCACTGTTGCAACGGAATCAGTCTGTCGCGTTCTGGACGGCGGACAATGGACCGCCGTACGGTCTCGCCAGCGGCGCGAACATCGTCATGGGGTTCAATTGTGCGAAACCGCCCTTCGACGATGCCGACATTCGCTGGGCGATCAACTACGCCATTGATCGCAAACAGGTCAACGACACCATCTACCGTGGCTCGGGCGAAGTCGCCGCGTTGCCATTCGCGGCGCTGCCCACGCTCAAGCCCTACGCCGACGCCTCTGCTGGCCTCCTCGGGACGTACCCGACCACGACGCCTGACTCGGCCAAAACCGCGCAGATCTTGCAGTCGAAAGGCTGGCAGAAGGATGGCGAGGGCTTCTGGGCCAAGGATGGACAGCGCTTCCCACTGGTGATCCAGCTCTCGCCAGGATTCTTCCAGGACATTGCGCCGCTGTTCGTGGCGCAGCTCCGCAAGGCCGGGTTCGACGCCTCGTTCAAGTCCCCGACCAACTTCAGCACACTCGTCCAGCAGGGCGATGCGGACGCCTTCATGCAATTTGACACGTCGGTCTACTCCGACCCGTGGGTGTCGCTGGACCAGTACCACAGTCGCTATTTCGCGCCCACTGGCCAGACCGCGCCACAGCCCTTCCGCTGGCGAAACCCGGAGTTCGACACGTTGGTCGAGAAGATGGGGCGCAAGCAGCGCACCGACGCTGCCTTCATGCAGCTCTTTCAGCAAGCGATGGACATCTGGCTTAAGAACTTGCCAACGCTGCCAATGCTGCGGTGGTATCTGTACATCCCGTTCAACACGACCTACTGGAAGGGTTGGCCCAACGCCAGGGCTCCGTACATTGGCGGTGGCGACTGGCATCGCGGCGCGGTCTCGGTGCTCCTGCACGGCGTCGATCCGGCATAGTCAAGCGTTCATGCAGCTCCAGTATCTTGTCCGCCGGTTGATCCAGTTCGGGTTCGTGCTGTGGGGGGCAGCCACGCTCAACTTTCTGATCCCGCGGTTGGCACCTGGCAACCCGGTGCGCGAGCGGCTGATGAGCGCGATGCAGCAAACCGGCCCCATGCAGCAGGGCATCGAGGAAATGGTCCGCTCCTACAATATCCAGTTTGGTCTGGATCAGCCGCTGTATGTCCAGTACTTCAAGTACATGGGCTCAGCCCTGCGCCTGGATTTTGGATATTCCATTGCGCAGTACCCGGTCAAGGTCTTGCCGCTGATCTTGAACGCGTTGCCCTGGACAATAGGGCTGCTGTCGGTGGCTACGTTTTTGTCTTTTACGGTCGGCTCGCTACTGGGCGCACTCCTGGCGTGGCCGCGCGCGCCCAGGGCGTTCCGCTACCTGGTTCCGCCGCTCATGGGCCTATCGTCGATCCCTTACTACCTGCTTGGCCTGATCCTGGTATATGTCCTCGGGCTCATGGTGCCGTTGTTCCCGGTATCGGGCGGCTACTCCATCGGTTCCACGGTCACGCTCAGCCTGCCTTTCGTCGTGGACGTGATCCGTCACGCGGCCCTGCCCAGCCTCTCGATCATTCTTGCTGCGATCGGGTTCTGGGCCCTCGGCATGCGGGCCATGATGGTCACCACCGAGGGTGAGGACTACATGGTCTTTGCCGACGCCAAAGGGCTGCGGCCGCGGCGGATCTTCTTGCGCTACGCCGCGCGCAACGCGATCCTGCCGCAGATGACGTCGCTGGTCCTCCAGCTCGGGCACATCGTGTCGGGTTCGGTCATCGTCGAGATCGTCTTCGGGTATCCGGGCATCGGCAATCTCTTGTTTCAAGCGATCTCCGCCTCCGACTACTTCGTGATCTACGGCGTCGTGTTCATGACGGTGCTCGCCATCACCTTCGCGACCTTGCTGATTGACCTGGTGTATCCGTTGCTCGATCCGCGCATCGTGTACCGGGGCGCCCGATGACCGCCAGCGTCAGCCTCGCTCAATCACCCGAGCACCCGCGCGATTCGGCGGGCTCGGGGTTCGCCGCGATGGTCGCCTACTCCCGCCGCAATCCGCAGCTCGTGTTCGGTGTGCTGATCGTCGGCGCACTGCTGCTCGTCGGTCCGGCCGGCTCGCACGTGGTCGACGTGACCCGCGCTCAGCCGCTTTCGGATCTGCCGAGTCAGCCGCCGAGCCTGGCAACCCCGTTTGGCACCGACGATCAGGGCCGCGACCTGCTGGCCGTCATGGTCGCCGGGCTCCCGCTCACGTTGAAGGTTGGCTTCGTCGCGGGCGCTATCGGGCTCGGCATCGGGACGTTCCTTGGTCTGATGAGCGGCTTCGTGGGCGGCGTCGTTGATGCGATCGTCCGCATGGTCGTCGATACGCTCCTTACGGTGCCAGCGCTCCTGGTGCTCATCATCATCGCCGCGTCCATCAAGGGCGTCATCTCGGTCACCATCATGGGGCTGGTCATCGCGTCGCTGGCGTGGATGAATCCAACACGAACGATTCGTGCTCAGGTGCTGACACTTCGTGAACGCGGGTACATCCAACTTGCACGGTTGTCTGGCATGAGCAATGTCAAGCTCATCGTTGCCGAGATGCTGCCCAACCTGTTGCCGTACATCGCCGCTGGATTCGTCGGCGCCGTTTCGGGCGCCGTGCTGGCTTCGATCGGTCTTGAGGCTCTCGGACTGGGTCCACAGAACGAGCCCACCGTCGGCATGACGATCTATTGGGCGCTGCTGTTCAATGCGCTGTTACGCGGCATGTGGTGGTGGTGGTTGCCGCCGATCCTGGTGGTCGTGCTTCTATTTCTCGGGCTACTGCTCCTCTCAGCAGGCCTGGATGAGCTCGCCAATCCGCGCCGCAGGCGGCGCGCCTGACTCCAATGGGGGTGTCCAGCATGTCTCGGTTATTGTCGCGTCGCCTTTTCCTGGCCACTTGGACTGGCACTGTTGCGGCCTTCGCGGTCGGGTGCCAGTCACAGGCGGTGCCTCTTGCGGCACCCACCTCACGTGCCGCGCCTGCTTCGACGTCGGCGCCCGCGGCCACGGTCGCGCCTGTCGGCATGCCGTCAGTAGCTCGGAGCGAGACGCTGATCATGACCGTATCTGACACCTTCACCCAGTTCCAGGACGCGTCGCTCGCCAACCCGTTCTTGCGAGCCACCCAGCGCACCGGCTGGCACTTCATGTTCGAGCCGCTGTTCTTCTGGAATCCGTACTGGACTCCCGACGTCAAGTGGCCTGTGGGGCTGCCTGGGAACGAGGCTCGCATACCCTGGCTCGCCGAAAGCGCGACCTACAACGCAGACAGTTCACAGCTGAGCGTCAAACTCCGCTCCGGTGTGACCTGGAGCGACGGCCAGCCGTTCACGGCACGCGACGTCGTCTTTACGTTGAATATGTTGAAGGCCAATTCCCCAGATCTGCTGTTCGCCTTCGACATGAAGACGTGGGTCAAGGACGTGGCCGCTCAGGACGACCTGACCGCGCTCGTCACGTTGAATACGCCGAACCCCCAGTTTCTGGGCCGCTACTTCTCCTGGTTTCAGGATGTCGGGTTTCCCATCGTCCCGGAGCACATCTACAACGGCCAGGAGCAGAAGACGTTTTCCAACCTGGACCTCGAAAAGGGATGGCCGGTTACGACCGGTCCCTGGAAGCTCGTCTCGTCAACTGCCGATCAGAAAATTTTCGATCGGCGCGACGACTGGTGGGGTGCCAGGACCGGATTCCGAGGCCTGCCAAAGATCAAGCGGGTGGTCGTACTGCCCCGCATGGAGGACGCAAAGAAGGTCCAGGTGCTCATCAACAACGACGTCGACACCACCCACGACCTGTTTCCGGCCAACATTCCGGCGCTGCTGGATCGAACCAATAAGGCGATCTTCTGGGTCGACGGAAACACGCAGCCGTACGGCTCGGTGAGCCCGTCGACGATCATGATTGGCTTCAACAACGCGAAGCCACCGTACGATGATCCTGAGATTCGTCGGGCAATCAACGCTGCGCTCGATCGTAAACAGGTCAGCGACGTGGTGTACAAAGGGGCCGGGCAGGCCGCCGAGCTGCCATTCGCCCTGCTGCCGAATCAGATTCGGTTTGCCGACGCGTGCGCCGATTTGCTGAAGCGGTACCCGGTCGACGCACCCGATCCGAGCAAGACAGCCGAGATCCTCCAGGCCAAGGGGTGGCAGAAAGATGCGGAGGGTTTCTGGGCCAAAGACGGCCAGCGGTTCCCGATGGTGGTGCTCCTCAGCCCAGGCTTCTTCCAGGACATCGGTCCGATCTTCGTGACCCAGCTCCGCAAGGCTGGCTTCGACGCATCCTTCAAGTCACCCACCGATTTCGCCACGCTTACAGCCCAGGGCAACGTCGACGTCTTCATTCGATTCGACAATGCGCTGTTCCAGGACCCGTGGGTTCCGCTGGACCAGTACCACAGTCGTAATAGCGCCCCGACCGGCCAGGACGCTCCGCAACCGTACCGCTGGAAGAACACGCAATACGACGACCTGGTCGACAAGCTCAGCCAGCTGCAGAATAGCGATCCTGCGTTCATGTCGACCTTTCATCAAGCCATGGAGATCTGGCTGCGCGAGCTGCCAGCGCTACCCACGGTGAACTGGTACCTGCGAGTACCGTTCAATCAGACCTACTGGCAGGGGTGGCCGAATGAGAAGAATCCCTATGTCGCCGGCGGCGGATGGCACCGCGGCGCAGCCGGCCTGCTTCTGCATGCGGTCACGCCCAGCTGAAGGCCCGGAGGTTCACCCACGTGAAAATCACCGACTTGACGATCACTTCTTTCAGGACTCACTCCAGCAGCCGGTCTACAAGCTCCTGGGCGGCGCTCGCAACAGAGCTCAAGGCGTACGCCAGCACGTATCCCAACGTCGGTTCGCCAGACGTCTATGCGCAGTATGCGCTGGAGTGCAAACGCCAGGGCTACCTTGCGTACAAGATCCATCCGCACTATTTCTGGGACCCGGCTACGCGCCAGGCGACTCCAGAGCGGCCATCGAACCTCGCCGCGGATATCGCTACCTGTAGCATCGTGCGCGAGGCGGATGCAACTGGCGCGATGGATCTCTTTGCGGACTCGGTTCAGGCCGTCGCACGCGTAGTCCGTGGCGCGCTCGTTTTAACTGTCGCCCGCGGCACGCAGGACCCGTTGCAGGTTGCCGAGGTTGTCGTACGTGTACCTGGTGACGATCTTGTTCGGATCGGAGTTCGGGTCCGACATTGTGGGGCTCTCGTCTACTTCCCGCAGGCTGTTGCGCACGTCATACACGTGCTCGAGCCCGCGACCCAGCGTGTCCCGCTGTTCGACGAAGCCGCGCGACGTGGCAGGCCGCAGCGATCGCACTTTCGAGATTAGGCTATCGTTGACGGATATGCGCATCACACTTGGGCGGATTTTCCAGCGCGTAGCCTGGGTGGGCACCACTGGTTTAGCTGCCGTCCTTCTGCTTCTAGCGCCCACGGCGTCATCAGCCCAGACGACCGCCGAGCGCGCGGGCTTCGGCTATGGCTTCAACGTGCAACTTCAGCACTACGACAAAGTTGCACGCTCCAACGTCATCGGCGACATTACCCAGGCTGGCTTCAACTGGATGACCCAGCAGATCGAGTGGCATGCGGTCGAACGCGGCCCGGGCGACTATGACTTCTCGCAACTTGACAATATCGTCGGCGATGGCAACGCAGCAGGTTTGCAGATCATGCTCAGCTTCGCTCACGCGCCAGCCTTCTACCGCAGCGCGACCAGCGGCCTGATGCCTTCAGACCCCAGCACCTTCGGACAGTTCATGCAGGCAGTCGCCGCGCGCTACGTGGGCAGGGTACAGGCCTACGAGCTGTGGAATGAGGAGAATCTCGATCGCGAGGCAGGCGCTGGCAACGTCGATCCGTCCACGTACTTACCGCTCCTCGAGTCCGGATTCACCGGAGTCAAATCGTCCGATCCGGCGGCTCTGGTTGTGCTGGGCGCGCCGAGCCCGACCACATCCAATGTTCCCGGCTCCATCGTCGACGACATCACCTACCTCCAGCAGCTGTACGCCATCAACGGCGGCGAGGCCATCGGCTTCTTCGACGTCCTCTCCGCCCATCCGAGCGGCTTCTCCAACCCGCCAGACTGCACGCCGGACACGCCCCAATGCAGTCTGTCTGCCGCCTGGAATACGGATGACAGCTTCTTTGCCTTCACGCGTGTGAGTCAGTACCACGACATCATGGTCCAGAACGGCGACGGCGCCAAGCCCATCTGGTTGACGGAGTTCGGGTACTGCTCGAACCCAACACCACCGCCCGGCTACGAGTACTGCAAGTACGTTACTGAGGCTCAGCAAGCCGTGTTTCTGGTGCAGGCGTACACGCTAGCCCGGCAAACACCCTACATTGGAGCGATGTTCCAGTGGAACCTGAACTTCCAGATGGACGTCCCCCAGTCAGACGAGAAGTGGGGCTTTGCCATCGTTCGCGCGGACTACAGCGGCCGTCCGGCGTACTTCTCCCTGCTGGGCATGCCCAAACCCTAAAATGGCTGCAACCATGGTGAGACCGCCCCAAACGCATCTGGATCTACTCGACCGACCGCTCTTTGCCCACTTGGCAACCGTAGCCGCCGACAGCTCGCCGCGCGTCAACATGATGTGGTTCCTGTGGGATGCAGACGCTGGTATGGTCAAGATGACGCACACCAACCAGCGCCACAACTTCCGTAATCTGCAGGCGAACCGTCACGTGGCGCTTTCGATTGCCGATCCGGACAACCCGTACCGCTTCCTGCAGGTGCGCGGCGACGTCGACAACGTGGAGGCCGACCCGGCTGGCGCGTTCTACCAGCGCCTCCAGATGCGCTACCGCGGCCAGACGAGCGAGGTCCAGGACCGAAACGTCCGCGTGGTCTTGAGTATCCGTCCTACCGGCTTCACAGCCCACTGAAACGTCGCATTCTATGGACCGATGTGGGCGTGCTAAAAGTACACATCCCTTATGACCCAGAGCTTCGAGGCGGACACACGCAGGATCTTCGACGGGACCGAAGAGATTGACATCGAGACGTCTGGCTCCGATGGCGCGCCAGTACATCGGACCACCATCTGGATCGTCGTCGACGGAGATGGGGTTTATGTTCGCTCGGTCCGCGGACCAGCCGGACGCTGGTACCGCGAGCTCCTGGCCAATCCGCGCGGCGCAGTGCATGCGGGCGACACCGTGGTCCCGGTTCAAGCCTACCCGGCCACGGACCCGGCCACCATTGCGCGCGTGAGCGACGCCTTCAACCATAAGTACCAGGCCCGCTGGCCCGGCCCGACTGCCAGCGTGCTCCGCGACGAGGTACTCGCGACTACGCTACGCCTGGAGCCGCGCTCGCCGTAAGGTCGTGCGAAGCGGGCCTCAGGGCTCATACACGTTTGCGCATCCTCGGGTCGAGGATGTCGCGGAGTGCGTCGCCGGCGAGGTTCCATCCCAGGACGGTGACGCTGAGCATGGCGGCGGGCGCAACCAGCAGTCGGGGCTCGGTCAACATGTAGGTACGCGCGCCGCTCACCATGGCGCCCCACGAGGGCGTCGGAGGCGGGGTGCCCAGCCCAAGAAAACTGAGGTATGCCTCCGTGAGAATCGCTCCACCCAGCGCGGAGGTCGCCACGACGATGATCGGCGGCAACACGTTCGGCAGCAGGTGGCGCTGCATGATGCGGATGTCGCTCGCGCCGATCACTCGAGCGGCGTCGACGTAAGCCTCTTGGTTCAGCGTCAGAACCGCGGAGCGGACCACGCGATTGGTGTACGGAATTTGCACCAGGCCGATAGCCAGGATGACGTTGGTCAGGCTCGATCCCAGAATCGCCATGAGCAGTAGGGCCAGTACCAGCGAGGGGATCGCCTGCTGGCTGTCCATCAGGCGCTGGAGAACCAGGTCAGTCGCGCCGCCGCGAAATGCGCTCACGATGCCGACGAGCGTGCCCACGAGAGTGCCGAGTCCGACCGACAGCAGGCCTACCTGGAGCGAGATCCGGGCGCCCCAGATCATGCGGCTGAGCAAGTCGCGGCCAGACTCATCCGCCCCAAGCAGGAACGGCACGCCGTTGGGTGCGAGCGTCCCGGGAGCGGCGAGCGTCTTTCCTGGAAAGATCCGGGTCGGATCCTGCGGCGCGAGCACCCCGGCCAACACGGCCAGCAGCGTGATCAGCACGATGGTCGCCAGCGCCAGAGCGCCGAGCGGCTTACGGCGGACGGCCATAGCCAACCCAAAAACGTGGCGGGGGTCCGGTGGCCCCTGGCGCTTTAGCTGGCTCGGCAGCGCGATCGGAGTCGCCATCATGTCCTCCTACGCATACCGAATTCGAGGATCGATGATCCCGTAGAGCAGGTCGACCACAAGGTTGAAGAACACCACCACGGTCGCGATGAACAGGACGTTACCCTGCAACTGTGTGTAATCGCGCAGCTGGATCGAAGTCAGTGTCAGCAGTCCGATGCCAGGAAACGCAAAGATCGACTCGATGATCACCGTGCCGCCCAGCAGCCGCCCAAAGTCGCTACCGGCCAGAGTCACCACTGGCACAAGCGCGCCCTTGAGCACGTGTCGCCAGACCACGGCTGCCTCCGGCAAGCCCTTGGCGCGCGCAGTGCGCACGTGGTCGCTGCGCAGCACTTCGAGCGCACCCGAGCGGGTCATCCGCATGATCCCTCCTGTGAGAATCGCACCCAGCGCCAGCGCCGCGGGTAGCACCTGCTGGAGGTTCTCAAGTGGATTCTGGGTGACCTGGGCCAGGCCCAGAGGCGGGAAATAATCCCACCACAGTGCCGGGAAAAGAATCAACGCGCTGGCGATCACGAAGCTCGGCACCGACAGTGCGAGCATAGACATGATCCGACCCAGATAGTCGATCCAGGTGTCCTGAAACACCGCCGAAACGACGCCAACCGGGACGGCGAAGAGCATCCCGAACAACAGCGAGAGAGCGGCCAATTCGGCAGTGATCGGCACCCGGCTGAGGATCTCAGTCGAGACCGGCCGGAATGTATTCATCGACGTTCCGAGATCGCCGTGCACCACGCCGCCCAACCAGACCACGTACTGGATGGGCGCCGGCACATCCAGCCCCAACTCGACACGCATGCGCGCCATTTGTTCGGGCTTTGCGGAGAATTCGCCCTGCATCTTGGCCACCAGAGCATCACCCGGCACCAGCCTGATCGCAATGAACACAATCAGGGTGACACCCCACAGCACCGGAATGCTCAGCAGTAGCCGCCGCGCTAGATACCGCAGCATTAGCCTTGGCCGCGATCGACCCAGATCCGCTCGGCGTGCGCCCACCCCAGTTGCCAGTGGAAGCCCCAGTTCCTGGCCCACGGCTGGTTGATGAGCGTTTCGAGCTTGTCGTAGGTGGGAATCAACCACATCTGCTCGTACAGCTGCTGCTGGAACTGGTCCACCAGTTGTTTGCGTTTCTCGAGATCCAGCGCCTGTGCCTGAGCGGCCCCGAGGTCCTCCAGCTTGGGATCTTTGACTCGCCCATAGTTGCGCCCGCCATTGGCGGTATACAGCTGGCGAGTCGCGGCGTCGATTGAGGCTGAGCTGAAGCCGACGCCGTTGCCGAAGACAGAGTACTCACCTGTCTCGCGACGTCCATACGAAGTTGGCACGTCGACGGCGTCAATAGTCACGTTCATGCCGACGTCCTTCCATGCCTGCTGAACGGTTTCGACAAGCACCTTGGTTGACGGCGATGGGTCCGGATGGAAGTCGATCGGCACCAGCGTATCGCCAACGCTCGCCTCCTGCAGCAGCGCCCGAGCGCGGTCCGGCTGGTACTCGAGGTACTCGAGGCCCTTGAGCTTGTCCTGAGACCACGCGTAATCGGTGAAGGAACTGGAGACGAACGGCATCCACTGGCCCGATCCATGAGCGACGTCGCGGATGAGCCCGTCGCGATCGAGTGCCATCGACGCTGCACGCCGGACGCGGACGTCATCCCACGGCTTGCGGGTGGTGTTGAGAACAAGTCCGCCGCCCGACAGGAAGTGCACGCCGTCCCATCGCTGCTGGCCCTTCATGCCCTTGACGAGCGGTTCCACATCCGGTGTATCAGGCTGGAAGCCCCAGCGGTGGCCGGCGATCTTGCCCGAGCGGTAGGCGGCCATGCGCGTGGCATAGTCCGGCATGACGTACAGGATGACCCGGTCGAGGTATGGCAGCGGCTTGCCGTCGAGCTCAGACACTTCCCAGTAATCCGGGTTGCGGTCGAGCACGATCTTCACGCCTGGCTCCCAACTTTTCCACATGAAGGGTCCGGTGCCGATCATCTTCGAACGGAAGTTGCCATCTTGCTCCCACACCTCGTGGGCCAGGATGGTGTTATTGTCGACAGCCAGGTTCATGAGCGCTTCGGCGTTGGGCTTGTCCGAGTGGAAGATGACCGTGTACTTGTCCGGCGTCTCCACGGCGGTCACCCAATCGTAGAGCCAGCTGTATTCAGGACTGTTCTTCTTGTACCAATCCACGGTCCAGGCCACGTCGGCCGAGGTGAACTCGCGGCCGTTGACCGGCGGAACGTTGTGCCAGCGGATGCCGGGGTGAAGCTTGAAGGTCAAGAGCTTCCCGTCTGGCGAGATCGTCCACGCGTCGGCCATGTCGGGCTCGACCTGCGTATCGCCGTACTCGGTGCCCCGGAACTGGACGAGACGGCGGTAGACCAGACTCGACGAGATGCGCAGCGGGCCATTGACCGAGTGCATGATCTCGAGTGTCTCGGGGTCCTTGCCTACCGACGTCTCGAGCGTGCCGCCGCGCTTTGGCGGGCCGGCTGCCTGCGTACCCGCCAGCGGTGCCCGTCCGCCCTGAGCCGCCACTCCAGTCGGCGCAGCCGGTGACCCAGCCGCCACCCCAGTCGGCGTGGCCGCTGATCCGGCGGCGGTAGTTGTCTGCGGCCCTGCCGCGGTTGGTGCCCGTTGCGGTGCCCGCGTCGCCGCTCCGCCTGCCACGGGCGCCGCCTGCCCGCATGCCTGTAGCAGCGAGGCTACCGCGCCCGCGCCCGCGACGAGCACAACGCGCCGCAGCACGCTCCGCCTGCTGAGTCCTATCCGACTGGTCCCTTGTGCCATACTTGATCCCCGTGTATGCAGCCGTCCCGAAGCATTCGCCCGCCGCTACGCGGCTCCCCTCGAGTCTTCAAGAGAAACGTTTTCAACGGAAACAGAGAGACAGTTCCTTTGGCCGGGAGCGAGCGCAGCGAAGCGGGCCAGCTCTCCATTCGCCTCGGCTGACTCACGTCAGCGCCCGGTGAAGCGAGGCGCCCGCTTCTCTTTGAACGCGGCCACGCCCTCTGCCAAGTCTTCAAGGTCGTGGGACTCCGCGACGGCCGAGCCCTGGTGCCAGTAGGCGGCGTCGGGGCCCTGGCCCCAGCCCTGATACACGGCATGTTTGGTCAACGCCAGCGACGCCGTTGGACCGTGTGCCAGGCGCTCCGCCAGGGGCTCGACCGTGGCGTCAAGCTCGTCCGGTTCGACCACCTGAGTCGCCAGCCCGAGCCGCAAGGCCTCCTCAGCCCCGACCGGCTCGCCCAGCAGGGTCATCTCGATGGCTTTGCCCACCCCGACGTATTGCTGGAGTAAGTTGGTGCCCGTCGCGAGTCCGCGTTTGATGAAGGGCGCGGCTAGCTGGGCGTCGCGTGCCATCACCCGAAAGTCCGACCCGAGAGCCAGGTTGAAGCCGGCGCCGTAGGCATAGCCCTGAATGCGCGCGACGATCGGCTGCGGCAGAGTGCGCATCAGCCTCACCGTGCTGGTCCATCGGCCAGGCCCACTCACGTAGTGCTTGATTCGGCCGCGCCGGCGCAAAGACTCCTCTTCATCCGCTCCGCGCTCGCGCCCGAGCTCGTCGCCGGCACAGAACGCGCGACCCGCGCCGGCCAGGACGATGGCGCGAATAGAGGGATCGTCTTCGCAGCGCGCCAGCGCCTGCCACAACTGCAGACCGACCTCGTGGTTGATCGCGTTCAACTTCTCGGGACGATTGAGGGTGATCCGGGCGATCGACCCGGTCTTTTCGAACAGAATATAGCCTGGCTCGGCGCTCACTGCCATGTGTCAGCCTCCCCTAGTAAATGACCTGCTCGGCGACAAGCCGGCGGAACTCATCCTCGCCCAATCCGAGCACATCGCGAAACACGTACTCGTTGTCCTCACCCAGCCGGGGCGGCCTGCGGAACGCGTTCGGTCGCTGCTGCTCAATCAGCCAGGGTACGCCCAGGACGGATTGCACGCCACCGTCGAGTCGGTCGACCTGGCTGGTGAAGGAACGCGCCTGGAGGTGCGGGTCGCACACGAGCTCACCCGGCTCCAGGCACGCGGTCGCGGCGATGCCGTACGCCTGAAGGCAAGCCGCGGTCTCGTCGTTCGGACGCGCCCCGGTCCAGACGGCGATCGCCTGGTCGATCGCATCGTGGTGCTGGCGCCGGCCTGCGAATGTGGCCAGACTCGCATCGGCGAGCAGGTCGTCGCGGCCCATCAGCCGGCACAGACTGACCCATTCGGCGTCCGACTGCACGCTCAGCGCCACCCACCGATCGTCGCCGGCAGCCGGGTAGGCACCTTGCGGCGCCCACACCGGATGGCGGTTGCCTCGCGCCTGGAGCACCTCCTCATTGAGGCCCCAGGCCAGGATGGGCTCGGGCAGCGCCGCGATGGTCACCTCTGCCATGGACAGGTCGTACAGGCTGCCCACGCCGCTCGCCCGTTGGCGCCAGAGGGCCGCCAGCACCAGCAGCGTCTCGAACGCGGCCGTGAGTGGATCGGTCCACACACCAGCGGCAGAGCGGGGTGGTCGTCCGGGGTGCGCGGACAGCGCTGCCCAACCGGTGAAGCACTGGATGAGTGTGCCGTACGCCACCCGCTCGCGCTCGGGCCCGGTCCGCCCGAGCGCTGAAGACGAGACCATGATGATGCGCGGATTGATCGCGCGAAGACGTTGGTAGTCGAGGCCCAACCGCTCCATCACCCCGGTCGAAAAATTCTCGACCACGACGTCGCTGCGGGCGATCAACTCGCGCGCCAGTTCGCGGGCACGCTCCTGTTTGAGATTCAAGGTAATGCTGCGTTTGCTCGGGTTCAGACCCTCCCAGGCCAGGTCGCGCTGCGACAGGTCCGCTCGTGCAGCGGACTCCACCTTGATCACGTCGGCGCCCAGGGCTGCCAGATACCTGGTGCAGATCGGGCCAGTGAGGACCCAGCTGAAGTCCACCACCCGCACGCCCTCCAGCGGCCGCAGCACATCCCGCGCCGATCCCACCGCTTGCGAGGACTCCGGCCCGTCCGGTGCCAAACTCCCGCTCCCTGCCGGTGCCGCCGCTGCATCCGCGCTGGAAGCCGCCCCGAATTGACCCGTAGCGCTCGGCTCCGTAGCACCCCCGCGCGCAGCTACGCTGGGGTGCTGGTGTGCGCGGAGCTCGGTCAGAATCCGCGCGGTGTGCTCACCCAGGCGCGGAGCGCGCGCCGGCGCGGGTGCAGAGACTGGCTCATACTCCTCCAGGTGGTAGGGGCGGCCGGGCAGCGCGAGCCCCGTGAGCTCTGGATCGTCTACGCCGAAGAAAAAGGTGCGCGCTGCGAGCTGGGGTGACTCCAGCAGATCGGTTGCCGTTCCCAGTGGGTAGCACGCCACCCGGCGCGCCTGCGCCGACTCGAACAGGTCCATCTTGGTACGGGTCTGGCTCCACTCGGCCAGCAGTGGATAGAGCGCACTCCAGTTGCGTTCGCGCTGACTCCGATTGACAAAGCGCGGATCGCTGGCCCAGGCAGGCCCGCCCATGACCTCCAGCCAACGGGCCCACTGGTGCTCTTCGCGCGGCGAGATGGCCACCCACCCATCCTGACACGGAAGCAGGGCGACCGTTGGGTTCGATGGCAGGTCGGAGAAGACGCGGTGCGCAAGGCCGGTCTTCACCGGACTGTTGAAGCGCGAGTTGTTGGCGGCGGCGAGGGCCTCCTGCCGAGACACGTCAAGGTGGCTGCCGACACCTGTTTGTTGTGCCACCAGCAGCCCGTGCAGCGCCGCCGTCGCGGCCGTCTGACCGGCCAGGAAGTCCGCCGCGTAGGTGGGCAGGTTGAGTGGCGCCAGGTCGGGAGTATCGACCTGCAGGGACGGAAAGCCGTGGGCGAACCCGGAGCTGTGGCAGGCGATCAGGTCATTTCCCCGCCACGTTGCCCGCGGCCCCCATTGACCGAAGGCCGTTAGCGAAACGACCACCAGCGCGGGGTTCGCCGCGCGCAGTCGATCCAGACCCAGCCCGAGGCTTTCTCGACCACCGTACCCAAAATTCTCGATCAGGATGTCAGCCGTAGCAACCAGCTCGAGACACGCAGCCCGGTCGCCATCGTTCGCCAGGTCCAGGACGATGCCCGTTTTGCCTGCGTTCAGGTACAGGTACAGCCCGCCGCGTTCGGGGTCGGGCTGGCCTCGCCAGAACGGGCCGAGCGCACGCGTGGTGTCACCGGTTGACGGCTCAACCTTGACCACCTCGCCGCCTAGGTCTGCCAGAAGCTTGCCCGCGTACGGCCCGGCCACATCCTGAGCCAGCTCGAGGACGCGAATTCCGGCCAGCGGCATGCCACTCATGAGCAGCCCCAACGGTCAACTGGTGACAGTCGCATCAGCGGGGCTGGTGCCGCTGCAGGCGCGGGTCGAGCGCACGCCGCAGACCATCCCCGATCAGGTTGAACGCCAGCACGGTCGCGAAGATAGCGATGCCTGGCGCGAACGCAAGCCACGGTGCAGCCTCGAGCAGCTGGGAGCCCGTGCGCAGCATCGAGCCCCACGTGGCAGTCGGCGGCCTGGCACCCACGCCCAGGAACGACAACGCAGCTTCCGTCACGATAGCGCTCGCGATCAGCAGGGTGGCCTGAACGACGATCGGGCTGCTGATGTTGGGCAAGACGTGCCTGGCAACAATGCGGACCGACGAGGCGCCGAGCACACGCGACGCGGTCACGTACTCGCGTTCTCGCACGGACAGCGTCTGCCCGCGCGTGAGCCGCGCGATGAGCGGCATGCTGGTGATGCCGATCGCGATCATCGCATTGCCGACGCTCGGGCCGAGCGCGGCGCTAATCGCAAGCGCCAGGATAAGCGACGGGAAGGCCTGGATGGAGTCCATGACGCGCATGATCAGCGTGCCGGCGGTGCCACCCAGATAGCCCGCCGCCAAACCGAGCGACACGCCGAACGTGAGCGCAATGCCCACGGCGATGATCCCGACCTGGAGTGACACTCGTGAGCCATGGATCACCCGCGAGAGCACGTCCCGTCCGATGTCGTCGGTGCCGAGGAGATGCCGCGCCGTGGGCGGCGTGGTCAGCTGCGTGTAGTCCTGGAGGTTCGGCGGGTACGGCGAAATCAGGTCCGCAAACATGGCGCAGAAAAGCACGATACCCAGCACGACGATGCCCGTCGGCACCAGGCGCGTGGCGAGCAGCTGGCGGATGAAGCGGCGAAGTGGAGTGGCGCGCTGAACCGGCTGGCTCCAGACGGGAGCGGTCGCAACCGGGCCGATGATGGCAGACTGGGATGAAGCCATGCTACGCAAAGCGGATCCTTGGATCGAAGTACGCGTAGGCCAGGTCTGACAGCAGATTTGCCAGCATGACCGCCAGTGTCAGGATCACGACGGCGCCCTGCAGGACTGGAAAATCGCGGAAGAAGATCGCATCGACGGCGGCGCGTCCGACACCCGGGATCGCAAACACCGTCTCTGTGATCGCGGCTCCGGCGACCAGGTTGCCGACCTGCAGGCCAAGAATGGTGACGATGGGGATCATGGCGTTCTTGAGCGCATGTACCAGGACCACGCGTTGCTCGCGCAGCCCCTTGGCGCGCGCGACGACGACGTACTCCTGATCGAGCACTTCCAGTAACGCCGAACGTCCCTACCGCATGATGACGGCGGCCGAGTGTGTGCCGAGGACGACGGCTGGCATGATCAGCATGCGTACACTCAGGCCCGGGTCCGTGAAGAACGGGGTGTAGCCACTCGGCGGCAGCCAACGCAGCACCAGGGCAAAGATGTAGATGAAGATCAGCGCCTGCCAGAAACTGGGAATCGCCACTCCGCCCAGCGCGAACACGGTGGTACTCACGTCGAGCTTGCTGCCCGGTTTGAGAGCCGACACGATTGCCACCGGCAGGCCGATGAGCAAACCGACCAGCAGGCCACCGAAGCCAACGTAGAGCGTTGTGGGGATCCGCTGCATTAGCACGGCAGAAACCGACTCGCCCGTTCGGATGGACCGTCCCAGGTCTCCGTGCGCTAGGCGCCCCACCCAATCGGCGTACTGCAGCCAGATGGGGCGATCGAGCCCCAGGTCGTGTCTGAGAGCCTGGTACGTGGCCGGATTGCCGGCGTTTTCGCCAAGAATTGCCGCCGCTGGATCACCTGGCAGAACGTATAGCAACCCGAATGAGATCATGCTCACGATGACCAGTACGGGGATCATCCCGACGACCTGCCGGAGGACGTACTCTCGCATGCCTGACTACAACGGAACCTTTATGCCCGAGGACGCGGTCGGCTGGTTACACGACACGGGCCGCATGAAAGTCCGCGATCTCGGCTGGCGAATAGCCAATCTCGCACAGGATCTCGTCGGAGTGCTGACCCAGCGTAGGCGCGGCGCGCGTGACAGCGCCCGGCGTCTCCGAAAGCTTGATCGGCACGCCCAAGGTTTTCATCCGTCCGATGACGGGATGATCCACCTCCACTACCATCTCACGCGCCTTCACGTGCGGGTCGTCCAGGATCTCGGCCACGTTCTTGATCGGACCGACCGGAATACCCGCGGCCTGAAACGCTTCGATCCACTCGTCGGACGACCGCTTCAGGAATTCTGCCTGCAGCAAACACGAGAGCTCGCGGTGGTTGTTCACCCGCAGCGTAGCGCTTGCGAAGCGTGGATCGTCGATGAGCTCGGGTACATTCAGCGTTCGGCAGGCCGTTGGCCACAGCCGATTCGATGGCCCGATATTGACCCAGCGCTCATCAGCGCACTTGAAGGCGCGATAGGCGGCTCGGCCACTGCCCTGCGGCTCTGGGATTTCCCCCGTGCCCCAGTACTCGGCGGCACGCCACGTCAGCCACGAGATAGGCGTATCGAGCAGCGTCGACTCCACGTGTTGCCCCACTCCACTGGTCTTGCGATGCAGCAGCGCCGAGACGATGCCGAGCGCGCCGTACATGCCGGCGCCCATGTCGCAGACGGGCGTGCCGACTTTGACTGGCTCACCCCCATCCGGATTTCCGGTGATGCTCATCAGACCGCTCATGCCCTGGGCGATCAGGTCGAAACCGGCGAAGTCAGCGTACGGACTACCCTCACCGAATCCG
>JAABUQ010004231.1_pt1 | contig 24793 bp, 16 predicted proteins | sample 5560001 | NCBI WGS metagenome assembly JAABUQ01 (sample SAMN10711888, study PRJNA513371) | rock metagenome | isolation source: Antarctica rocks | place: Antarctica: Victoria Land, Finger Mt nord | collected 2015-12-18
TATATATTTTATATATTTTATATATTTTATATATTTTATATATTTTATATATTTTATATATTTTATATATTTTATATATTTTATATATTTTATATATTTTATATATTTTTATTATAATAAAGAAAAAGTTTAATTAAACATATTTATATAAAAAAGGAATATATTTAAACAAATTCAAAATTTATTTAAAAAAATATATTTAAAGAAGTTTATTTAAAGGATTATAAGAATAAAATAGAATAGATTATATGAAATATGAGAAAAATTGAATATTAAGAGAGATAAGAAGATAATATGAGGCTATACGCAGGTCTTGGTATTATATATATATTCTGTATATACTCCGGTATATAATTAGGAGCTATATTAATACTAAGCCTATTAAAACAATCTTATATTTATTTTACTCAAAAGCTTTATTTTATTACCTTAAAAGTCCCCTATTTTTTTAATAATAACTATTAGTTCTTCTATCCTCCTAGAGGATAGGGTTAATAATAATTACCTATTTATGAAGTTTAGTTTGTACTTTATTATTATAATAATTATATTTAATTATTATATTTTATATTATTATTTATTATATATTTTAATAATTTTAATAGTTTTCCCTATTAATATTATTTAAAGCAAGATAATTAAATATAATACGCGATCTTTATAACCGAATTATAATAAAAGCGGTTTAAATATTAATATAACTAATCTAGGAATATTTTTAAAAGAAATTAAAAATAAGATATATTAAATTAAATTCGAAAATACTTATTTTACGTTATAGCTTATAAATATAAAAGTTAATACCTTTAAAAAATAATAATAAAATTTAAATATAAATATATAATTTATATAGAATAATAATACTTTATATATAATAATTATAATATTAAAAGAACTTTATATTAAAGATTTCTTATAATATAAGGATAAATTACTTAAAAACCTTAATAATTAATTTTAGAAGCTAAAAAATTTAATATAATAAAGTTTTAATTATTTCTTTAATAATATATCCAAAATTTCCTTTGCAAAATTAGGTTTAGATAATATATAATTAGAGTATATTCGGAATATTAAGAAGTCCTAAAATAAGCCTCTCGAGTATACCTTTAAGGTCTTTAAAAAAATATTAATATATTTAATTTTATATTTAATTTTATATTTAATTAAAGTTATATTATATTATAAGAATATAAAATAAAAAGAATATTAATTAATTTATAATTTCAATATTTGTTTTTCTAATATCGAAATATAAATAAATCCTAAATATAAGAAGGAAATTATTAAAAAGTAAGCTTTTAATAAAAAACTATTATTCTATATTTACGGTCTAATAATTATAATAGGAAAAGAATTAAATATTTATACCGATTTTATAATAAAAATATCCTGCTTAAAATAATATAATAAAATCAAATAAAGTTCTTTAAAAAGTATAGCAAAGTAATATATATATACTTTCGAAGATAAGGTAATTTACTCTTTAAAGGACCGAATTATTAAGCCAAATTAGTATTAAAAGTTATTTAATAATAAGCGTTAAAAGGATAAGTTAAGAAATATTTGATTTTAACCTAATTATAAAACAAAGAATAATTATAAAAAACCTAATAATTTAAATTAAATTTTAGTTAATTTTAAACGTTTATATTCCCCTGAGAAAAATAATAATTATTATTATTATAAGCAAGTAGGTTATTAAGTTAAGAATTGCCTATTTAAAAATCCTATTAATTCTATTATAAAAACAGGAAATAATAAGGCTTTATAAATACCTTATAAGCAAAGTAATAAAAAAAATTAAAAATAAAGTCTCTATTAAATATAAATAATATTAAAGTATTTATCTTATAAAAATTGAAGCTTATTAAAATCCTTTTAAATAATAAATTAATATTTAACTTAATTAATTAATATATAATTATATTATATAATTTTCTATTTAAGGATTATAGTTTGCTTATATTCAAATTAATTAATAAATCGAATATATACTATTATAAGGCCTATTATATCTGTTTTATTATAAAAGATAATTAAAATTATTAAAAAGAATATAAGTTATTTTTTTATATTATAAATTAGATCAGGCTTTAACTAATTATTAGAATATTAAATCTTAAAGATCTCCGTATATAGGCTAATTTCGGAGCAATAATATAAAGATTTCTCCTTATTATTAATAAAATTAAAATTAAAAATATAAAATATTTTAATAAAAGTCTTCTTAAATTAGCAAGAGTAATTAAAATAATATATATAATACTATAGCTAATCCGTATTTAAAATAAAGAGATAACTTTGCTTAAAAAGCTTAAAACTTATAAAAATATATTTTTTAAAGATAAAATATTTTAATTACTAGCCTTTAAAAAAGGTAATTATATAATAAAATTAAAAGATAAAATTTTTTTTTATCAATTTATTTATAATTTTTCCAAACTAGAGCTTAAGGAACTCCGTTAGTATATCGATAATATAATTATATAAAAGATAATCTATTCCTCGGTATTATTAATAAGAATATTAATTATTTTTATATTTAAAAAAGATAATATCTTATAATTATATATTAATTATAAAAGTTTAAATATAATAATTAAAAAAAAAATATCTACTCCCTTTAATTATAGAAATATTAGATTATTTAAATAAAGCTAAAAGATTTATTAAATTAAAATTAATAGAAATATATTATCAAATCTATATATAGGAAAATAATAAATAGAAGACTATATTCTATATATAATACGAGTATTTTGAATATTTAATAATATTATTTAGCTTAATTAATACCTTAGCAACTTTCTAAATATATATTAATAAGGCTTTAGTAAATTTAATTAATATAATATATATAATATATTTAAATAATATATTAATTTATTCTAAAGACTTATTATAATATTAGCAATATATATACGAAATATTAAAAAGGTTAAAATAATATTCCCTATTTATAAAATTATTTAAATATAAATTTAATTAAATAATAATTGAATTTCTTAGCTTTATAATATTTATATAAAGTATATTTATATCTTTAGAGAGAATCGTAATAATTACGTAATAACCGGTTCCGATATTATTTTATTAGCTTTAATAATTTTTAGGGTTTATAAATTACTTTTATTTATTTATTTTAAATTATTCTAAAAAGGCGAGTCTTTTAATTAATTTATTAAAAGATAATAAGGGAAGTAAGAAGTTTAGCGAATTTAAATAATTAAAAAATATTATATAAGCGTTTTATATTTTATATAAAGTTTTTATATAAATACCTTTATTAATATATTTATATATTAATATTACTACTTTAATAATAATATTTATATTATAAAAGTTTTAATAGATTATAATAACTTAAGAGGTTTTATAAATATTAAAAAGTTAAATTTTAAATAAATTAAATAAGCTTTAAACTTAATTATTTATAATTTTGAAATTAATTATAAACTTAGGAAAATAAACCTAGCTAATATATTATTATAACGTCCTAATTATAAGGGTAATTCTAATAATTTAAGATAATTGCTATTAACGTTCTAAACCAAATTAGCCTTATAAAATAAAAATCCGTAAATAGAATATTTATATAATATACTCGTTATAAGGATATTTTAAAAAGCTAATTATATAATATTTATATTAAAATAAAAGATTAATATAATTATAAAAACGGCTTATAAAAATTATATTACCGAGATTACGAATTTAATTAAAGCTTTATAATAAAGTAATAACTTTATTAAAAATATATAATTAATTAATAAAGAACTTATAAGGAATAAATAAAAATATTATTATAATATATAGAATTTTATTAATAGAATTTTAATTACCTAAAAATATTATTATATATTAAAAGATAAAATATTAAAATAAAAGTTTCTCAAATAATATTATAATAACCTCTTAACTAAATATTTCGGAGTAAAGAAAATATTCGAATTATTATAATAAAAATATTAATAGAAAGATATTGTTATATATATAAAATATTATATTAAAATATATAATATTTATTAATATATTAAAGTATAATAATATAAATTATATAGAAAGCTTTATAGTTTATTATAACCTAAAAGGCTATAAGCAGAGATTATTATAAATTTTATTATTAATTTATTATTAAGCAAGCAAAAAGGTTATATTTATAATATTATATTAATTAATAAGACTATAATAGCTATAAAGTTTATTAATCTCTTTTTAAATAGAATTATTAAATATAGCTTCTTAGAAAATATAATATTTAATAAAGGATTTCTATTTATAAATATTTTCTAATCCGAATTATATTATTATTTTAAAATTAAAAAATATTTATTAATTATATTTTACCCTTAAATTAATAATATAATAGAATAATAAAATTAAATTTTAAAATAATATTTATATAATTATTATAATTATAAACAGAGTAATTAAGCTATATTATTATTAATAACAGAATTTATTTATAATAATATTAAAATAATTTTATTTTTTATATATTATAATTATAACTTTACTATTCGTTTCAAAGATAAAATATTTAAAGATAAATAAATATTAATAGTAAAGGAAAAAGTAAAAAAATTATAATTTATTTATATTAAATTTAAGGAAAGTTATTAGAAAATAATAAAATATTAATAAAAATATTATAATAAGAAATATAAACTATAAACGTTCTTTGTAAATAATTTGATATTATTATTTATTAAAAACTTAAAGTAAAAGCGTTTTAATAAGAAATTATTTTATAAGTTTATTAGTCTTTTCTAAATATTTGATATAATTGGAATATAAATTTATTGCTTAGCGTTACCTAATACTTATTAGATCTACTTAATCTTTTATATTTTACTATTAGAATCTTATTATAATTTATAGGAGAATAATTAGAAGTATATATTATTTTTTAAGTTAATAAATAATTAATAAGAATAGGAAATAAAAAAGATATTAAGGAAATACCGCCGGAAAGGTATTATATAACATTAAATCAAATAGAAGGGCTAGGACCCAAAATATAATAAATAAATTAATAAAGAAAATATAAGAAATATTATAAAAAGTATCCGGAACTTTGAAAATAAGGCAAAAAAATAATAATTTTATTAAATATAAATATATTTATTATAAATATTCTGAAAAGTCCGAAAATAGCAAAGAAAATATATTATTTAATAATTAAATTTATATATTAAGGGTATAGTAATTATTTAATTTTAATATTAAATAGGCCTAAAAATTTTATCTCCTTAAAGCTAAGCTTAATAATCGCTTCTATATTAAGCTTATACCGAAATAATAATAACGTAGTATTAATTATAATATTTATATTTATATTATTTCTTTATAATTTTAATAATTATAAATTTAATAATTCCGGAATCTTTTTCCTCCTTTTCTTTTACTCTTCTTTCTCTTCTCTTTTTAATACTTTTTATCTTTATATCCCTTTATATAAGGGTTAATTAAGCTATATAAAATTTAATATAAAAACGGAATTTATATTTCCCTTTTTTTTCTCAGGTATTATAAGTATTATTAAAAAGGTTATAAATATATTCTTAGGCTTTATAACTTTATCCTTCTTAATAATAATATCTCCTTTTATTTTCTTAATAATAAATTTCCTTTATAAAAGTTAACAAAAACTATATAAGATTATTAAATATAATAATTAAAGAAAATAAACTAATAACCCTTCTAAATAAATAATAAGGGAATTAAAAGTATCTTATAAAGCGATAAATTCGCGGTAATTATTATAAACCTTTGCTTCTAAATCTTTTAATAACTTCTTTATATAAGTTATAACCTTAATAATCGAAGATTTATATATAGAATCTTTTAACTTTATAGCCTATAAAGAGTTATAATAGTTTTTGATAAAAACTATCTTAATAACCTTCCTGATAAGGTCGAGGACATTAACTTTAATATATATAAAAAAAATATAAATATGAGTATAAAGGATATATAAGGAAATTATATACTTATTAAAATTATAATATTCCTTATAATATTAAATATAAATATAATTAAAAGCAAAGCTGGGATAAAATAAAATAATTTTACTTTTAAAAGTAATAGTTATATAATATAAGCAAGGAAAAAATATATTATATATATATTAATTATAACTATATAATAACTGCAAAATAAATATAATATAATAATATATAATAAAATAAAACAAATAGAATATTATAAAATAAGAAAAATATATTAAAGCTTATATTTATAGAAAATATAAATAATAATAAAATAATATTTATATTATTTACTTCTATTCAAAAAGCTAAATAAGAATAAAAAGTATTATATAAGATATTTATATAGAATATTATAAAGTAAATATTGCTATATTAATAATAATATAGCAGGAATATATATATAGAAACTATAATATAACTATTATAATAATATTCTTGTTATTATTAAGCAAAAGGTTAATTATATTTAATATAAAGAATATTAAAAATATATAAGGTTTATAATATACTATAATACTTAAGATAACTATATATAAAATACTAAGGGTAGAATAGCTTTAGTAACTTATATAATAATAAAATAATAATTATTATTATTATTATATTTTATTAATAATACTTATTTATCAGGGTATATATAAGTATTTACTTATAATAATAATTATAATAATAATAGTATTATATATAATTAGTATTTATTGCAATATTACTAAAATATATATAACCTTATATTATATTTATAAGAAATAAATATCAAAGTAATTATAAAAAGAAAGCAAATATAAAAGAATTTTTTAATATTATAATTTTCTATATATTAGACTATATTATTAATATAATAACGCTAATATAATACTAGAAAAAAGAGCTATATATAATAATAAATAATAAGCTAATTAATATTTATATTATAATTATTATATTTATTAAATAATATTTAAGATATAATAATATTATATATTCTTTTCCTCTATATTTCCTATAAGTTTGAAAGGTTTTTGAAATATTATATTTATAAATATATATATAACAAAAATATTATATATATAGAAATCGTATAAAGTATATTAAGACTCTTTTCCCCTTATAATATTTATAATAAAGGGTTTTTAATAAGTCTATAAAAATATTATCTTATTATTTTAAGATATTAGGGACTAGTATTTTAAAAGGGGGATAATTATAAAGCTATATATAAATCTTAATATTATATATATATTCCGTATATACTCCGGTATATAATTAGAAGTTATATTAATATTAAACTTATTAAAATAACTTTATATTTACCTTGCTTAAAAGCTTTACCTTATTATCTTAAAAGTCTTCTATTCTTTTAATAATAACCGTTAATTCTTTTATCCTCTTAGAGGATAAAATTAATAGCAATTACCTATTGATTGAGTTCAGCTTGTATTCTATTATCATAGCAGCTATATCTAGTTATTATACTCTATATTGCCATTTACTATATACCCTAACAGATAAGCCAAATTCCAGTTTGGATTATAACCAAGTTGGCCTTATCGTGTGCCGTACCTCGGCCGCTAGCTTCCGCTCTAGAGACTTTGAATAGGTACAGATGCAGAGAATGATCTCGAATTAATGATTGCTTCTTGACTTGAATCGGATCTGCGTGAAGAGGTAGTCGCTTTCGGCCTACCTAAATTCTGATCTAAACGGCTCCATCGGTGCCTTACCTACCTACGCCTACGCCCCGTAATAGCTATTAAGTCTTATGCATTATTGCACCTGTCAGCTACCTGCTCTACATTATCCTTCTACGCTGCACAAGAATATTCACGTTTTGGAGGTGCTTCCCTTGAGGATATTTGATGCCGATGGGACAGCTGAACGAATATTACCCTCTACCTATAGCCATACGTAAATCACCACCCTTCCCTCTTCCTTCCCTCTTCCAGCCTTTCTCACTTTATGCATCTCTCAATATCATATTTCATTTTCAATTTCATTTGCCAATACCCTTTGCTCCTGTATCGCTTGCAAGGTATCCGCTCCGCAATCCTTCCAACCCTAGGAAGCGCCCCACAGCCCAGCCACACCATCGTCATATATGAAAGCTAAGTCTGTTGAATTGCACGCAAAAATGGACGAAGTGGTGAAGAGTTGGGGCGCTAGCGAGCATTATGGCGGGTCTCTAAGTAGGGAGAAAGAGATGCTGGCTTGGACGCCGATGGAGAATTTTAATATACGGCCTGGGTATTGAAGGCTTTGGTCTTGGGAAGGGAGGAAGTACAATTGTTATCACATGAAGGTTTTCGGAAGCAGCTCCTGAGAAGAAAATGGCAGACCTTATTGAGACATCTCGAGTGTCCTGAGGGTGAGCTTTTCGATACTCGCCGAAGTGCTTTGTGGGCAAGGTTGCTTAGTGTCCAGAGGAGACCGTGGACGGTAGAAAATCCAATCATTGCGGTCTATGGAGATCAAACGCCCAAGTTGTACATTGAGACTGGAAACTTCGCACAGTGAGAAAACGCCTTCAAGATTCAACACCTTCCCGCATTTATTGAGCCCATTCTTGAATGAAGGTTATAGGAAACCGTCGGGTTGTGACGAGAGGTGAAATGAGCGAAGAAACCGCAATGTAAAGACCCGCGGCCACATGTAAAGCATAGATACAATCATTCTAGTGAACAAAGCTCCGTTCTGGTCGGCGCTGAAGATGCTCAGCCTTACATCTCCATCTTACTATTGTCCCAACTCAGAAGGCCGTTGGACTCCTTCGAATTGTCCTCTTCAGTCTTCAACGAGACTTCGGCTGGGGCCGTTTGTGGATTTCCAGATTCAAAGGGTTCCAGAAATTGGGCACCCTCGGACTTCCAAGGCTTTTCGACCTTTTCCGGCGTCGGTCGTGGTGTTGGTAGCGACTTGTACAACGTCTTCCGAATCTTGTGTTTTTGCGGGGCCGAGATGGGACTGTATCGCTCCGTGTATTTTCTCTTTCTCCTTGGGTAGCGACCAGAAGAAGTGCTACTTCGTTGGACCTGCTCTACTGAAGCGGCGGCCTTAGGGGTGCTGTGCCACCATGTCTCAGCGAGCTCGTCGACAGAGAGATCTGCAAGAGGAATCATCGCCGAGAGATTTGAGGGTTCTCTGGTAAGTTGTCCTGGTAGCGGTATGGCTGGCGGTCGGCTAAGCCATGGGAGACGCAGGAACTCATCTACTGAGGGTCTGCTCCTGGGATTAAATCGTAGCATGTTCTCTGCTATTGAAAGAGCGTCGTAACGTTCGGCATCCTCTTTATAGCATCCGTCTAGCTCCTCATCTAGGCGTGCACTAATGTGCTTGTTGAACATCTTGCGGGTCGCTATCAACGGCATTGGCATGTGAACACCAAGCAGGTCAAGGAGTAGTATGCCCAGAGCATAGATGTCGACTTTATTGGAGTACTGACTGCACTCAGCTTTGGCCAAACCATCGTTTCGAACTATCTCTGGTGCAATATATCTTGGGGATCCGACGAAAGACACTGGCTTTTTCGGGGAGATCAAGCCGTAATCGGCAAGGACAAGATCAAGAGGTTCGTCTCTTTCATTTCGCACTAGGACATTGTCCGGTTTGATGTCTCGATGAAATTTGCCCCTCTCATGTAAATGGCGCAAAGCTTCGAGAATCTGGCGTATGGCGTCTTTTATCTCGTTTGGACTGAGCTTCAATTCGCGCAGACTGCCCCGCGAGAAGTAAGGCATAATGATCGCAAAGCCTTCTTCGTATTCGAAAATTGCATGTGCGCGAAGTAGATGAGCCTACGGTTCAAGATAAGCAATGTACGCGAGTGCGTTCCGAATGGAGAGCATACGTGGTGGAAGGTTGGTGACACATAACTCTCCCGAACCATATATACCATGTTCTTTGGGTTCCCTTCTTCATCAAGGGTATCATCATACTCCAAGACTTTGACAGCATAGATCTTTCCTGTATAAGGGTGTGTATACTTGTATACAATTCCTTGTCCGCCCTTTTTCAGCTTCTCTTTCTTATAATGCTCTAGTGAAGGTTCCTTGCTCAGCAGATCCTCTGATGGATGCATTGAGAGACAATATCAACAATATCGAGTAGTAAAGGAGGGTGTATCGGTGTATACTGTAGCGCGAAGCCAGACTCTCAGAGTTAGGTTGAGACAAGAGTGCGATTTTGAGCAAGAGCAAGAACGCTATTTGTATCCTTATAATAATTCAGACGAGAACAGAACTGTTTCAGGATTGCGTGAGCAGAACGGAGCTGCTTGCGCACCACAACACATTTCGCCTCTTCTCCTTTGAATGGTGTAGGCCAAGCGGGCACAACTCCAGCCAATTCCCACATCTGTCAAGGCTTGAGACACCTCCTGCATATTGAAAATAGCTGTAGACCACAAATGTCGTACACGCAACGTGAGAACGCTGTGCCTGTGTGACTCCAGTGTTTCGAAATAGCACTTCCATTCCCGTTCAATGCATCAAGTAGAGAAATGGATTGACCAAGCTTGGCATCTCATTCGCACTGCAAGCGCTAGATGCTAGATCCCGAATATCTTTCTCAGTCTAGCTTGCTTCATGCACCAGTTGAGGTCTGCATGAGCAACCTCAATTGTAAAGCATTGGCTGTGAAGATTTATCCTAAACGGCAGCGCACCGATCCGGCAATCCGCACCAAATGTCAAATAATAGTTGAAACCGCTTCACAAGGCAAAAATGATTGGCTTGTCTATTAATAAGGACCATTGACGTTAATTGTTCTATCTTCGTATTACTTGCGTTTAATGGAGCCATCTCATTGGACCGGTCATTGCCGCAGCTGATGTTGCTAAATATCGCAAATTTGGGTAAAACTACCATCCGAGGTTTGGTGCAAAATTGGCGCAGCCCCACCACCGAAATACCTAATTTTTAAAAGAGTGTATAGCTCTAACTATACACCCAACTCCAACATTTTCTTTTGGAATGCGATTCGCACCTAGTAATCTATCTTGTAGACTTCAAAGCAAAATTAAAAACACCGTGGAACTATACTTTGCTGCTCCAAACTTTGCCTGGCCACCTTCCACTTGCCAATCCTCGATCACAAACAACTCAGAGTGGGAATCCTGATTAAAAAGGACATACACTCTTCTCTACAGCATATGCTGGTCTCTCTTGAAGCGGACATATGTAAAGAAACTTGAGATCATGAAGTCGGACCGTAAATGAGGTCCGCCATCGCTGGATCCGGACCACTTCTCACCCAACGACCAAATCGGTCGACTATACTATCACCATATGGCGGAACCCGACTGGACGAATGTCGGAGCTGTGAGAGCTTGGCTTGAAAAGCGCTACACTGTTACTGATCGTCGAGATGGTTCCCCCTTATTTCAGTATTTAAAGGATGAGCTAGGGAAGGGTAACAAGATTAAGGGGCGAGAGAGGCATTTATCTGGAGCTGAGTTCCTGAGATGGCTCGGAGAGACGCAAGGGACGAACGCTTTCTACTACAGGATGGGTGAGAAGCAGGTCACGTACTATCCTGAGTACATTGATGAAACCTCACCAGAAAGCTCGCTGAGCCCCACCGACGATGGCAATTGGTCCGACCCAGGAGCGTCAAAGTTGCCTGAAGGACACAACGCAGACCATGAGTTACCCAAGCAACCAATGATGCAAGCAAAATCGAAGCCACAGAAAAGCAAGTCTGCGCAGCCGCGCAAGAGCACGAAAGCAAAGAATTCGACTTCTTTGACCGGGAACGCTGCATCAAGGCCTGCAAGGACTAAAGCATTACCCCGCGAGAGCAAGCCAAATGCCACACATAAAGCCAAAGGCGTGAGGAAGAACAATTCAGAGGCGCTGCAAAAACAAAGGGTCGGTGCAAGTACTCGTAAATTAAGACCCAAGCGGAACAGCAAACGTGCTAGTACAGGTAAAGCAACAGTCCACTCTGGAGAACTAAACACGTCTAATATGTAACCGATCTAGAATTCTTCTATCCAGATGCTAGGCGTCGCGCGAAAAGGGCCTCATGATCAGCTCTGACTCCGGAAGTCATTGCTGGATTCGGGTACCACATTGCCAGCCCTCAGCTAGAGCTGGAGGAAGGCCGAGGTCATCAGGTACAATCTACACAACACTCTCGAGCTATCGTTTGGCATGGAGCAGAGGATCTGCGTGAAAGACCCAGCAATCCTGGTCAAGGTTCTCAAAGGATGTGTTTGTGGACCACATGTTGCGTATTCAGCAAGGGATGGAAAGCCACGGCACCTACGCCGAGTCAGATCCTGACTGCATTAATTCAGATGGTTATGCTGTGTAAAAAATCAGCTTTCAGGAAACATGGGCGATTCAGTGTCCGAGTAAGTTCATATGTACATGGATGTTCTCGTATGGATGCAGCGGCACCCAATGACTGCAGTACACGCCAGCCGTTTTCAAGTTGAATGAATTCCAGTCCCTGATCCTGATTCGCCTTCTCTCATGTGCTATCTCGACCCCCTTCCCCTTTTGTTCGCCACCATAATTATCTCTCACGATCCCATTCCTTGAGCTCGTCTTCCCCAACCCCACAGCGCACCTAATAAACACTAGCGATGAAGTCCCACCCGTGCAACATCCCAGCTGCGAATTTTCCATCGTCGTCATAGTAGAGCCGAAAGGTCCTTCTAATCAAGATTTCTTTTACAGAGTCTCCTCTATCTCAGGCAAAGCCAATTCGACAACTTGATCGAATACCTTCATTCGCATCATCGAGACGCGTGATTCCTTGGACGCATTCAATACTAAATAATGAGGTTAGCCATTAGAAAGGGTGATCAAGGACGAATCAGATCCGATTTTCACAATCTACGTTGACAATTCCGGTTCCGATGAATATTCTGGTAACGTACAGCTACTTTCTCGCGCATCGATCCTCGACAGCTTAGCTAGAAGGAAAGAAACGCACCCTTGTCACCAGGACGTACATTAATTTCTTAAAGGATCTGGGAAAAAGGGTAGCCTCTTTTGGTATGCCCGAACGCCATTTCATGCAGCCTTCATCCAGATCGGCATGGCTGTCTACGCCTATACCGCCCTGGCCGTATTGCAAGCTTGTTGATGCTTGACAGTAGCTGTAAAAGTGAATACGATGTCTCACAGCAACGAAATAACGCAGACAGGTTTAAAGCAATTTAAGTAAAGTAAGTGACAGGTATAATAAGAGCTCTTATACCAGACAGCCTCCTCCCCTGTCAGCGATCTCCAGGTCGCTTTGCTCAGACATTTTGGAACCACCTGTGCAAGAGGGCTTTGTCCGCTGTGAGCCTCTTTGCTGGGTCAAAGTTTGTCAGGCCTCCGATGAGATCCTTGAGATCAGAGTCAAGTGGCTCCACATTCCATCGGACGAACGGTTCACGCGGATGCTCCTTGTTAAAGCCATCCCGAAGCACTTCCAGCACTTGGCACCAAGGGCTGTCACCGAGGTGCCTCAACAGCCCATCGAGACTTTCCAAGTCCGCAAAGTAGGAAATCTGGCGTTCAAGAACATGGGCAAGTGGTAACTCACCTTCGGGAAGCGCCTTGGCATCAACGTATAAGATGACGTGCTTCAAAACAGCATAGGTACACTACATCATGTTATCAGCTGCAATCCGTAGCCCGGACGAGCCAAGCTTTAACATTCTTCAACTTACCACGATGCCGAAAGAGAACATGTCGGAAGCTTTGTTGACGCGACCTTCGGCATGAGCTTCTGGACTACGCCAATTCTGGTTGCCCACTTGTCTACCTCGAATGTTGCTGCCGGGTGGAACGTAGGCCGAGTCTTCTAGATCGCCAAGACGGACCTCATCAATGGTGATCCCATGGCTGGTCTGGCTCCACTGAACCAAGATGTTGTTTGGTTTGATGTCTATAATGGCTTAGTAGTTATTGTCAAGGGAGCCGGTTGTATGACAGAGATTAGGCTAACCCGTATGCACAATATTCTGATGGTGCAGCTCAGCAAGACCACGTAATGCATCTCTCAGAATCCGCTTCGTGAGTAGCAGAGGCAAATCTTGTTGAGCCAGGGAGAGCAAATGATCCTTGAGATATTTGAAGACGAACATGGACCTGTCGGGGATCGTGTCTTGCAAGAGGCGCAGATAACGACTACCAGAGAGCGCCCGCTGCATGTTTTGATAGTATTTGAAGTCGGCTAGGACGTCCTTGGCTATGAACTTCTGGTCTCCGCATCTGACATGAAAGACGTTAGCGGGTCTGGCTATGCCAGCAACATATCTTATTAGATACCCACCTTATGAGATAGACGTGGGATGGCGGGACTTCCTTGTATTGAAGAATTCGCTCAATAAAGTAGTGTCGCCCAGACTGCCCGACCAGCTTCTCATTTGGAGATACCTTGGATTGCGTTTCATGGTGCGTCAAGTCATCCCCTAACACAATGCTAATATGACGGGGTAGTCCTGCACTTGCCCATGATGAGAGCCTGTTAGGGAAATGGGATAGGTTGCAGTAGAGATTTATAAATGAAGGGGTGCACCGTTGGAACATATCGTTGGTCATTATAAAAAGGGTTTCATGAGTGACTACTTAAGTCATAAATCATTTGGAAGCCAGGTGTCTCTCTGCCAATCGTTTCAACGTTCATCTATTGTAGATTCGAGCAGGCGGTTAGCTCCGGGTGATGAGGCGAATAGGAGGGGTACTGGGGAGAATGCCGAGAGGGTGTATAGGAGGGGAGAGGAAGAAAGGGCGTTGGCCGATATCTTTGAAGATACTGTTACTTGATTCTATTTCTATCTAGCATCTGTTCAGCAGGACCGACTCAGACGAGATAAGAGGGATAAGCGATTGGCAATAAGTTGGCAGACAGGGGGCAGTAAATATTTGAAAAGGAAGTAGAAGGTAGGGATACGAAGGATAAAGTTGAAAAATAAATAGGAAAATGGCAAAGGGTAGAGGTCTTTGTGGTGCGAGAACGCGGCGAGTCGCCACAAGGCCAAGCGTACGCTGGAGCAAGAAAGGGCGCCCCTTTTACCGAATCGTATATTATTCATTATGTTTTGATCTCAGCGCTCATTTGTGCCTTCCTTCACTCGTATGCTACCTTGCAAGGCATGTGCTCTAGACTATGATACACTCATTACGCGTGTGCGCCTCACGTTGCCCTCCCCGTTGTTCACTGCCATGCTGCCAAACTCCAAAAATGTATGCAACAACGCAACCAGGCCCAACCTCAGCCAGTTTGTCTTCACGTGAACGCCTACCAGCTCGGTGGAAAATGAAGGAGATTCGTGTGCCGAGTTACTAAATATGTTAGAAATAATACAAGACAGTTGAAGCAACTCCAATGCTTCTACATCGCCTGTCCAACGTGTCCAGCGTCTAGGCTCCCAGCCCCTTCTGAGGGCCCTTCAACAAGCTCAGCACTTGAGCCCAGGAGAGAGGGATTATCAGGACTCGCAGTATGGATGTTGTCGCTTGCCCGATGTTGCTGCACGTATCCCAGGCTCGATGGTCGGTCGTGCTGAAGATCGGGCGCCAAAGAACCAAGCACAGAAGACGAGTGCCTAGCATGTCCGCTTTCATCTGGCTCAATCTCTTGGCTGGTTGGCGAGTATATGCTGGAGATCAATGAGCTACCCCCGGTCGATGCGTGCGTTCCGTGCGATGGAGCCTTGCGATGGGCCTCGAATGGTAGTCTCCTTGTGGTGTCTTCCGAACCTTGCAAATGTGCTGTAGGCTGAGTCTCAGGAGTGTAGAGTCTTGTTCCCCTCGGTGTCGGCGAGGGCGACTGAGGTACTGTGGATAGCCTGGCGCCTGTGTTGCGTCCATGGTCGGTCGAAGAGTCACGCTTCGAGCTCTTTCGAGGAACTGTTGGGGCTCGCGTACTCTTTCTCGTGCTTTCGCGAGTTGGTTTTGAGCTCGCTCTCGAAGCAATCCGGCTTGGAAGTTCAATGCCACCTGGAGTCTCGATTGTCGGTAGCATGGGCGGAAACGGTGAGACTGGGCTTTCTCGATTCGTTGGCCATTCCTCGTCTGAAACAGAGCTGTGTTCGCTACGCTCATCTTCACTTGTCAGTGGAAATGGTGGTGCCTCGTCAGGCAAGTGTCTCGTGCCTGCTCCAATCGCATCGCCTTCATCGCTGAGTGCTAAGTCACGACTTCTCTCTGGTTGAATGATACCTGGATTATCGGAGTAAGGGGTATCTTCTCCAGGCACCCCAGCTCCTAATGGCGTACGACGGCCCATAGGAGGGGGAGCCCTTGAACTTCTGACGACCTCGAAACCTTTCCCTTTTTCCTTGGTCTTGCCTCCAAATAGGCTCTTCAGCCAGCCCGACGCTGAAGATACTGGTCCTGTAGGATCTGCAGGCCCTGTCTTCAAACGTCTAGTAGGAAGATTTGACAACGCGGGTCCACGAACACCATAGTAGAAATCGACTTCTCTGGTGGCATAATCAGTCTTCGAGACTCTCGGGTCCTCCGCATCAGAGTCAGCACGTTCCCGACTTCCCCCCAGAGGAGGCGGTACAGGAGTCCCCCGCCTCGAAATGAAAGGTCCCTCCGCCCGATTTGGCGAGCCTTCAAGATCAGGACTATGGTGGCTCCACCGCTTGTTGGCCCAATCAGCACTACTCCAAGAACCTCGAGTCGGCTCTTCGGGTGTATTTGCTTCCAATGTCGTCCTTCTCGGCCTTGGTGGACGATAGTAGGGATCGGCCATTTCAGCATTCCTTAGATTCACAATGCCACCAGGAGCCTGCAGCCCATGACCTGCGACCTGAGAACCCCCGGGTAGAAACGAAAATGCGCTTGCTCCTCCTGATATTGGGGTGTCTCCAGCGCCGCCAGCACTGACGGAATCTAGGCCCACACTTCGGCGTGCATCTCCCGGACTCTGTCTATTGAGGAGGATGGCGGAACTACCAGAAATGCTCCTGGATCTCCCCCCATATTGTAAAGATTTTTGATCGCCCTCTTGGGCCAAAATGGCGGCGTCGGATGCCATACTCTGTCTTGCCCGTCCAGATCTTCGGGGGTTTCTTCGGGAGAGCTGCCGCATTCCGAAAACCTGATATACATTTATCAGTAAGCCAAGAATTCATATAAGCAATGGTAATCCAGAAAGACACTACATACCTTGACAAGACCTCCACGGGCGGCACCTCCTCCGACGGTTTCTTCGCCACCTGCACCTGCGAGCCTAGCCAAGACTTCGATGAGCGTCTGGCAGGCGTTGAGGAAGAAGCCGAAGACAAGGACAATGGCGTGTAGAAGTAGAATAATGTACCCTATCCAACCTCTTGGAGCATCGCCAACGTTGAGCGATGGCAAGAACGCCACACTGAGAACGATGGTCACAAGTCTCATGACCGCAAAGAATGTGTGGAAGGCGTTCATAGAAGTTGGCGAGTGAAAGGGCCGGAACGCATTCAGCGTCAAAATGGTTATCACCTCGCAAATGGCCAGAAGTACTACCTGTGCAATCCCAGAAGGCTGGACAGCCCCAATCGCAATGCCACGGAGGAAAGTGAGCATGACGGGTACTAGAGCGAATGTCGCGGCGTTGTCGGAATACGTGTTGTACAAAGGTCCGTACAGAAGGACGGTTGGTAAATCATCAAAAAGGTATGACCGGGGCCGAGTCGTTGCCACCAGCCAAAGGAGGTAGCCAGCGAAGCCGACAAGAGCGACAATCAAGATAGCCGACACTCCAACTACCGAACTCGGCGACTGTCCAGCGATGACCAATTGATAGGTCGACAGGGCTACAATAGGTAGCAGGAAGTAGTTGAAGACAATCCTAATGGCGTTGCCGAGACTGAACGGTAGATTCTTTTGCCGAAGGTCCTCCTGCTGGGTGTTTGATACAAAACGATAGGCCCAGCGAGCCGCGAAGCCAAGCTGTATCAGTACGATGATAGCAGCAATGATCACCGCTAGCCATATGACCATTCCTGCCCATATATCCTTGTCTGCAGTCATCCCCACGAGCTGGCTCATTCTGTCCAGACCATACGTCCCATTGGCCACATAAATACCGTCCACGAGACTGTGAGAGCCATTGCCTTGGCTAACAAAGCTCTCGTTAAACATCAAAGTTGACCAGCTGACTTGGCTGACGACCGGTTGGTAGAATCCCGGATAGTTCAGGCTTAAGGATCCAGCCAACACTACAAATTGGATGTACTGAAGGCAATCCCCAAACCCCGGTGTGACTAGTCTCAGAAGATCATCATCTCGACCATAATTGCTCGTGAACCTGAATATGTCTGTGGAGCCCCAGGGGCTGAAAATCGCAGCACAGGCTGTGGCGATGGCAACCAGTACGAGGATCGCCAGAGGTACGTAGGCGATGGCGTCGCTCAATGTCCGTCCAAGATCTGGAGTAACGTTTGCCTGAACGCACGCGAGCGGGGCAGCGTTGAGGTCGCCGGATTTCAAACGTAGGATTGCGTTGATCGAAGTGAACGCGTAGCTTGAGTATAGGTCTCGTGCAACAGTAAAAGCTGGCAAAAGTGTCGCATTAGTCCTGTAGTTTGAGAAATAAGTGTCAGCTTGCTTCTCCCTGTCACTCATTTCAAGCTGCAAGACTCACTCGTCGACTGTGGTGTTGAAGAGAGGAGCCAATGGGCATTGTGTTAGGGCCGAGCTGTTGCAGAACCTAGTTGCTGGGGGGTTGTAGGGTGTGTAGTCTAAAACGTTGAACTGTGTTGTGAACGTGGTGTATTTCTGTTGATTCGCTGGCCCAGCGATATCCGGTATCTTTCCTACAGTTTCATTCGGATTTTTCCAGTATTGCTGATCAGCCGGATTTGGGTAGGGCTGTATAGTTGCTATTCCAGAAATATTGCCAAACACCGTGACATTAATGTTGTGGCTCACAGCTGACGAATTGAAAGACGCCCATGCGAAGAGTGGCACGAACTGCAGTTCAGTAGGATTGTTCGAGTTGACGATGTTCGGATCTAGGCAGTTCGTGAAAGGGACGAAGGCAGCGGTTGAAGGCGTAGCGAATAGTAGCAGCGCTGAAAGGATGAGGTACAGTAGAGCTTGAAATGGGGGCCTTGGATTCCTTTGGCATGGACACGACTCGGCAGGTGTGGGACTATTGAGCGACCACCATTCAAGATGTACGACATTCCTTGCATTTTCCTTGTGCCTTAATTCAGTCATCATACGGTCACGGCGGTCCCGCTTCCGGATGTCAGACACAGTGCCCGTCGCACTGAAAATTTGGTTGTGGCCATGCCTGTAGCTCTCGGCGTTCATGACTTCATCCTCCCATTGACACAAGCTTGGTACTTAAGCACTAAGCCTAGAGATGCTTCAAAGACACACAGGACAGTAGTGGTCGGCTTCCAGGCAAAGAGTCGTCGTAAGGTAAGAGATGACTACACGGCTGAGAAGGCAGTGCTGAGGCGATTCCCAACAAAGCAGTGAAGTGCAATCCTAGCGCAGAGGTATCTGAAGATCAGATTGAGCCGAGGATGTAGGAGTAGCGAGTGTGGAGAGGATCGAAGATGAGGGATTGGAGATAGTAGTGGGCTCAAAGGCGGTACAACGTTGGGGGATGGGACGGAGGAAGATGCCTGCCAATCCTGGAAAATGAATTGGCAACAAGTGACGAATTATTTTGGGCACTAGAGGCTTGGCATTTGATCCGAACGTGCGAGGGTGCTAGTTTGCGCCCTTTCCTGCTTGTCTCATTCTGCTTTCTACGGCCCTACACTTGCTCCCCATCATCCTTCTGTTTCACTTTCTCAGATAGAAGCGCGCCACGGATCCCAGGTCTTTCGCTCTTGCGGGTTCGAGGAACAAACTCTATATTCGGCGGCTGTTGCAGGATACTGCTCACGGTAGAATTGTGTTTTCAAAAAGCCTCAGAGGGTGATCTATTACGCAAGAAGCGATTCCGAATCTCGACTATCGAGGTGGAGTGCAAATATTCCAGTCGAATGCTTGGACGTATTTCTCCCTCGCCAGCTCCTAACACAACGCCATGATCATGGATACCAAGCGTTGCGCACATATCGCAGAGTTGGACTTTTGCCTTGCGTCTGACGTTTCAGAAGCATCACACCCACCTTTATTCGCCGACTTCGACGTCCGAAACAGTAGTGTCCATCTAGGGTAAAAGGCAGGAGCGCAGAGAATGAAGCAGACCCCAAATGTGCCCCCACTGCCACACCTTTGAGAAACCCAATTCATCAAGCGAGGGAGCCTAGACTATATTTCCCCACTTGGTCCTCTGCAATAATGAGTCTCGATACTGTAGCCTGGAAAAGACGACTTCATTTTTGGGGATCCGATCTAAGGTCGACCGGAAGTGGCATTCAGCACGAAATCCTCTCACGGAGATGCCTCGGATGAAGGAAGTCTTCTCTTGTCTCCTCTTCTTCCGAGGTTTCCGAGCCTCCGCAAATAGAAGCGGCCGCTACGAGCATCATAAAGCTTGGCAACGGCTTCAGCCGCTAAGGCTTGCATTAACTCCTTGACCCCACAACTGTCGTGCCCCCACTGTTTGCTTGAACGATTAGCAACCTCACCACTTCTCACCTGTCCTTATATTATCCTTGACTGGTCTACATGCATATACCGCTGACCTTGAAGGCTATAGGGGAGGCATGCTGCCATCTGCCTCTTGCAACTTGAAGCGACTCATGACACCTCACCACGATGACCGAGGCCGCACCACTCCCAGATGAATTGCAAAAGGACAAGGGGCTATTTGGCAAGCAGAGATGGCGGGGCAAACTCTTTGCCAGTGAGGATTTTCTTCCTCGGAAGGACCAACAAAGCAAAGGGAGCAACGATGAAGAAGTTGCTCAATTCCTACGAGCCGCTGCACCCAAACCTACCGTCACAACCCAGTACTCGGCCTTAACGCCCTGCATTGACACTGCCAGTGCTCCCAGATGGCCCTCAGCGACCAAGGTCGAGGTCCCGATGGCAGCAGAAGATGGTTATCATCGCCCGAAACCAAGACAAAACAAAGGCCTGCGAGTAAAATTCATGTCCACGCCGGTAGTGATCATTGGCGAGGGAGGAGATGAGGCGAAACTACCATCGCGAGATGTATCAAGATCAAATACAATATCACCAGAGGATTCATCAGTTCGTCCCATGTCTCTTCCAAGAAGACCTACAGGGCTCGAAGACCCTGCCACTGAGAACAAGGGCCTCCAAGATGATAGGGAGGTTTCACACGTTGGACAGAAAATCTCGACGACTTTTCTTGGGCATAAAAAGCTTCCAAAACCCCCACAAGTATCCGTGCAGGACGACATGCCACAGGTTCAAGAGTATGATGTTGGTAGCCCATACGACCAGACATCTCGAAAGAGTCTTGACTCTGCATACTCGGATGATCATGAACCTAGGAAAGATCGGCTCGACACAAGTGCCAGAAACGAGACTCCATCTATGTTCCCAGAACACATTAAATCGTCTGACCACTCTTCGATACCCCGAGTCTCGCCGGAGCCGCCTTTGGGACCTCGGGCAACGTCGCCTCGACCAGTATCACTTCAAAACCCGGATGCTCAACAAACATCGAACGCAGATAGTAGTCTGCCATCAGTTCAACCAGAATCCGTTTCAATTTCACAAAATGAGGAAGCCCACTGGGCAGGGCCTCTCTCTCTGCGCAATGTAGCGAAGAACCTTGGCATTGATGCATTTGATGACTTTCACACGCGTGCTCGGCGTTTTCATGAGATCTTCCGCTTGGGTATTGCTGTCCACCAGGATCTGATGAGTGTGCCGTTTACAAGGTGGGTCCAAATAGCAATCTGGTGGTTTCTCAAAGGCCGAGGAGAGCTCGAAAGTGCTGTCCGTGCCCGACCCCATAGTGCGTGCCGGGAAGACAGCGGGCAGCCGCAAAGCATACCTTCGGATTTGAAGCAAGCATATGTCAATCTTGCTAAAGCTTGGTGGATTGTCAAAGAGGTCACGCCAGATCATCCAGACCTCAAAAGGTTCGGCAGTGCGAGCATGATCTCGATGGCTGCGATCATTCGACGCTTTGGTGATCCAACATTGGCTAGCTTTGTTGATGCCCATGTAAGCCTAATCGCAAACATGCGTGCTTTGGCAATGTCAATGAAACGAAATGGAAGATTGCCGCCCGACATTTTTGAGATTCAGAAACTCCACACCCGAGTCTTACACAGCCCTCTAGACCTACCCTCAAGTGTTGCAAGCCTTGTCTCGGGCCGTTCCCAGCAGGATCTTGATACCCCTTCTCACTCCTTGATACCAATTGGGGATAGCGAGCACCATTTCAGCTTTGGGAGGGCATTCGTCGACGTCTTCTTAACCTCACGACATAAGCAATGGGACATGATTCGTGTACCTTCCGTTGTCTCAATTCTACGCAAGAAAACGGATCTTGATACAACTGCTTTGATAACAGGTCAAAGTGGTGAAATTGATCTCACAATCTCACCAAAAAGCACACAGGCCAGTGGTTTGACTTGGAAAGCTGTGCACTGGAGACCTTCTTCCTTGGCATTGTACATGAACCTCTCTGAAGACGTTGAGTTTAGTATCAAATTTTCTGAGGAAGGTTTCAAAACTTTGTGGGATATCTATGACTACAATAGGGAGATCCAGAGAGATTCGGAAGGGCGGGAAGGAGAGCAGCCAGTCTTTGAATGCATAACTCGATACCTGCAGCTCTCCAGAAAGCTTCCACATCCGAAGTCCTTCCCACAAGGCCCAGTTGAAAATTGCAAGATCCGGATCTTCGCAAAGACTCTCACTGTATCAAATGGTTCCAGCGAGCGAAGGGTCGACGTTGGCTATCGCGTGATGGTCAACACTTCTTTAAAGTTAAAAATTGTCAGCACTTATTCGCAAGATTGTGGTGCAGAGAAGCCTATGATATTCAGTCGTCATAGCCGCGATGAGGGTCCCAGGCTAGGCTTAACACTACCCACCCCGTGGTTGTCGAGACTTGACATCGTGTTTTGTAACATGTATGAGCTCGACAGATTTCGCTCTACCTTATGTGACACAATTACGTTCGAGAACGACTACTGTTCGCCTTATTTGCCCCTACAACGCTTGGAAATCTGCACATCTACAGGAACGGAGTTTGAGCCCGACGATAGTAAGCTGTCCGGCTATGCTTGTAACTTAGATCTACACTGGCAGGGAGTACGTATCATCGAACGAAGACCTTCAGTTCACGGAAGTAATCAGTCTTCAACGGTACGCTCACGTAATCGCCGTCTTATACTTCAGGGCCAACTTGGCCATATCACAGATTACATCAATTTTAGTAAACTCATACGTGCCCTTCCATGTGACTTTTCTGACGCATTTTAGCATCGGGAGAGTTACAGATGTCCTTGAGTGCAGACGATTTGAATGAAATCAGGTTTCTGCGGCCACGGCAAAAGGATGTCCTTCTAACACTTAATGATGCCCACTATCAGGACAAATTAGTCGAAATATCGAAGACGGCCTTGTCTTCAATGGCCGCCTCAGACACAGTGAGAGCATATGGATTTCGATCGTTGTCAGGTAATGCTTCTTAATCCAAGGAACTGTCTTTCCTCCAAGCCCCTGACACAGCTGTAGATGTGCACGCGTTTCAGAAAATGGTGACACAGTTTACAGTGCAATACGATGGGTAGGTTCGCTTTAGCAGACGGTTCTAAGAGCCTCTCATGCTAATTCTCACCAGGCTTGCAAGCAGCTTTCTGATATCCAGGAGACGTTCAATGGTGCCCATTTCCAAGCGATGGGAAGTCACTTCTGCGCGTATTCAGCTCCTACATCTTGACAAGACTGTTCAGCTGGCAGGCTTCTTCAAAGACCCTATTCATGCCGGCTCCATGAACTTCGTGCTCAAAGTTACCGACTTCTTCGAGACGTTCAGTCGATCTGGTTCCTTTTATCTACGGATCATAGATGCTAAATTCGCTTTGCCGAGGGAGGGCAAAACCAGCAACAAGGAATTCGTTTGTCTTGACACCCCAGAGTGGCCTGGCGAGCACGATGATATTACTGTCGGATTCGATGACGAAATGGGTACGCTCTAGTCCCTTCCTCGTCCAGTGACTTCCTGCTGACCAGCTTACAGAACGAGATAAGTTTGCAAGTCATTTGCCTGGTACGGTCAAGAAAGCGTCTACGATGGGTTCTCTGAGGAGGTGAAGGACATCAGCTGGAAACTTCAGGGTTGCAACAGCGCAGATTTCAAGTTCAGGGGTGTCTCTCCAATCGTTCTGCATAGTTAGCTGGTTGCGAATACCCTCGATAGACTCCTGTAGTATCAATCTCGATATGAGCCGAGCATTCAATGGCGTAAGGTAGAATCTTTGCTTTGGGAAAAGACGGGAATGAATTTCCCATGCACCGATATCGCATTTCCCAAACATCCATATCGTAAACCACCGAACTTCCAAATTCCATCTCCACTCTCCAACAATGGAGAACCGCCCAAACGACATAGAACACATGACCAACGGCATAAAAAAACTCTCCGCCTCCCCTCCACCCACCACCACCTCAAACCCCGGCTCCCTCGCCCCCTCCACCCTCGCAATCCATGCAGACGACACCCTACACACCACTCCCGATGTCTCCCCCGCCATCCACGTCTCAACTACATTCCGCTACACCTCGGACCCATCTCAATTAATCCCAGAGAAAGACCAGCCAGTACATTTCCCCCTCGCCAACCCTTCCCCAAATCCCCGTCCCCACCAGAAATCTCGCTCAGCCCCACTAACCCCCCCTTCCACCTTCCAGGCCCCCACACCCAGCGACGCACACGTCTACTCCCGCCACACCTCCCCCACCCCCACGCGACTCGAATGCATCCTC
>JAABUQ010004232.1_pt1 | contig 24793 bp, 24 predicted proteins | sample 5560001 | NCBI WGS metagenome assembly JAABUQ01 (sample SAMN10711888, study PRJNA513371) | rock metagenome | isolation source: Antarctica rocks | place: Antarctica: Victoria Land, Finger Mt nord | collected 2015-12-18
ATAAAATATAATAATATTAATAATTATTTATTTTATTATTATATAAGTTATTAAAGTTATTCTATTCTTAATATTTTATATATAATTATTTTAAATATTATAATATATTTAAATAATATAAATATAATTAAGTTGAATTATTAATATAATATATATATATTTATATAATTGCAAAAAATATATTATATATATATTTATAAGTTTTATATATTTTCAATATTCTTTATATTAAATATAATTAACTTTTTATTTAATAATAATAAAAATATTATTATAATAATTATATTATAATTTATATGTATATATTTTTGTTATATTATTATTAATATAACGGTATTTATTTTGTAATATTTTATATAAATATTTTATATAATATTTTTTATTCTTATTTAATTTTTTAGATTAAAATAAATAATATAAATATTATTTTATTATTATTTATATTCTTTATAAATATAGGCTTTAATATATTTTTCCTATTTTACAATATTTTGTTTGTTTTGCTTTATTATATATTATTATTATATATTTATTTTATAATTATTATATAATTATAATTAATATATATATAATATATTTTCTTCTTATTTATATTATATAACCGTTACCTTTAAAGGTAAAATTATTTTGCCCTATTTTAATTCCGCCTTTAATTATATTTATATCCGGTATTATAAAAGGTATTATAATTTTAATAAATATATAATCTTTTTATATATTTTCTATATTTATATTTATATTTTATTTTTATATATTAAAATTAATATTTTTAACCTTGCTAAAAAGGCTATTAAAATAGTTTTTATTAAAGGTTATTATAACTTCTTATAAGCTATAAGGTTAAAGGATTTTAAACCCTTAATTATTAAAGTTATAGCTTATATAAGGGAATTATTAAAAGATTTAAGGGCGGAGGTTTATAATAACTACTGCAAACTTGCTATTTTATAGAATACCTTTGATTTCCTTACTATTCGTTTAAAGAGGTTATTAATTTTTTTTTTAATTATTATATTTAATAATCTTATATAATTTCTATTAACTTTTATAAAGGAGATTTATTATTAAGGAAGTAAGAAAAGGTATTATTATTAAAGGGAGTAAAATTATAAAGCCTAAGAATATATTTATAATTTCCTTAATAATATTTATAATATTTAAAAAGGAGGAGAAAAATATAAATTCTATTTCTATATTAAATTTTATATAACTTAATTAACCCTTATATAAAGAGATATAAAGATAAGGAATATTAAAGAGGGAAGAAAAGGGAAAATAAAAAAGGAAAAAGGAAAAGATTCCGAAGTTATTAAATTTATAATTATTAAAATTATAAAGAAATAATATAAATATAAATATTATAATTAACGTTACGTTATTATTATTTCAATATAGGCTTAATATAAGAGCAACTATTAAGCTTAATTTTAAAGAAGTAATATTTTTAAATTTATTCGATATTAAAATCGGATAATTATTATATTTTTAATATATAAATTTAATTATTAAATAATATATTTTCTCTATTACTTTTAAGTTTTTTAAAATATTTATAATAAATATATTTATATTTAATAAAATTATTATTTTTTTATTTTATTTTTAAAGTTTTGAATATTTTTTATAATATTTCTTATATTTTCTTTATTAATTTATTTATTATATTTTAAGTTTTAGCCCTTCTATTTGACTTAATATTATATAATATTTTTTTAACGGTATTTCTTTAATACCTTTTCTATTTCTTATTCTTATTAATTATTTATTAATTTAAAAAGTAATATATATTTCTAATTATTTTCCTATAAATTATAATAAAGTTTTAATAATAAAATATAAAAAATTAAGTAAATTTAATAAATATTAAATAATATTAAATAATAAATTTATATTTTAATTATATTAAATACCCGGAAAGGATTAATAAACTTATAAAATAACTTCTTATTAAAATACTTTTATTTTAAATTTTTAATAAATAATAATATTAAACTATTTATAAGGAATATTTATAATTTATATTTCTTATTATAATATTTCTATTAATACTTTATTATTTTCTGATAACTTTCTTTAAACTTAATATAAATAAATTATAATTTTTCTGCTTTTTCTTTTACTATTAATATTTATTTATTTTTAAGTATTTTATCTTCGAAATAAATAATAAAATTATAATTATAATATACAAAAGATAAAATTATTTTAATATTCTTATAATAATTATTATTATAAGCAAATTCCGTTATTAATAATAATATAGTTTAATTATTCTGTTTATAATTATAATAATTATATAAGTATTATTTTAAAATTTGGTTTTATTATTTTATTATATTATTAGTTTAAAAGTAAAATATAATTAATAAACGTCTTTTAATCTTAAAATAATAATATAATTCGGATTAGAAAGTATTTATAAATAAAGATTCTTTATCAAATATTATATCTTTTAAAAAGTTATATTTAATAATTATATTCAAAAAGAGATTAATAAACTTTATAATTATTATAATTTTATTAGTTAATATATAATATATTATTTTGTTATATTAATTAATAATAATTAATATTATATTATAAATATAATTCTTTTATTTATTTGGCGGTAAATTAATAATAAAATTTATAATAATCTTTATTTATAACCCTTTAGATTATAATAAATTATAGAGTTTTCTATATAATTTATATTATTATATTTTAATATATTAATAAATATTATATATTTTAATATAATATTTTATATATATAACAATATCTTTTTATTAATATTTTTATTATAATAATTCAAATATTTTCTTTATTCCGAAATATTTAATTAAAAAGTTATTATAATATTGCTTAAGAAACTCTTATTTTAATATTTTATCTCTTAATATATAATAATATCCCTAAATAATTAAAATTTCGTTAATAAAATTTTATATATTATAATAATATTTCTATTTATTCTTTATAAGCTTTTTATTAATTAATTATACGTTTTTGACAAAGTTATTATTTTATTATAAAACTTTAATTAGGTTCGTAACTTCGGTAATACGGTTTCTATAAGCTATTTTTATAATTATATTAACTTTTTATCTTAATATAAATATTATATAATTAGCTTTTTAAAGTATTTTTATAATAAATATATTATATAAATACTTTATTTATAAACTTTTGTCTTATAAAGTTAATTTGGTTTAAAATATTAATAATTATTATTTTAAATTATTAGAATTATTTTCGTAATTAGGGTATTATAATAATATATTAATTAAATTTATTTTCCTAAGTTTATAATTAATTTTAAAATTATAAATAATTAAATTTAAAGCTTATTTAGCTTATTTAAAGCTTAACTTTTTAATATTTATAAAACTTCTTAAATTATTATAATTTATTAAAACTTTTATAATATAAATATTACCGTTAAAGTAATAATATTAATATATAAATATATTAATAATAATTAATAACTTTTAATTATAAACTTTATAATATTATTTTTCTAAACCAAAAAGTTATTAAATATTATTATTTATTATTTTATAATTATAATAATATTATAATAATAATAAACTTAAAAATATTTATTTTTAAATAAATTTCTTTTTCGAAATCGAAATATATTAACAAAAGTATTTATATAAAAGTTTTATATAAAATATAAAACGCTTATATAATTTTTTTAAATTATTTAAATTTATTAAACTTCTTATTTCCCTTATTATTTTTTAATAAATTAATTAAAGAACTTACTTTCTTAAAATAATTCAAAATAAATAAATAGAAGTAATTTATAAACTTTAAAAATTATTAAAGTTAATAAAATAATATTAAAATTAATTATTATATAATTATTATAATTCTCTCTAGGGATATAAATATACTCTATATAAATATTATAAAATTAAGAAACTTAATTATTATTTAATTAAATTTATATTTAAATAATTTTATAAATAAGGAATATTATTTTAACCTTTTTAATATTTTATATATATATAATTAAGTTTATTAAAGTTTTATTAATATATATTTAGAAAGTTACTAGGATATTAATTAAGCTAAATAATATTATTAAATATTTAAAATATTTATATTATATATAAAATATAGTTTTTTATTTATTACCTTTTTATATATAAATTCGGTAATATATTTCTATTAAATTTAGCTTAATAAACTTTTTAGCTTTATTTAAATAATTTGATATTTTTATAATTAAAAGGAATAAGTATTTATTCTTTTTAATTATTATATTTAGACTTTTATAATTAATATATAATTATAAAATATTATCTTTTTTAAATATAAAAATAATTAATATTTTTATTAATAATATTAAAAAGCAGATTATTCTTTATATAATTATATTATTAATATATTAATAAAGTTCCTTAAGCTTTAGCTTAGAAAAATTATAAATAAGTTAATAAGGAGGATTTTTACCTTCTAATTTTATTATATAATTGCCTTTTTTAAAGGCTAATAATTAAAATATTTTATCTTTAGAAAATATATTTTTATAGGTTTTAGGTTCCTTAAGCAAAGTTACCTCTTTGTTTTAAATACGGATTAGTTATAATATTATATATATTATCTTAATTACTCTTTTTAATTTAAAAAGATTTTTATTAAAATATTTTATATTTTTAATTTAAAACTTATTAATAATAAAGGGAAATTTTTATATTATTACTCCGAAGTCGGCTTATATATAAAGATCTTTAAGATTTAATATTTTAATAATTAGTTAAGGCCCGATCTAATTTATAATATAAAAAAATAATTTATATTCTTTTTAATAACTTTAATTATCCCTTATAATAAAGCGAATATAATAAGTTTTATAATAATATATATTCGATTTATTAATTGATTTAGATATAAATAAGTTACGATCCTTATATAAAAAATTATATAATATAATTATATATTAACTAATTAAATTAAATATTAATTTATTATTTAAAAGGATTTTAATAAACTTTAACCTTTATAAAATAAATATTTTAATATTATTTATATTTAATAGAGATTTTACCTTTATTTTTTCTTATTATTTTATTTACGAAGTATTTACGAAGCCTTATTATTTCTTATTTTTATAATAAAATTAATAAAATTTTTAGATAGGCAATCCTTAGCCTAATAATTTATTTGCTTATAATAATAATAATAATTAATTTTCTTAAGGGAATATAAATATTTAAAGTTAATCAAAATTTAATTTAAATTATTAAATTTTTTATAATTATTTTTTATTTTATAATTAAATTAGGATTAAATCTTCTTTAATTTATCTCTTTAACGTTTATTATTAAATAATTTTTAATATTAATTTAGCTTAATAATTTGGTCTTTTAAGGAGTAAATTATTTTATCTTTAAAAATATATATATATTACTCTATTATATTTTTTAGAGAATTTTATTTAATTTTATTATATTATTTTAAGCAGGACGCTTTTATTATAAAGTTAATATAAATATTTAACTCTTTTCCTATTATAATTATTAGATTATAAATATAAAATAATAACTTTTTAATAATTTCTTTCTTATATTTAAGATTTATTTATATTTTAATATTAAAAAGATAAATATCAAAATCGTAAATTAATTAATATTCTTTTTACTTTATATTCTTATAATATAATATAACTTTAATTAATTTATTAATTAAATATAAAATTAAATTTATTAATATTTTCTTAAAGGTCCCGAAAATATATTTAAAAAGCTTATTTTAAGACTCCTTAATATTCCGGATATATTCTAATTATATATTATTTAAATTTAATTTTATAAAAGAAATTTTAAATATATTATTAAAAAAATAATTAAAGTTTTATTATATTTAATTTCCTAGCTTCTAGAATTAATTATTAAGGTTTTTAAGTAATTTACTTTTATATTATAAAAGATCTCTAATATAAGGTTCTTTCGGTATTATAATTATTATATATAAAATATTATTATTTTATATAAATTATATATTTATATTCAAATTCTATTATTATTTTTTTAAAATATTAACTTTTATATTTATAAGTTATAATTTAAAATAAGTATTTTTAAATTTAGTTTAATATATCCTATTTTTAATTTCTTTTAAGAATATTCCTAAATTAATTATATTAATATTTAAACTGCTTTTATTATAATTCAGCTATAAATATTGCGTATTATATTTAATTATTTTATTCTAAATAATATCGATAAAGAGAACTATTAGAACTATTAAAGTATATAATAAATAATAATATAGAATATAATAATTAAATATAGCTATTATAATAATAAAGTATAAGCTAAATATAATAAATAAATAATTGCTATTAACCTTATTTTCTAAGAAAATAAAAGAACTAATAGTTACCGTTAAAAGAATAGGGGACTTCCAAGGTAATAAGGTAAAGCTTTTAAATAAGGTAAATATAAAGTTACTTTAATAAGCTTAATACTGATATAGCTTCTAGTTATATATCAGAATACGTATAGAATATATACGCAATACCAAGACCTATATATAGCTTTACATTAAAATAATTTATTATATAATTTTAATCTATAAGCCGCAGATTAACTGGAAAATAGAAAGGTTAGCAACAATAATTTAAATAAATAAATAAAATAAACAAAAAAGTAAATATTGAATTTCGACAAATAAATAAAAAAAAACGTCCAAAAAAGTAAATATTTAAAAAATTGATTAATTAATTATAAGTAAAAAAGTAAATATTAAAAACAATAAGTAAACAAAAAAACGTCCAAAAAGGGAAAGTAATTGAAAAATTTAAACTTTAAAAAAAAAGTTAAAACGTTTTTTAATTTCAATCTTTCCGTAATAATATACAAAAGAACCGTTTTTTTAATATTATTGTATTATAAATAATACGTTATTTAAAAAATTCTAGTAAATCTATATATACGTTTATTGTATGACACCGGCTCCAGACTATGTGCGTTTTTTATACTTTTATCTTTCAGAACGGTGTCAGTACGGTGTCAGTACCGTTCCAAGCCCCACTAAAACCCCCTAAGGTAAGGTTGGTAGATAGGTCGATAGGGATTTGGTGAGAAGGAGATGCTGTTTTTTGCGGGGGACTCTTTTCGTGGCCTGGCTTTCGTGTTGGTATTCATTTATATCGTTTGCTTTCTCGGTGCTTCAAGAGAGGACGCTACACGACGACGATCTAACGACACCGCCGCTTTCTGCATCCAGCAACAGGGCTTCCTCCGAGCCTCTCTTCAGATTTCCCACATCGCTCCATGCACCTCTGGTCCGAAAGCATAGAGTTGCCACTAATCAAAACAATAAAGATGAAACTACGGTTTCGGGGTTGGAAAGAGTGAGTGTGTTCGTAAAGGCCGTTTCTCATTGCTAATAGCTAGATATTTAAGGAGTGGCATACTCGGCACACTTGTGGGCTGGGTACATGTGCGACTGAAGTAAAGTTCCATGGACGTGCAAAGTCCTGCATACTATTTCTAAATCAGGTGCTCGTGGTGAGGGGGTAAAGGGGGGTTGATGGGGGGTGGTGGTGCTGGAGATGGTGCTAGGGCGTGTGCTGGGGAGTGTCCTGGGCATTGTGCTGGGGATGGTGATAGTAGGAATATGAAATAATAAGGAAATGGTGCTGAGGATGGTGCTGGGCGTGCTGGTGGTGCTTAGAGGTGTGCAGGTGTGTGTGCTGAGTAGGGAAACAATCATCGACAGATTAGACATAATTCAGGCCCCGTCCTAGGGAGCACAATCATCAGCAATGGGGCTTCGTGTCATCAGGATAGTAACTCACGAGTCAAGCGTCGACGTGGCCACGAGTCTACCGCCAGATACATTCGAATGCTACTGAGGTGTTGCATACTCTTCTCAAAGGTCCGAGGACAGGTCAGCTCATATCCTACCCTGGGTTCTCTCAACCTGCAGACTCCTGTTAGCAGTATTCTTTGGAACCCCTCGAGATAGCCACTCACCCGAGCCATAATCCCCTACTCCGTCTTTGCATTCGCTTGCACGCTGATGCACGAAGCGCAGGTTTTTCCGGGCATGGAGTAAACCCCTTTGTGCGTGGAACATTCAATAGCATGGCCCTTGCTCACGCAGCGGGATGAAAAGGATCCGCAGCCCTTTCTCGGACTGTGATGAGCTGTAAGTCTTGCGTTTCGTAGCTGTTGTTATGGGTAGAGTGACTTACCAGTGGTGGTTACCATGGTCTTTCTTCTGCTTTTTAGCCTGTGGCTTCTCCTTCGCCGGCTCCTTGGACTTCTGCTTCTTCTCTTCTTTCTTTTAGTCTGAAGTCATTTTAGATTGCAGGGAAAATGCAGGAGTTGTATGCAGAGGGAAGGTTGTACGTCTCTGCGTGGCTCTCGGTGCTTGCGAGTGTGCTTACCGGTGTCTTGATTTCGAAGATAATGAACCTTATGATTTTGGAAACTGGAGAGGGGAAGCCCGTTGCTATATAGGAATCCTTTTCTCTCCTTGATCCGGCCGCTACTATATGATTGCAATCGTAGAGTCATACTCAAGAAGCCTAAAGCCTCCAATAGCGGACCAGGCTGGCTCCTTGAAAGATGAACTCGTAGACCCTGCATGTAGCTATGGCCCAGCGCATCGGAGATATTGCCCCTAAAAGGGAACGGGGTGGGAAAACATGTACTGACCCTTTTATACATTTAGGGGCTAGCAAAAAGTTTGCTGTCTTGTGAGTAAGAGCTGTTTCTACTGGCGCAGAGATGAGCTCAGGCCATGATCAGATACGTCACAGGATGTGACTCCAATGGTCGAACGACCTAGAAGCACGCTTGGTCTTGCAGTGATTCGCCATCGGGCCTGGGTCATCATGTTTCGTGCGTAAGAGGGTGCTCGTATCAGCATCTGGACGGGCTAACTTCATGCAGCTGAGATCATGTGCATCGGAGATATTGCCCCAAGGATTGAGTGATTTGGAAGGATAGATATGCATTTTGCTATGTTCTGGGATGGCTCGATGGTCATGTCCGTTCCTTGGCTCTCACCCGCAAGAGGTGCATACGAGCGATGTATGTAGCTATTCTCCGATGCAACAGTGGCCCATATCTCGTCATTGAAAGGATCCCGGAGAAGATAAGCTGTCCCTTTTGATGGTAGGGACTATCATGCCTTCTTTCTTTATCATGCGTAGGAGAAGCTTGCAGATTTTCCCATACAAGCTAGCCACCGAGATCCACTAGCTGATGATGATGATACGTCATCTCCGTCGGATGAGGAGACTGTTAGTAGCGTTTGACCGAGTTTCGTGCGTTAGAGATGCGTGCTGCTGCTCACCAAGTACAACGATGACAATGCCCTTAGGTTGAGAGGTCCCCTCCATATGAACAATACTTCTTGCTGGAGCCTGTGACTGACAACTGTCATAGCTAATATTTGAGTGGAACAAAGACCTCCAGATTTTGCTAGCCCAGCAATGTTGGTTTAGATACGACAATATTGAGGCTGCAATGGTGGAAGCGGGCAAAAGGCAAATTTGCACAAGCAGAACATGTAGCTCGAGGCACTCATAGAATGTAGTTTTTTGATTTAACGAGTATCAAGTGCCTGACTGAAAAAATTTCAATTGCATGGCCAAGGCGATGATCATTCTGTAGCCCGATGGCGTTTAAGTTTTTGTGACCGTGATTATTTAGAGGCCGCTTTTCGAGATTCGAGATCACGTGACGTTGGCCGTCTCCCTTTGTTTCATTATTTGTTCCTCTGCAACCATGAATCACCTACGCACGTATGCTGATTCGAGCAGAGTTACATGCGGGAGTTTTATGACTTACTAGGCATCACTTCGGGGTGCGACTTTGTGAGGCAAAATATGCAACGTAACTTGAATCTCGCACGTCACAGTAAGGCACCCAAATCATTCTCTTCCGAGAAATCCCTAATGCTTCTTCGAAAAGTCTTGCCCTCCTCCTATCGAGGAATCAATATTTGCTTGGAGCCTTGCTACTAATGCTGTGAGAATTGGCCACTGACACCCGATAATGGATAGGATGGATGAGTTGAGAAAGTTTCTTCCTGAGCTGGACGACGATCACGACTGCGCGGATCATCTCAAGCCTGTTGCATCACATATCCATTTTAAACGTATCCCTCTGTTAGTCTCATCTGTTCGAAAGAAGTGTGAGAAGTCTTGTCGTCAGACTGCTCGTGATGGAGTCACTCCACTTACGGCACTCATGGACTGCACCATCCTGTCTCCAGCGCTATTCGGGTCATACCATATTGTCTTCATCCTAAAATTTACCGACGGGATTCAATGGATCCTCAAAGTCCCAGCAGGTGTTCCTCGAGAAAAGTTCGATGAAAGCGCTGCTGGAGCCTTGACATCAGAGGCGCTGACCATGCGACTCTTGAGACGCGAGACCACAATTCCCATTCCTGAGGTCTTCTCCTTCGACGCCTCCTTCGACAATGAAATCAACTGCCCCTTCATATTAATGGAATATGTTCAAGGAGTTCAACTATCCGATTGTTGGTTCAACGACACAGCATCCAAAGCAGATTTGGAGCGACGTCGGGCAAGGATCCTACAAGACCTCGCTCCTGTGATGCTACAAATGAACAGATTCAAATACTTTCAGGGTGGGTCTCCTCTCTACGACAAGAATGGCAGTCCGACAGGCGTCGGTCCGATGGCATCACAAGATGTTATCTCGTCTACTCCGGACAATTCAGATGCCGATGATGAATCCGAAACACAGGATGGCACGAAATCCGAATCAGACGATGAAAACCTGCCGAGCACGGACGGGGACGACGAATCATCAAGCCCGTGCGACCTAGGACCATTCTCTGATACCAGATCCTTCATTCTCTCCTCGCTGAATCAACGCAGCGTTCCACCTGACACGTATAGTCAAGGAATATACAAGATGTTACGGCTCTTCATTGACTGGATCCCTTCCAGCGCGGGCGCGGATGGAGTGGAATTTGTTCTGACACATCCGGACTTCGACATTCAAAACGTGCTGGTATCAAAAGAGGGCAATCTTCGTGGGCTTATAGATTGGGACGGTGTTGCAGCGGTGCCACGCTGTAGGGGAAACGAGCGTTATCCTAGCTGGTTGACGCGCGATTGGGATCCAATGATGTACGGTTACACGGCTGAGCCAGCAGCGGATGGAGACACTCGGGGCCCTGAGAATTCGCCAGAGGAGCTTGCTTTTTACCGGTCTACCTACCTACAAATCATGGAGAAGTGCAACCCGAGTGAAGAGGGCATCAGATTGACACGAAACTCCATTATCATTGAAAATTTGGGGATTGCGGCCGACCAAAAGATGTGCACACACGAGATTGTACGCAAAATATTCAATGAGATCGTACTGCGGGGCTCCTGCAAAAATCCCAAAGGACTCCCGGTTGACAACGACCTCTACCATTACGATGTCACACTTGCGCTAGGTGAAGGAGACCTTGATCAACATCAATTGCAATGGCTCAAAAGCGGGTTTGAGGCACTCTTCGCTTAAGCACGGTCCACTGAGGCACCTCGATAGGTCTTGTTGTAATACTCTACATAGAACATCAGGGGAGGAAGACCCTGGTCGACTCTTCAAGGATTGCGAATGCTGCTCGCGGCAGGCGCCAATATTGCCGTGGGTTGGGAGTTGGGCTAGAGGTTACAGGAGAAAGTTCAAACACATCGTTCTACCTCCATATTCGTGAGGCTGTGGTTATTCGTCCTTATCCTGGTATTAGAAAACCCCTGAATCCAGAACAACAGATCAAATGAACTCTATTTTCAGCGTTGTGGATGGAACTAGGACTAGCATAGTATTACCTAATGCCTATGGCAGGTAACACCTTTTAGTGACTGGGTAGATCCTTATCCAATACAACTACTTTGGCCACTACTGGCTGACGGCTGTTTTGCTGTGTTACGTATGGTCTCTTTACAGCGTCCAATGTCGTTTCATGGAAAGTGGTTGGCTGTCACGGCTGTACGGTACGGAACAGCGGAAACGCAAAAGGAAGGGTAGTGCCGTCGATCCCCCCCTTTGCTCCTTCTAAGAAAATCTCCTTCGTGACTGAAACACAAACACTCAAATAGATCAGGACTGCGTCCACGCGGGAATATCGGTTTGCATTGTCGACCTCTCATTTAGTTACTCAGCATGGAGGGCGCAATGGCGCAGCAACACATGCGGAATCCGTCACAGCGTTTGTCCAATCATGGCCAATGCCGCCGCGTCCAGATTTAGCCTACATGGGGGTGACACAAAGCTCAAGGCTGCGGTGCTGCCTTGAGCATGTCATAAGTACTCACTCTCACCACAGGCCAGTCTGTCTTTCTGCGCTTTTCTCTCTCTACATATATATACTCTATTCTGTTTGCTTTTTTGGGTGCCGCTTTCCTTCTACTTGTGCGTCTTTCTTTTCACTAGCTGCCTGCCGGACACGGGAAGCATGGCCTCCATAGGCAGATTCTCGCTCGCCGCAGCCTCTGGTACGCAAGAAACGACTCTCGCGTTGGCCAATTTGAATTTTGACTTCTCGCTCGTGAAGATGGAAGCAGACGTCGAATACCGCGGGGTTGGGACCGCCCTCTCCAAGAGGAGGAAACGCGAAGCAGAGGATGGAAGAGCTCATGCAACGGCACGCCAGCTGGGTGCTTTGTTTGCAGATGAGCTCCCCAGTATACCGAACCTTCGTCGTGCATATGGATTGCGAGTATCCGAAATCATGGGAAATCCCAAGTTCAATCCACGGGGTAGCATTGTTGACGGTCTATTTAGAGACCAGGCCGGTGCGGATGGAACGTCAATCTGGGCAGCCGCAACCTCTGGGAGGGGAGCGATTGAAGTCCACCTTCTTGCTTGTCTGCTTGCCCGGATGTGGAAGGCTCACGAAGCAATATCTATATGGAGTGAGATTGTCATGTTGAGAAAGTGCGTCCTTCAGAAACGAGTGAATGAAGACCAGCTCATCAACGTAAATCTCATCACGGCCTCCCAGATCGACGTCGGTAGGGAGAAATTAGCGGAATGGGATGCAAGTGCCCGGGCAGTATGTGCCCGAAGCTTGTGAAAGATGTCGGCTGACATCATGTTCTGCAGTGGCTTCAAATAGCTGACTCGGCAAAGAGAAACCAACAGAAACAACTCGAGTTGATCGTTGACAACATGAGCTTGCAGCCGCCCCCTAAGGCCAGTGTCTACGAAGAGGTCGTGAATGTCTGGACGAACTCAATGATCATGGTCGACAAAGTCATATCTGGCGTCCCCCAAAGCGTCCAGCGCGGAGATGGACTGCTTGGTTTGTGCGCATGGCACATTTACCCCGATATCTGTGCCGAAGGCCTGAGAACGACTATGGTGCATCAAAAAGACGATCTCGTATCGAGAGGTGGCATTGTTACCCTCGGCCTTAGTGATTCCAGGGGAGAATATCCTTCGGGGTTTAGGTGGTCCATGCCCCTGGCACACAAACGCTACTACGGCAAAGCTGTCACGTCTTGCGGATTAGTTGGCTCCAACAATTCTTTAATCGACTTGATTCGCATTGTTCAGATCGCCATTGGAAGTTTGTCAAGCACTTGGCCAAGCAGGGATGCAGAACTAGACAAGGTCGCACAATTCCTGGTTGAATTCTCAAAGGCGACCGAGAGTGTGGAAGAAAGCCATAGATGGGACAAATTCTGGCCGAGTCTGTTGTGTCGCGAGTCCCAAGCTTACATCAAATCTACCGGAGAAGACCGCAAAATAACCGCAAGATACGTAGATCGGGGTCGTCGCCTTCATAAAGATTTTCTGGCTGGTGGCCACGATGTCTTTGGTCTAGCAGACCCCACACTTTACATCAATTTATTGCAAACTGAGGACAGAGTATCAGCATTGCGTGATCTGGCACAATTGCACCCAAGCCCTGAGGAACTCAACGAGGCGATCATCCTTACGATATCTTCTTCATATACACCCAAAACCGAATGCACTGACGACGTAATGGAGTATGCTACCGTTTTCCCACAGCCAATAGCTGGCACACAGCGGAAGATTCATCGCCGCTGGGTTCTTTTGCCCTCTTCTGAATCAACGAGTCCAGACATTGATGCCGCAAATTTTAGGCGTCGCAGAGATTCGACGATCCAACGCTCTATAGAAATAATGCTTCGATTCAAGGAGCCTTGTGGGCTCCTTGATGCTGCCATATTGCGCAACGGGCCTGTTGATTCTCGCCCATATGACGATGGTAGAGTTCATAAGTGTCCGCAAAGATTTGCTTGGAACGCGGGAGAAGTGCCTCCGTCTTTGGAACACCTGCAAAGCTATTGCACAAAACAAGACATGCCCCAATCATCCAAGGACGAATGCTCAAAGGGATGGTGCACCGGGTGTGGTGGACACTCTTACGGCAACAAGGAGTATGAATGGCTCTTTGGAAGCTACTTGGGTGGAGACGGAGGGGTCTATGTATCAACAACGTTCAAGCGGAGCAGAGAACACGTACCGAAGCTTCCAATCGAGGCTGTCACGAATGCACTTTCGACTCAAAGGATTGATCATACAAAACTGCGCAAGCACTTTTTGCCATTAATTGACCCCCAATTTACCAGCCAATATGGAGAAGGAGGATTTTTCAGATCATTGATGATTGTCGCGAAGGCCGTGGACGTATACGCTGGGATACCGAATGCTGAGGTCCACTTCGATGTCCTACATACCACCCTTTGCAACCTTAAGTGGGACATCAGAGACGACGATCTAGATAGACAATGTTTGTTAGCCTTTGCGGCGTTTTTTTCGACCGGTAACCCTGTCGTGAACCCTAACGATATGACAGATGTCCTTGCAGTCTCATTCAACAACAGCATCTATACCTTGGACGCGCTATTTCACGATCCAGCTTTGCCTCTCGAGAAGTACTCGCTTCGTCACATCATTGGAAATGTCGGCAGACCAGGCTTGTCTTTCTTGATTGGTACAAAGAACCCCGAAGTCCAGAGGCCAAGCCGGGAGACCTGGGAGCTGGTGAACCATGAATCTTTTGACGGAAAATTTGAGAACAGTTTCGGGTCAACAACAATGCATCTTTCCCTCACAGGCTACGAGCAGCCACTAGACCTGGACAGGAACCGGAAGGAGCACACCTTTGGTCGTCGAGAGCCACCGACAAACTTCGGAAGTCGAGATAAAGAATACTTTTTCGTCGAGGCAGTCATTTCTGTGCATGACCACGGCATCTGGGTTGCAGATCTCGACCTGTTCAACACATTTGAGGTGCTGAAGACAGATCCTACAATTCTCGGCATGCAATCAGATGACCACTTGCACACCGATACAGAGCGGGACAATTTTTCGGCATTCAGACCCGTAACCTCAATCGACAATTGGTATGAGTTTCTCGATCCTCCCAAGAATGCGGCTGTCATACGAGCACAAGGCAGCTGGATGGCTCGCCTGGCTATGGCTTCAATTGCCGTGAGACTTAATCGACCTCTCATAATTACTCATGGAAGGTTCTGCTGGGCATGTGCACAGGAGCATTTCAAGAGCATAACATTGATGGGATCCAGGCCTGGCTTCCCCCTCAATACATGGTACCCAGACCCTCTTTTTCTTTGCTGAGGGATAGCTTCGAGAACGAGTGATAAGAGTACATTCAGACAGGGATTTCATTTCTTACTTTGTAAGGTCCTAACTCGAAGATCCATCGAATAATGGGTACGAGGTATTGAAATGTTGCACTCGACAACACCTTAAAACTTGGAATCATAATGCCGATGAGCTTCTGATGTTTGATTAGCCAGGGCATGGATGATCGATATACAGGTGACAAGTAGCAGGATCAGCTCTTCTCGACTGCTAAACCTATCTGCGGAATCACAACCTTTTTACACACAAGTTGTAGAGTCCACAGCAACTCATTACTTTTTGGACGGTTTTGGGTCCTCTGGCCACATGTCGACCACGCACCGAATGCAATCACCCTTTTTCATGTCTTGGAAAGCAGTATTGATGTCATCCAAATCTTGGGTGTGGGTGACGAATTCGTCCACTTTGAGTACATCATTCTTATAATCATCGACAAGACCAGGGAGCCGAGTTCGGCCTTTGATACCACCAAAAGCGCATCCTTTCCACACTCGACCGGTGACAAGTTGGAATGCTTTGGAATAGCACGTCAGCTCAAGGACAAAGACACGAAGGAGTGAAAGTTGAGAAACATAACATACGTCTTGTACTGATCTCCTGTCCAGCAGCCGCAACGCCGATGATGATACTCTGTCCCCACCCCTTATGGCATGCCTCCAACGCAGCGCGCATCACGCCCACGTTGCCCGTGCAATCGAACGTAAAGTCGCAGCCACCATCAGTCATCTCAATTAACTTTTCTTGGATGCTCTGCCCCTCCAACTTGGTTGGGTTGATGAAATGCGTTGCCCCAAACTTCTTGCCCCATGCCTCCTTTCCGTCATTTACATCCACTACTATGATCATTTTTGCCTCATGCTTCTTCGCTCCCTGGATGACACTCAAGCCCACGCAACCAGCTCCGAAAACAGCGACAGTGTTGCCCATTGCCACCTTCGCTGTCTCGGTCGCGGCGCCATAACCCGTAGTAATCCCACAGCCCAGCAGACAAATACGGTCCATCCTAGCATCTTCTCTGACGGTCACTACGGAAATATCCGCCACGACGGTGTATTGTGAGAAGGTGGAAGTTCCCATAAAATGCAGCAGCCCTTTGCCCTTGCACTGGAAGCGGGTTTTACCGTCTGGCATTGTGCCTTTGCCTTGCGTGTCGCGAATCTTGCCGCAAAGGTTCGTTTTGCCGGAATTGCAGAATTTGCAATCTCTGCATTCGGGGGTGCTAAATCATTACAAGGTCAACTTAGATCTCCGTATACCTGCTCAGAGAAGCTGGAAGTGGATGAGACTCAGAAAAGGAAGGCCTGGGACACGTACTAGAGTGCAATAACATGGTCTCCTTGCTTCACAGTCACGCCTTCGCTCGGATTCCCAGGGCCGACAGACTCGACTATTCCAGCGCCTTCATGCCCCAAAACAATTGGGAAAGCGCCTTCAGGATCTTTCCCAGACAAGGTGTATGCGTCTGCAAACTCCACATTTCAGCAACCTTCTTCACCGATTTCGGCCTCTCTCAGCCCCTCCCACACCGGCTCCTCGGAACGAGAGGAACCTTTGCCGTAGCAGGGACCGATGATGGGAGAACGCACCGGTATGGCAAACACCCGTATAATAAATGCGAATGCGCACTTCCCCATTTTTGGGAGGCGCGACCTGAATGTCTTCGACGCTGAGGTCCTTGCCCGCTTCCCACGCCACCGCTGCCTGAATTCACACCGCGTCAGTATTAAGCCCATCTTATAGGCATTCGGGCGTTGAACCTTGCAGGTAATGGTCTAAAATGCGCAAGTAATGAATCAGCGATTTGACGTTTTGAAGGAGGTCGCCCGCGAAAAGGACGCTGGGAAAACGTACCTTTCCGACTGTATCTTCAAACATTGTAGCGTTCCGTCTCTACCAAAGATGGGGGTAATGTATAGAAATTCTTGAAAACAGCAGGGAATGATAGGTGTCAGAAAAGCAGACGTGAATGAATGTATGGAAGAAGTGGAAGCTCTCGTTATATCATACTGTACTGTCCGAGGGTCGGAAGTGGGGTGGAGAGGCATCTAAACTCCGGATAAGCGGGGAACTTTTTGCCTATTTAGATACAATAGAATGCCTACCTTTACGCAAAAAGCACTGGGACATAGAGAGATGAGCGGAGCGAGGGAGAATGATAGCACTGAAGGGCGTGACAAGGCATTGGTAACAGCTTCGCGAGTCACTCACGTTTTCCATCCTCCCTTTGGGAATAATACTCGCAACTTTCATTCCGTGAAATGCCACCATGGGCTTCCATAGTAGGGGTATCGTCCCAAAACGCCTTCATGCCCCTGACGAACCGCCATCGAACACAATTCCTCCCCTCCTATCTGGTCTAGATGACCACCCAAGCATACCCTAAGCAATGCCCCATCCCCATCCTAACCCGCCCCCCTCCTCGCCACAAGCAGCAAGTGCCCACACCCTCCCCTTTCCCCATCCCCCCTCCCAGGCTAGAAACCCCCCCTCCCAGATGAACCCACCCCCCAACCCCACCCCAACCCCCAGCCCATCCCCCACTACCCCACCCCCCTCCACCTCTCCCTCCCATCCTCCCCACCCGCCCCCTCCCCAACAACCCCAACCACCCTCCCCGGCCGTCCCCCCACCACGCAACCCCCCGGCACCACCATCCCCGCCGGCACCACACACCCCGCCAAAACCCTCACCCCCTCCTTAAGCACGCACAGTCTTCCCACGACCGCCCCCTCCCCAATATACACATAATCCCCAATACTCGCAGCCTCGATCACGCAACCGGGGGCGATGAAGACGTGTTCGCCGATTTTTTGGGGGAGGTAGGTCAGGTGCCCGCGGTGCAGGCGGTGGGGGGGGCGGAGGAGGGAGGAATGGGAGATGTAGGTGTAGCGGCCTATGGTTATTGAGGTTGTGTTTGTTGCCGGCGCTGGTGCGGTAGCAGCGTCCTTGACCTCGCCAGCTTCGTTTTTAGATGTGTTGACGTCGTGGGATGCGGCGGGGGTGGTTCGCACCAGGTCCCCTCGGATGCAGACGGAGGGCTCGATGACGACGCGCCCGCCTAGAATTATGTGTTGTGTGCCGTGGAGTTGGGCGCGGCGGGCGACTTTGTTGCCGGTGTCGGTTTCGATGTAGTCGCTTCTGGGTTTGGGGGGGGCCATGGTTGGGTGGTTGATGGAGGTTTGGGGGGGGTGTCAAAAGGGGGATGTGGGTTGGTGGGTTGGTGGGTTGATTGATGCGGTGGGGGTGGCAGGGTGGTAATTGGGTTGACGTGTTTCATGGGTTCTGTACGACTACTTTTGGGGAGATATGGGCTGGGGTTCTTGCAAGGATATCACTAAGATTGATAGGCAGGACAGTTTGTCATACAGAGCTTTCGTCCAATTCGTTCTTCATCCCGTCGTCCAATCCGTCTCTACACATTGCCATCTTCGCCCCCGGTCCTCAATCTATGGCTCCCCAGGCCAGATACTATCAGCGATCTTCCTCACCAGCTCCAACTTCCTGGTCATATCGTCGCGATCCACGTTATTGCCTGAAGAATGGCTGGCGAACCCACATTGCGGACTGACCCCCAATCTCTTCAGTGCCTCTTCTCGACTTTCCCCGTTCCCTTCAGCAACAAAGTCGGCTGCTTGAAAGACCCTGTTGCGCATCTCCTCAACATCCTCCATTTGTGGGAATTTTGATGTGATGACGCCGAGGATGGCGTTCTTGTTTTTCGGGAGGCTCTTGAGCGGCTCGAATCCTCCGGCGCGAGGGGTGTCATATTCGAGGTAGTATGTATTCACCTGGAGATCCTGGAAAAGCTTCTTGGCAATACGATCGTAGCCTCCTTCTGAGAAGTGGCGGCTGTTGACAAAGTTGCCACGGCATATGTGCACCCCGACGTGCATATCCGCAGGGCGTTTCGAGATGCAGTCATTTTAGAGGGCAATGTATTCATCCAGGAGCTGATCTACGGTCTTTGTGTTCAGGGGATCTTTCTCCCAGCCTGCAAGCAACTTCTCCGAGCAGAAATCTGCAGAACGATTTAGCTCAACGCGAAGACAAGGATATCGGATAGATGAGGCGTACAAGCCATATTCGGATCATCGATCTGCACATTGCGAAGCCCGTTGTCGTACAGAATTTGCAGTTCGGTCTGATACGCCTTTGCAATATCTGCAAAGTATTCCGCATCACTCTTATAGACATCCTTGGGATAGGCTCTGCCTTCCTTGTAGCGCATATGGTACCATTCGGGCGCCGCCAGAGTGATCTTGCACTCATGAACTCTCTCCTTCGGTACGATGCTCTTCAGGTAGTTCCACTGATCCACGTACGTGCTGCCGATATGCCTAATCTTCCCTGTGCAAATAACGCTCTCTCCGGGCTTGTGTCCGGACTCTGTGAAGGCAGCTATGTCTGGCATGTACATGCGAAAGATATCAACGTCCGGGTTCTTGATCTCCTTGAATCCTTCCATACCCGGGAAGAAGGTTCCCCAGAACACTGTGAGAGGTCAGTGGTAGGTCTCGGGGACTGGGAGGAGCGCTTGACATACTGTGCCGTCTGTACTCGCCATCCGAGATTGGGTGGAAGCCCAGATTGATCTGAAGATCCACAATGTCTTTAACCGATGTATCTTCAATCGCGGTCAAGTGCTGCTGCTGGGCTTTGCCATTGTCGAGGTCTGCACGGGTCTTGAGCAGGTTATTGGGGCGTAGAAGGGAGCCCAGATGCTCTGCCCGGAAAGGCGGGTTTAGATGTAGTTTCGTAGCCATTTGTTTCAATGGTCAAGGAGGGTAGGAGAAGTCTGCGGATTGAGGGTTTGTTAGCAGGAATATAGAGGACGAGTGGGGAGACTGGGCTCACTTACATAGGCAAAGAGGAGCAACTGCCGAGTACGGGAGACAGATGTAGGTCATTATCATTATTGGATAGTGTTGCATTGATGGCACGTCCGTGAGGTTGACAGAAAGGAGCGTTCCGGCATTTGTTGGAGCTGCATGCCGAAGTTGATGATCCGGTAGATGGATATGATTGATGTATCGACATCCGCTATTGAACCATACAGAGCCAGATTTCCGAGGCTCACTCCGAGGACAAGGGAACCTTGAAGAGAGACATATAAGGTACTATTGGTTTCCAGGAGATATACCTGTTCACTATCGCGATGGTTGAGCTGTTTGTCTTCGGTTGTTGATCACCGCACTCTAAACTCCATCCTCTATTGGCTTTCATACCTCTCCACATATCCAAGATTGATGTCCAAGCCCATTATACTTTAACCAACTTTCCCCATTCTGCTGTTCTCTATTTCTCCCGTTCAACCTTCAACATCTCCCGCCCCACCCCCTTCCCCTCTCCCTTCACAACCTCCTCAACCTCCACAATCAAATCATATGTGATCCCCTCCCCCACGACACTGTCACCCTTGTATTCAGGATGTCTCCGCACAAAATCCCTCATCCACTTCGCCCCCGTCCATAGTTTCCCAGAAGCTCGGTTCCGGATTAGATCCAAATACCGCGCAAGCTCGCACCGCGTCTCCACATCCACATTCATGCTGTTGAGGTAGGATTCCACAAGCGGAAGTAGGCCGGGGAAGCCGTCATTTTCGCCGGACTGGCCGTTGATGATTTCGTCAATAGCCATCAAGGCGTGTTCATCTTCTACTGGCCCCGTGGGGGTGGGCGGGCGAGAGGGTAGGTAGGCTGGTGTTGTGGTGCCTGAGGCGCTGCTGGCTTTCATGGTCGGTCGAGGCGGGAGAGGGTCTTTGCGGAAATGGAACTTGCAGGTATTGACTGCATCCCGGGTGTGAGCTGTTTCCATATTGGCGGTTGTGAGCGGGATGGGAATATAGAAATTCAGGTCGAAAGAGAGGATGGCACGGGTGACGAGGACGATGAAGATTGCAAAGGCGGCGTTCTCGAAATCAGTGATTTGGATTTCCATTGGCCGGAATTCGACGCGCCAGCCAGTATCTTTGTCGTGGGGAGGTGGCTTGAAGCGCATGTGTTGCCAATTTGTTGATTGCAGGTTTTCAAAGTGGTCAGTCTTATTCAGGTCGAGTTCCTTGAGGTCTTCGCCAAAAATGACGATGGGATCACGGATGAAAAGATGGGCGAAATGCGTTGCTAATAAGTCGTCCATGCCACCGTCCATCAAGCGCCGCTTAAGGTCTTGGTCTACCACAAGGTGCGGGTCCATGTATTCTTTCCGTAATCTAGGGTCTTGGGATATGTATGTGGAATTTGAAGCGTAGCGTGATTTGGGAACTCGCCATCGGTCATGTTTCAGGGGCTGCAAAAGTTTAGTTGACCTCTTGAATTTCTCATATTGGACTACTCACCGCTTCCCCAAGCTCTTCTGCCGTCCGGTCATCGACAGCTCTACTAATCTGATTCCATCGTACGTCCGTATCTGCGAGGAATCCTTTGTATATCGGTGTAGCTGCCGTCAAGGCAAGCATGATTGGTCCCAATGGACTCAATTGATCATATAAGCGCCTCCCTTCAGTGATATTCTTTGCCTGGAAAGTGATTTGCAGACAGCAGCTTCCCATGCCAAAACCCATTGCATCCATATATATATGATCATCCTTTGCAGCTCCATTGCGTACGTCGTCGTCCTCGGGCCATTTGTGCAGATCGTAGTCAACAGTAGGGTCTCTGAACGGTACAGTTGTATTGACATCCTTGAATATGGGAACATTAATTTCTACCTTACGGCCCCGACGGGCTCGGATGTTTGCTGCAAGCGTAGGGAAGCGGATGTGGGGGTTTGCAATCTCGTCGGGCAAAAATTGAGAACGTAGCTTGTCTCCCGAGGGTGGAAAGTATGGCGTAATAAAATCATCCTTCGTGCCTAGTCGAGGAAACGTGGTGAGCGTGATTGGGCATTCGCTAAGCTCCATGTGGTCTTTCGCAATCTCTCGCCTGCTGGTGTATCAGCTCCGATGCACAGGTCAACCAGAATAGTGATATTGACCGACCGCCATTTCATGTTCGGTTCGACGTCAAGAAGATCCTTGAATCCAATGCCCCAAGGTTTGCCTGGAGTTGCCTCCAACATGAACCTCCCGAATTCGGGATGGAATACCGGTATAGATTCACCTCGGCTATCACCCATCAGCCACGTCTCAAGGTCCGATTGTAAGGCATATGCACTGCTTCACCTCCTGTAGGTCAGGCACGCATCCGCCTTTGCTGCTCAATGCCTCGTCTGCTGCAAGTGCGCTCAGTATGTCTGCCTGTCTTAAGGACAGTCTGACTTTTCGGTTCTTGTCATCAAGGGCAATAACGAGGTATTCGATCTGTGCTTCACATGAGCCTTTGCGCGACAATTGTGTGCCCGGCCGCTGCGCACCTCATCCCCCCAGCGCAGCGCATCTCTTTCCTTGCCCTTTGCTCGTTTCCAGATTGCAAGTAATTGCTGCCTCGAACTTCAGTCTTCTTGTGCGTGGAGTGCATCCAGAGGTTTGTCTGACCTCGATGCCCCATCCTCGGACATGATCAGCGTTCTTCTTTGCCTCAGGCCACGACAAAGGGGTTCCCAGAGCACTAAGGAAGTGGGAATAGTCAGCGCTCGACTCTCGGCGGGGTCGATCGAGAGACGCACAGGAGACCCATGGTAGCGACTCTGTGTAACGGAAGAAAGCCGCCTTAATGGAATGACCGAGAAGTTCGTAGGTGGGCAATGGAAGCGGACTGATCCACTTTTCATTCGAGGGCCATTGGGTCACAGAACTTCCATTCCGCGCGGGTGTCTTTTCGCTTGGGAAGAGATAGTTAAGGAAGTGATGGGATCAATGGCTGTATTTGGCTAGGACATAGATATCTCTCGGGTCTTCCCTTGCGATGGACTCTGCGATGAACTGGCTCAACTGGCAGTGCAAGGCAAGAAGTCTCTGCCTTTACTTTCCGGCGCAATTGAAGTTCGAGGACGGACATGACGCGGGGATATATACAACGAGGTTGTTGATTACCTATCGGTGCCCGCAATCCCACAAATGGCATAGGCGGTGATGACGACCTTTTTTACAGTAGCTCCCGCTGCATGTAATTGTCGCCACATTCCTACCGCTCTCTCGCTCTCTTCTCGGCGTTTTGCTTTCTCTTGATATCGAGGACCATGCAGTTCCATCTCACTCCCTTTCGCTGCTGGGAAGGAGCAAGCCAGCAATCGGTGAGATTTGACGCTGCGAGGACGTGAACGATACAAGTGAACCCAATCCTCGGTTCCCCGAGTGCTAAAAGCAATTCGCAACCACAGCAGCATAGGTACAGGACCCCGGCAGACTTCCTGCTGCAATGAAGCTCAAGCCGGGCGCAAGCCTGCATCATGCAAATCACCAGCCATGTTTAATCATGTGCCTCAATACATCTTGAAATCTTCTCCAAGCTCGCCAGTCTCCTCACCCGAATCATGTTCATACAGAAAGACGACCTTTGTCTAATGCCCTACTCTCTACTGGGCTTTTTGCAGATTAGGCCTCGTTGTTGCCCTGTCGATTGGGTTTTTCCGGTGCACAAATGAAGGCATACACATCTTTTCGTATCACTTCAAGCTTCGCCTTTTTTCGTCCCTCACAAAAAAAAGCATCTCTTCTTCCTTCAACCGTCATGGAATGTATAAATGCCGGTCTCACACCCTTGTTTTTCTCTATCTCCCCGGAATTCAACCTGATTCTGCAGCTTCTTGGGCTACACAGATCCTTCTCAGACCCTCACTCGTCTCGGCAACAACTTACTCATTCCATTACTCTAAAAGCTGAGCCATCCCAGCCTTGTACGCCCTAATAGGTCTCAACCCAAGAAAACCCTAACATCCACCTCCAGACCCCACAACCAACCCAATCCCACTATGTCCTCCCCCCAACCCCCCCCCAAAAACAAAAGCAACCCCTCCCCAACCAACCCCTCCCCCCCCAAAACCACAAGCAACCCCCCTCCCGCCCCCCGCCTCTCCCCCATCACACCCTCAACCATCAAATCCCCCCCTTCAGAACCCTTAACCAACCAACCCCCCAAAAATCCCCTCCCCGCCACCCCCGACCGACCCATCACCCCACAACCCACCAAAATCGCCCTCCTGCACGCACAAACAAAGAAAGAGCTCGGCAGCCCTGATAGCCAGGTGATTGAGAGCGGGGATTGCAGCCCCAGTGACCGTGGTATGACGAGGGCGGA
>JAABUQ010004233.1_pt1 | contig 24790 bp, 19 predicted proteins | sample 5560001 | NCBI WGS metagenome assembly JAABUQ01 (sample SAMN10711888, study PRJNA513371) | rock metagenome | isolation source: Antarctica rocks | place: Antarctica: Victoria Land, Finger Mt nord | collected 2015-12-18
CTCCTCCCCGCCGTCGCCCAGCAGCAGGACGGGCGCGGGGCAGGCGTCCAGCACGCCGCGGTAGGCCTCCTCCTCGGGGGCGCCGCGCCGCAGCAAGGGGACCGCGTCCCGCACGCAGGGCAGCAGCGCCTCGCGCAGGCCGCGCCGCAGCAGGCGCGGGCCGTCCGCGCCCGCCGCGGCCAGACGCTCCCCAGCGAGCAGCAGCAGGCCCTGCCCCCGCTCGCGCGCGGCGGCCAGGGCCACGGCCAGGGCGGCGGGCGCCGCGGCCCCATAGAGCAGGATGGCGCCGACGGCGCGGCGCGTCGGGTGCAGCAGGTAGGCCAGCAGCTCGGGCAGGTCCACGGCAGCGGCCCCGGCGGTGGGCGCGCGGCGCGCGAGGCCCGCCAACTCCGGGTCGAGTGCGTCGTCGCCCAGCAGGTACCAGTGCAGGGCGCGCTCCAGGCGCAGCGGGTACTCGATCGTGGCGACCCCGTCCGGGGGCGGGTCGAGCAGCTCCCAGGCGCGCAGGGGCGCCGTCGGCCTGAGCGCGTGCATGCTCCGCAAGGGGTCGGGATCGTCCAGCGCGAACAGGCGCAGCGCCAGGTACGGGGTCGGGCATGTGTCCCGCGGGTCCCCCTGCAGGTAGCCGATGGCGGTCTTGCAGCGCGTGTTGAGCTCGGGCAGCAGGGCCAGCGCCAGCAGCGCCGTCTCGAAGGGGGTCAGGGCCAGCGCGTCGCGCAGGCGGCCCAGCGGCGAGGCGTCGACGACGGGAGGCAGGGCGAAGGGCCGGTCCAGCCGCGGCGCGGCCGGGTCGAGGGGCAGCAAGGACAGCGGCAGCGGCGGAGACTCCGCGTCGGCCGCGGCCGGGGACTCCGGGTCGGGCGGCTGGGGGAGCGTGGCCAGTAGATCGAACAGCGCGTTGTACACGGCCGTCACGGCGGCCCGGACGCCGGGGTGAATCGAGGGGTAGGGGTCTGCCATCGACTGGGAGTTCATGCCATCGCCTTCCGTCGCCACGGCCGTTCCCCCCTGTGAGGGCGACAGCCACCACACACACCTGTCCCCTACGGTACCACACCCTCGCATGGGCCGCAATCCCCTTGTTGTCCTGGGGTGCGCGCCAACATTTTTTCGCGCGGGTCACTGTCGTGCGGGTCAACGCGGCACAAGCCCTGGGAGCGCCAGCTTCCAGCCGGCCCGGTCACGGGTGAGCGCGTCGGCGCTGGCGCGCGCTGTGGCGGCAACCGGGGGCCGGCTGGAAGCCGGCGCTCTCAGGAGGCGCTCCCCTGCCTCTACACTGCACGAACGTCGCAACACCTACGTAGGCGCGATTCACCATTGCGGAGCGTGTCCGGCGACGCGAGAGTAGGCCGTTTCAGGGGTGCGCTACCGCATTTGGGGGGCAAGGACGGTGACGGCGCCCGGCTCGCCGCCGGCGCTTTTGTCGACCACGAAGACCCTGCCGGTGCGCGGGTCCAGGGCGGCGGCGACGGGTTGCACGCCGGCAGGGATGGTCCCGCGGACGGCGCCGGTCCTGGCGTCGAGCACGCTGACGCTATCGCCACCGTTGTCGAGCACGTAGACGCGGCCCAGATGCTCGTCCACGGCCATGGCGATAGGGGACGGCCCGACCGCGACCGTGCGCAGCAGCCGGCCCGTTGCCGCGTCGAGCACGCCGACGGTATTGTCGACCGCGTTGGCGGCGAAGACGCGGCCGGTCGCGTCGTCCACGGCCAGCGCCTTGGGCAGCTGGCCGACCGCGACCGTGTGCAACAGGGCGCCGCTGGCCGCGTCGAGGGTGCTGACGCGGTCGTTCCAGGCCACAAAGGCGTGGCCCGTGCGGGCATCGCTGGCGACGGTCCAGGGGATGCTGCTGATGCGCGTGGTGTGGAGCTTCGCCTCGGTGACGGCGTCGAGGGTGATGACGCTGTTGCCGAGCTGGTCGGTGACGAAGACGCGGACCGTCGCGTCGTCCACGGCGATGGCGTTGAGGGCGCCGCCGACGGCAATGGTGTCGAGGAGGACGCCGGACGCGGCGTCGAGCAAGTCCACGCCGTCGTTGCTGATCACGAACACGCGCCGCGCCGGGATGCTGACCGCGAGCGCGTAGGGGTTGGCGCCGACGGTAACGGTGCGGAGGAGGGCGCCAGTGGACGCGTCGAGCACGCTGATCGTATTGGCGCCGCCGTTGGCGACGAAGGCCAGCTCGGTCCCCTCGTCGAGCGCGATGGCGTCGGGCTTCGCGCCCACGGCGGTGGTCCGACGGACGGCGCCGGTGGCGGTGTCGAGCAGGCTGACGCTGTTGCCGCCCCCATTGACGACGAAAGCGCGTTCCGTCCGCACGTCGATGGCCACGGCGACCGGGCCGGCGCCCACCCCGATCGCGGATGGGAAGGGAGCCCTCACCCCCCCTCCCCCTCTCCCGGCCGCGGGAGCAACCCTCACCCCCCGCCCCTCTCCCGGCCGCGGGAGAGGGAAGTACGGCTGTGGGACAACCCTCACCCACCCCTCCCGCACGCGGGACCCCATCCCTCTCCTGGCCGCGGGAGAGGGGGAGTAGAGGCGGTCGTTCGCGGAGGATAGGGCGGCCGGAGCGATGGCGGCGAGTAGGACGATGACGGCGAGCCCGCGGAATGCGCGATGCGGCGACGATGCGCGAACCATGGTATCCAGGCTATCCATTCTATCCATTGGCTACACGTGCCCGCAGGACCGGTGTTATTGGGCGCTGAAGATGGTGATAGTGCCGGAGGCGCCGCCGGCGCCTTTGTCGACCACGAAGACCCGGTTGGCGCGTGGATCAACGGCCGCGGCGATGGGACCGACACCGGCGTGGATGGTACGGCGGACGGCGCCACTGGCGGCGTCGAGCACGGTGACCTGATCGCTGCCGCTGTCGACCACGTAGACGCGGCCGCGCCGCTCGTCCACGGCCAGGGCCACGGGCGCCTGACCCACGGGCACGGTGCGCAGCAACCGGCCCGTGGTCGCGTCGAGCACGCCGACGGTATTGTCGACCGAGGCGGCGGCGAAGACGCGGTTGGCGGCCGGGTCGACGGCGAGGACTTTGGGCACCTGGCCGACGGAGACGGTGCGCAGGATGGCGCCGCTGGCGGCGTCGAGGGTGCTGACGCGGTCGTTGTCCCAGGCCAGGAAGGCATGGCCATTGCGCGGGTCGGTGGCGACGGTCCAGGGGATGCTGCCGACCTTTGTGGTGTGGAGCTTCGCCTCGGTGGCGGCGTCGAGGGTGATGATGCTGTTGCCGAGCTGGTCGGTGACGAAGACGCGGCGGGTGGCCTCGTCGACGGTCACGGCGTTGAGGTCGCTGCCGACGGCGGCGGTGTGCAGCAGGCGGCCAGTGGCGGCGTCGAGCGCGTCCACGCCGCTATTGCTGACGACGAAGACGCGACGCACCGCTGTGCCAACCGCGAGCACGTAGGGGTTGGCGCCGACGGTGACGGTATGCAGGACGGCGCCGCTGGCCGCATTGAGGACGCTGATGGTATTGGCGCCGCCGTTGGCGACGAAGACGAGTCCCGTCTGCTCGTCGACGCCGATGGCTCCGGGCTGCGCCCCCACGGTGACGGCGCGCAGGACTTTACCCGTGGCGGTGTCGAGCACGCTGACGCTGTTGCCGCGCTGATTGACGACGAAGGCGCGGCCGGTCCGCGTGTCCAGGGCCACGGCCATGGGGCCGGCGCCGACCCTGACGGTGCAGGGGAGGGCGCAGCCAGGGACCGGCGGGACGCGGCCGGGGCGGACTGTTATCCGTGTGGTGTTGCGCAGGCCGCGGTGAGCTGTCCGGGCGATGACCTGCACCTGGGCCTGGACGGGGTTGGTGGGCTGATAGCGGATGCGCAGGCGAGCGGTGAAGCTGCCTCGCGGGCCGGTCATTCCTTGGGCAGTGAGCCTATAGAGCACGACTCTCTGAATCGTGCGCGCGTGCAACCGCTTCCCGTTCTTGACCACGACACGCGACGTGGTACGCGCGGTCTCGACGATGACCGCGATGGCGATGTGGGTGTGTGGGAAGGTCGTGACCCGCACGGTGAGTATGCGGCCGGAGGTGACCTGGAGCGGCGTCACGCGGACGGTCAGGGCGGCGGATGAGGGGGCCGGCGTCGGGCTACGGGCGGGGACCGTGCCGGTCACGGGCGGAGATGGGGACGGGCTTGCGTTTGTGATCGGCGCCGGCGCCGTGGGCATGACGGGAGTGGCGGTCGGGGGTGGAGATGATGTGGCCGTGGCCGTCGGGGTGAGGGTCGCGGTCGCGCTGGGCGAGGGCGACGGGGTGCTGGTCGCCGTGGCCGTGGCCGTGGGCGTCGCGGTGTTCGTCGCCGTGTTGGTTGGGGTAGCCGTGGCCGTGTTCGTGCTTGTCGGGGTGCTTGTCGGCGTGTCGGTCGGCGTCAGGGTCGCCGACGCGGTGACAGTGATGGTTGATAGTGGCGTGTCTAATGGGGCTGACGGCAGACCGGGAGATACGAGGTTTGACGCGGGGGAGGGGACGGTAGACGCGCTGTGTAAGGCAGCGCCAGGCTCTATGGAGCCGGTGGAGGCAGCGGCGAGGGCCGGGCGGAGAGAGGGGCGAGCGGCGTTGCGCGCGCCCGGAATTGTGACGATTGTGATGCTCAAGAATGTGATGAGACCGATGGTTGCGCCGCGTGCCCTACGTCGCGCCGCCCCGGAACGCCGCGTCATGCTCATGTGTCTGGCTCCTCTCTGACTCCGACCGGCCGTGCCGCTTGCCGTGAATAGATGATAGCTGATAGATGATGGGACGCGCTTAGCATATCATGAATGGGGAACCCTCACCCCCGACCCATGACGACTGGCCCCTTGACCCTAGCCGCGGGTCAACGGTCCAGCGTGCTCTCCCGTGCGCGGGAGAGGGGAGCAGAGGCGAGCATTATTAGTGGTATGGGCAAACCATCGAGGCGCGCCGACGCCTTTCTCGATCGTGGGAGAGGGACGGGGATGAGGGTGTCATTGGGCGCTCAGGATGGTGACGGCGCCGTGCCGGACGCTGTTGTAGCCTTTGTCGACGACGAAGATCCGGCCGCTACGCGGGTCCACCGCCGCGGCGACGGGCTGAGGGCCGGCGGGGACGACGCGGCGGACGGCGCCGTCTACGGCGTCGAGCACGGTGACGCTGTCGCCGCCGCTGTCCAGCACGTAGATGCGGCCGCGGCGCTCGTCGACGGCCAGGGCGCTGGGGGACGGGCCCACGGACACCGTGCGTCGTCGCGCGCCCGTGGCCGCGTCGAGGACGGTGACGGCGCCGTCGACCGAGTTGGCGACGAAGACGCGGTTCGTGGTCGCGTCGACGGCGAGGCTCTTGGGCACCTGACCCACGGTGACCGTGCGCAGGATGGCGCCACCCGTCGCATCGAGGGTGCTGACGCGATTGTTCCAGGATACAAAGGCATGGCCGGTGCGCGGATCGGCGATGACGGCCCAGGGGATGCCGCCGATCCTGGTGGCGCGGCGCACGGCGATGGTAGCGGCGTCGAGGGTGATGATGCTGTTGCCGAGTTGGTCGGTGACGAAGACGCGACCGGCGGCCTCGTCGACGGTCAGGGCGTTGAGGTCGCTGCCGACGGCGGCGGTGCGCAGGAGGCGCCCGTCGGCGGCGTCGAGCCCGACCACGCCGTTGTTGCTGATCACGAACACGCGGCGCGCTGTCGCGCCAACCGCGAGCGCATAGGGGTTGGAGCCGACGGTGACCGTATGCAGGACAGCGCCGCTGGCTGCATTGAGGACGCTGATGGTAGTGGCGCCGCCGTTGGCCACGAAGACGAGCCCCGTCTGCTCGTCGACCGCGACGGCATTGGGTTGCGCCCCCACCCTGACCGTGCGCAGGACCGCGCCCGTGGCGATGTCGAGCACGCTGACGCTGTTGCTGCCCCCGTCGACGACGAAGGCGCGGCCCGTCCGCCCGTCGAGGGCCACGGCGCCGGGCTGGACGCCGACGCTGACGATGCAGGGAAGGGCGCAGCCATGGCGCGACGCGGCAGCGGCGGGGAGGATGGTCACGCCAGCGGCGGCGCGCAGGGCGCCGTGTGCGGTCTGGGCGATGGCCTCGACCCGCGCCGAAGCCAAGCTGGCGGGTCGATAGAGGATGCGCAGGCGGACGGCGCCGCGGCCGTGCCGGTCGGTCGTGACCCGCGCGTCGAGCCGGTAGAGGACGACGGTGTGGGATGTCCGCACGCGCACGCGATGCCCGTGCCTGACCACGTTGCGCGTCGTGGTTCGCGTGGTCTCGACCACGACCGCGAGCGCGACGCGGGTGCGCGGGAGCGTCGTGACCTGGACGATGAGCGTGTGGCCGGAGGTCACGCGCGGCGGCGTGACACGGACGGACAGCCTGGCGGCGGCCGGAGCCGGGACTGCCGTCGGGCGAGCGTGGGAGGCCGTTGGGGTTGGGGAGGGCGCTGGAGACGATGGGGACGACGGGGACGGGGTGACATTGGGGCGCGGCGCCGTGGGAGCGGGCATGATCGAGGGCGCGGCCAGGGTTGGATAGGGCGTTGCCGTTGGGGCAGGGGTCGCGGTCGCGGTCGGCGACGGGGTATTCGTCGCGGTATTGGCGGCCGTGGGTGTCGGCGGCGGCGTGGGGGTATCGGTCGCGGTATTCGTCGCGGTAGTGGTGGGGGTGGGGGTCGCGGTCGCGGTGGGCGATGGGGTGTTGGTGGCCGTGCGCGTGCTCGTCGCGGTAGGAGTGCGGGTGGGTGTATGGGTAGCGGTCCGCGTCGGCGCGGCCGTGGGCTCGCGCGTGCGCGTGGCGGCAATGGTTGCGATTACGGCGGCGCGAACGCCTGGCGATTGTGGCGATTGGACGCAGCCTGTGACCCGCGTTGCATGGCAAACGACGGATACCGATGCATGCGAGGCAGCCGGCGGATGCGCCAGGGCGGCCGCCGCCACGATTGGGGCGCCGATGCGTGCGTCAGGGGCGGCGGTGATGATGCCCGCGCCCAGGATCGTGATGAGGCCCGTTGCCACGATGCGCGCGCGCTGTCGGTGTCGCGCCGTGGGGCCGTGTCGCGTCGTATCCATGTTCAAAGCTCCTCCCAACTCCGACCAGGCGTTGCTGCTTTGTGCCGCGGGGGCGTGTCATGGGACGACGCGCTTAGCATATCACGAATCCGCTACAAGGCGCTCACGATGGTACGGCCAACCCCTTACGCAACGGAGCGGTAAGTATCTCTACGATGCGGGCATACTCCGCGTCGTCCAGGCGAATATGGGATCGTCGGATCATCGTCTGCTTCAGATCCCGCGCCGCGCTAACCGCATCAATGGATGGAGCATCGCGTAGGAAGGGATACATCGTGAGGATGCGGACGTCGCAGAGGTAGCGCCACTCGCCGCGCTCCTCGCCATCGTCGTAGAGGGGAAATGACCTCAGCAATGGCGAAGACTTTGCGGAACCCGGTCGCGTAGTACACGAGAAGATCGCCCGCCTTAACACTCCAACACTCCCAGGCATATGCCCGAACGATGCCTGACGTAATAGATACGAGCCGGAACTGGACCAGTCATTGGGAAGCGGGTCCGCGCTCGTCACCTGCCTGTTCCTGTGGCAGCACGGCCCGCCCATGCGCCGGCTTGGCGCGGCAGACCTCGCCTTGGATGGGGCTACGTATACGTGCAGCGTCGGTGGTCGAAAACGCATGGGCTATAGCAAGCGTTGGAGCGGCGTCTCGAACATGAATGTGCCCTTAGATATCGCAACACGTCGCTGCCGTTTCGACCAAAGGTACTGCAAGCTGGCGTAGTCTAACCGAGGGCGAGATATGTGGCTGAATGTTGCACATGGTCGAGCGGCGCTGTACGCCCGGCAGAGGGGTCCGCCCGCGTGACATCTGGCAGTGAGAGGTGCGAGGTAAGAGACCTCCCCGCGAATGACATGACCCTGCACGGGGGTGTGTTCCTTGACGGCCGCCGATGCCGTGCTATAATCGGCTCATAGTAGAACATCAGTTCTACTAAATGGGCGGAGAAAATGCGAAGGGAGGCGGCGGAGCATGTAGGCATGCGACAACGATCACTCTGACGGAGGAGTGCGGCCAGCGTGGGACGAGACGACCGGGGCTTGCGCGCCAATAGTCTGTCTGAGGTGGGGATGAATGGCGACGACGTCGCGGCGCCGGAAGCGGGCGAGCCGCCCGCGCTCCCAGTGTGGCGGCGATGGCGATGGTTCCCGATGGATGGCGTGCCATAAGAGGGAAGGCGGGTGGGGTAAGGATGAGGAGGCGCGGATGCTCGACGGGCGCAAGCTGGCGCGCATGGTGTCCAACCGGGCGCGGGTGCGGCAGGGCCGGACGCGCACGGTGACGCTGGTCTATCGCCGCCCGGATGAGACGACCTATGTGACGGCGGACGTGGTGTGGAAGCCGCAGGCCTACGCGGAGCCGGTGGTTTCGCCGGCCCTGGCGGCCGCGGGCCACTCGACTGGGCAGGCGGCGCAGCCGGTGGCGGTGCGGGCGGAGTTCCCGCTGGAGACGGACCCGCGTCCCGTCTTGCTGGTGGCCGATACGGCGACGGCGACGCCCGAGGCCGTGGCGGCGGCCGCGCGCTACGAGGTCATCTCCTACCGCACCAGCGGCGTCGCGGCCAACCGCTGGACGGTGGAGCTGAAGAGGCTACGGTAGTTGCCAGTGGTCAGTTGCCAGTTGCCAGTTTTCGGTCGTGGTTGAGTACGCTGGCTGTGATAGCCGGAGTGGTGATAGATATCCGCTGGATCATTGCCGGCGGAACTACTGACAACTGACAACTGACAACTGACAACTGACAACTGGCAACTGGCAACTGGCAACTGGCAACTGGCAACTGGCAACTGGCAACTCGGAAAGGAGGACGCTATGGCATGGCAGCCGCGCTGGCGGCACGTGAGCCAGTTGTTCCGGCACGCGGGCGATGCGCCGGGGGCGTTGGAGGGGGCCAACGATTGTTTCGAGGCCAGTCTGGCGCGTTATCTGCGTGAGGTGAGCTACCCCTTCGCGGGAGACGATCCGGCGCTGGTGGCGGCGATGCGGCTGCTGGCGACGGGCCAGCCGGACCACGCCGGCCAGGGCTATACGTGGCTGGACCAGGCCGGGGGGGCGCTGACGGCGTTGGGGATCGGCTGGCGCTGGACGTCGAGCCTGTCCGAGGCGCGGGCGGCGCCGTGGGCCATCTGCTGGGTGCGCGCGGCGCGGCTGCGCACGGCGACGCCCAACCTGACCGACGGCCGGCGCGTCTACACCGACTACCCGTTGTGGTGGCTGGGTGGCGCGGACGAGCCTGACCACTTCATCCTGTGGTTGCCTGGCGGGGCCTTCAACGACCCGCTGTCGTATTGGAACGGCGGCCGGGACACGGTCTACACCGACACGAGCGTGGCCACGGCCTTTGCCGGCGCGTTCATCCTGGACAGCCTGCCGCAGGTGGTGCGGTCGGGTCCGGACCGTCGCCACGACGGCGGCAATACCCGCCCACAAAACGGTGGAACAACGCTGGTGGTGAGCTGTGCCGAGGGACTGCGCCTGCGCGAGTCGCCCAGCGCGAGCGCGACCGTGCTGGCGACGCTGCCCGATGGCGAGGCGCTGCGCGACGCCTACGACAAAGAGTGCCTGTGGACGTTCGTCTACGCCGGCGAACTCGGCCTGCACGGCTGGGTGCGCCGCGAGCTGACGCGAGTTGTCAGTTGACAGATGCCAGTTGCCAGAAGGACGTAGCCTCGTACCACTGGCAACTGACAACCGGCAACTGGCAACTAGTGAGAGGAGGGATGCATGCACGGCGACATAGTGCGGCAGGCGCTGCTTTTGGAGTATCAGGCGCTGGCGGTTGCGGGGGCGCCGCTGACCTCGTTGGCGGTGACGTGGGTGGTGCGGCAGGTGTTACTGCACCTGCGCGACCGGCGCGCCGCGGCCTACGCGGCGCGGCTGGTGGCGTGGGCGGAGCAAGCCATCCCGGCCAGGAGCGCGCGTTACGCCGAGGTGGCGGCGCTGCTCTCGCGGCGGTTCCCCATGTTCTCGGGGGAGCAACTGGAGGTGCTGATCGAGAGCGAGGTGCTGAGCCTCAAGACGGCGCTACGCTCGGCGCCAGCCGTCGCGGCGGCAGCGGCGGCGACAACGGAGACGACAGCGCGCCCGGCGACGGCAACGGCAACGGTGGCGGCAGCGGTCGCGGTCGCGGCGTCCGATCCCAGCCAGTCGCAGGCAGGGGCGTCCGACGCGACGCCCAGTTTTTCGGGGCAAGGACAGGGACAGGGGCAGCCTGGGCTGAGGCTGGGGGCAATGCCGTAGCGGCCGCAGCTGGAACAGCAAGGAGGCAGAGATAGACGTGGACGCATCTATGAGAAGGGGTTTGGGCATACAGGGCTACGCGCTGCCCGACGACGGCAACGGCCAAGACGGCGCGGCGGCGTTGGCGGGCATGGGGACGATGCCGGCGCCGGTCGCGCTGCCTCGGGACGGGGACGGCCGCGTGGCGGACGCGAGTAGCGCCGCGGCGATTGCGGTGACGCAGCCGGCGTGGGGCTGGGGCCTGGCGCCAGCGGTGGGGCATGAGCCAGTCGACGGGTTGCTGACCGACCTGGAGACCGATGCGGGCGGCTACTGCGCCCGGCAGCAGACGGCGGTGCGGCGCGATCAGGGCGAGCGCCTGGGCGACTACGGGCACTACGAGCCGCGGGCGTTCGTGTAGCGTCGTCCACCGCGATGGACCTGCGACTGCCCGGCTAGACCGGCAGACCCGCGGCTAGGGTCTGGGGGCTAGTCCGCATGTGTCGCACGGCAAACCACGGGCCGACCGCGGTCGGTTGTGGAACCTTGAAGCGCATCTTCTCCCCTCTCCCGCGCACGGGAGAGGGGCAGGGGGTGAGGGCTGCTCACGCATACATAGACCGACAAAGGAAAGACGAGACCATGACGATGAACGACCGGCCCAAGGGGGCGCCGATGATGAATGACAGGGCCTGGCACCCCGGCTATCCCGATCCGAGCGAGACGTACGAGCCGCGCGACGAGGGCACGGCTTACCCCGAGGATCGCTTCACAGCGATGATCAACGGCGCGCACGTCGACGGCCTGGCCACGCCGGCGCTGCACAGCTACGACGCCGACGGCAACATGGAGAGCTACCTGATCGCCGGACCGTACAGCGCGGCGAACGAGGCCTCGACGAACCTGGGCGCGTTCACCGGAGCGACGGGCCCCGGCGGGCACGTCACGCCGGAGGGCCGCCCGGAGGCTACCGCGCCATAACGGAGCAGAACGAGTGGTTAGTGGCGAGTAGGGGCGTATTGCATACGCCCGAGTGCGAGTAGGGGCGTATTGCATACGCCCGAGTGAGGAGGGAAGGCCGTGACGCGGGCGGATGGGAGTACGGGACGCCTGATCGTGCTGGCGGCGCTGACGGAGGCGACGCTGACACCGGAGGAGCGGGCGGTGGAGGTGGTGTGCATCCGGCCGGGCCTCTCGAAGAACGGCAACTACTACGCGCCGGAGGTGGTGCGCGGGATGATGCCCTTGTTCGAGGGGGCGCGGGCCTTTGCCGACCACCCCGCGCCGGGCGAGCGGCCGGAGCGCAGCGTGCGCGACCTGGTCGGCTACTACAAGGCGCCGCGCATCGGGGACGACGGCGCGCTGCGGGCCACGCTCAAGGTGAGTAAGAACGCCGACTGGCTGTGGTCGCTGATCGAGGAATCGGTCACGGACGGGCACGAGCTGGTCGGGATTAGCATCGACGCCGACGGACGGGTCGCCCAGGGACGGGTCGACGGCAAGACGTGCCGGGTGGTGGAGGGCATCACAAAGCTCAATAGCTGCGACGTCGTCACCCGGGCCTCGGCGGGCGGCCGCATCGAGCGACTGTTGCAGGCCGACAACGGCAGCTGGTGGGACCACTACGAGCCGGACAACGAGCGCGGCGTTGGGATGCAAGACGCGGCCGCGGCCACGGGGCTGGGGATCGACCAGCTGCAGCGGCCCATCACGGGGCGGGACCTGGCCCACGAGGGGCCCTTTGGCGCGGGCATCGGGGCCGGTACCGGCCCGGTGCAGATGGGACCGACGGTGGCGTCAGACATCGCCGGCGGGCGCATCATGGCCGGCGGGACGTATATCACGGAAGCGGAACGGGAAGGGGGTAGGCACGTGGCGGATGAGGAGAAGGGAACGGGGACAGGGACGGCTGCAACGGCCCCGGGCGGCACGGGTGGCGCGAGCGCGGTGGTCGCGGCCGCGGCGATCGCGCCGACCGGTGTGGAGGTTGCCGCGTTGTTCGAGGCCGAGCGCACGGCGCTGCGTGAGGAATTACAGCAGGGTCGGCGGCTGATCGAGTGTGAGCGCACGCTGCTGCGCACGCTGAGTGGGGCGAGCCTGCCGACGGCGGTGACGACGCGGGTCGAGCGGCGTTTCAGCGGCCGCGTGTTCGAGGCGAGCGAGCTTGAGGCTGCGCTTGCGGATGAGCGAGCGTTGCTTGCCGAACTCACCGACGTGGGGCTGATCCGCGGCATGGGCTACGAGAAGCAGATCCGGGTGGGCATGACCGAGGCCGAGCGGCTGCAGAAGGCCTTCGACCAGCTCTTCGAGCTTTACGAGGGCGAGCGCGTGCCTCAACTGGGCGGCATCCGCGAGGCCTACGTGGTGGCCACGGGCGACGCGGGCATCACCGGCGTGAGCGCGCCCGAGCGCTTGCGCGAGGCGGACATCACGACCGCGACGTCCAGCTACCTGCTGGGCACCAGCATGAACAAGCGGCTGCTCAAGGATTATCAGGCGTGGCCGAGCGAGTGGCAGAAGTTCTGCACGGTGACGCCGATCAAAGACTTCAAGCAGCAGGACCGCATCCGCCTCGGCGCGTTCGGCAGCTTGAGCACCGTGCCCGAGGACACGGCGTACACGACGCTGACCCTGGCGGACACACGGGCGGTCTACGTGCCGGCGAAGCGCGGCAACCTGGTGCCGGTGACGCGGGAGACGATCGTGAACGACGACCTCTACGCCATCCGGCAGATCCCGGGCAAGCTGGCCGTAGCGGCGGCGTTCACCCTGGCCGAGTTCGTGTACGGCATCCTGACCGCGGCCGGGAACATCTACGACGGCAGCCCGCTGTTCACCAACGGCGGGGCGCACGGCAACAGCGCGGTGGTCACGCCGGGCACGCCGAACACCGGCGCGGCGCTGGCCAGCGGAGCGATGCAGACGGGCGTCACCAAGATGCGGCGGCAGACCAACCTGGCGGGCAAGCCGATCGGGCTCAAGCCGCGCTACCTGCTGGCGCCGCCAGAGCTGGAATGGCAGGGCATGGTGGTCACCAAGTCGGCGGGCGCGCCGGGGGCGAACTACAATGACATCAACCCCATGCTGGGCTACGCCGAAGTGATCGTGGCACCGCAGCTGAGCTCGCCGACGGGCTGGTACCTGGCGGCGGACCCGCGCGTGATCGACACCATCGAAGTGGGCTTTGTGGGCGGGCAGATCAACCCGGTGCTGTTCATCCAGGACCAGCCCTTGTTCGGCTCGAACTTCACGAACGACGTGATCACCTACAAGGTCAGGCACGAGTACGGCGGCGCGGTGGTGGACTACCGTGGCTTCTACCAGGGGAACAACTAGTGGGCAGTGGGCAGTGGGCAGTGGGCAGTGGGCAGTGGGCAGTGGGCAGTGGGCAGTGGGCAGTGAGCAGTGAGCAGTGAGCAGTGCGTGTGGGGTAGAAGAACTGTCCACTGTCCACTGTCCACTGTCCACTGTCCACTGTCCACTGTCCACTATGAACTGCGAGAAGAACTGTCCACTGTCCACTGTCTACTGTGAACTGCGAACGGAGTGAGCGCATGGCGTACATCGACGGGGCGGGGAACACGCTGACGGCGGCGGGTGAACCGCAGGAGATCGCGCTGCAGCCCGCGCCGGCGCTGACCGGGGGTGGGGCGGCCACGGACTATCCGTGTGTCGCCGTGCCCAGTGGGCGGTTCAAGACCGTGGCGTTGGTGGTCACGACGCCCATCACCTGGACCTCGGCGGGGCAGGTGACAGCGCAGCTCTACGCGGGACGGACGGCGGCGTCGGCGAGCGACGCCAACCACCCGCTGCGCGGCGCGCCGGTCAACGTGGGACCGAGCGGGACCACGCTTCTGGCGGGGACGTACCTGCTGACACAGCAGGACATCGCGGACCTGCAGAGCTACCTGCCGTGCGTGGGGGTGCGGCTGGTGTTCCCGAGCGCGCCGACGGCGGGCGCGGCGAGCGTCTACGTCGACGTTGCCGGCGATTAGCGAGTGGCTAGTGATTAGTGGTTAGTGACGAGTGGGGTAAGTGGCTGAGCGATGAGTCGTTGGTGGGATGGAGCCTCCCAACGTCACTCGTCACTAGCCACTAGCCACTAATCACTCGAAGGAGGAGCGAGGTGCCACGGAACTACGGCGGAGCGGCGGCGGGCAGCGACCCGTTTGTTTTCTTACCGGACGGGGCGCTGGACCAGTGGATCGCGGCCAGGTCCGCGGCGCGGCTGTGCCCGGTGGCGTTCATCGGGGACAGCATCACGCGTGGGGCGTCGGCGACGGGGTTCAGCGACAACCACTTCGTGGCGTTGGTGACACGGGCGCTGCAGGCGCAGTTCGGCAACGCCGGCGAGGGGTTCCACGCCGTGAGCGACACGACCGACGCGGCCTACGCGGGGGCGACGAACTACTCGGCGAAGAGCCGGCCCTGCTGGAGCTTCGGGCCGGGCTGGAGCGGGTACTTCGCGTATGGGATGGCGGGGCAGGCGCACACGACGACGGCGGGGGCGGGCTCGTACGCGGTGGGCGCGTTCATCGGGACGGCGGTGGACGTGTGGGTGGGGCAGAACGGGGGCGGCGGCGCCTTCAGCGTGCAGGTGGATGGCGTCACCTACGACGTGAACGGCGTGCAGGGCGGCGGCGGGGGGAACCCGAGCTGCTACAACGGCAGCATCGTCAGCCCGGTCAAAGCGGTCTCGGTGAGCGGGCTCACGCCGGGAGCGCACACCATCACGCTGACCACGACGGCGGGCGGGACGCTGATCCTGCATGGGATCACGGCGTACAGCGGGCTGGGTCGGGGCATTCTGCCGTACCCGATGGGGTTCGCGGGGCGCGGGGTGTGGCAAACGGCCGTGAACGACACGGCGGACACGCCAAAGGGCTCAATCGAATTCCTGCAGCCGCAGCCAAAGCTGGTGGTGTTCGGGCACATCGTGAACGACATGCAGCAGCAGATCGCCTACGACACGTTCGCGTGGCAAGCGCGGCGCTACTGCGACTCGGCGCGGGTGGCGGGGGCGTCGTTCGTGTTCCTGATCCCGTTCATCGGCCCCTTGGCGGGCAACTGGCTGAACACGAGCTACGCGCACCACTACGTGGACCGGATCTACAGCCTGGCGCGACGCTATGGGGCGGCGGTGCTGGACATCAACGCGGCATGGGAGGCGCTGGGCGCGGCGGGATCGGCGGCGCTGACATTCGGCGGCGGCAACAGCCACCCCAATGACGCGGGACACGCGGACATCGCGGCGCGCCTAAGCGGATTGTTGATCTAAAGGGAGGCGTGCAATGTATACGGGACCGGTGCTGCCGACGGCGCTGGAGGGGCTGCAGCTGGACTCGACGGCGCCGAACAACCAGCCGGCGCCGAACCCGTGCATCGCGGCCAACAGGCAGCTGTGCGTGGCGGGGCAGGCGTCGAACACGAGCGGCGGGAACGTGGCCAATCAGCAGGTGGGAACGTTCAGCATCCCGGCGGGGACGGCGAGCGGCGGCACGGTGGCCGTGCCCAACACGCTGGTGGGCGCCAACTCGCTGGTGTTCCTGCAGCTGAGGGGGAACGGCGGCACGATCACCGCGGTGGGGGTGACGGTGCTGAGCGCGGGCACGGGGTTCACGGCGACGGTCTACGCAAGCGGCGCGACGACGGCGGCGGTGGACTGCTGGTACTGGATCGTGAATTAGTTGCCAGTGATCAGTTGCCAGTTCTTCGTGCTGAGCGACTCGCTCGCGAGGACGTCGACGGTTGTGACGGGCGACTGATCACTGGCAACTGGCAACTCGAAGGGGGAGCTGATGGCTGGACAGACACAGGACGCCAAGAAATTGGCGGCTGCCGCGGAGCATGATGCGGCCGTCGTGGAGCGGGCCGGGAAGGGTGACGGCGACGAGACCCATTCCACTGACAACGGGCAACTGACAACGGGCGCCTCGGAAGACCTCGCGCTGTTCCGGCGGGCAGAGGCGGATCTGACGGCACTGCAGGATGAGGTACGTCGTCGGGCTGAGCAGCGGGGTCCGCATGGTCGGCGGCTGGCGCGGCTGGCCACCGAGGTGGAGGACGCCCGGTTGCAGGCGCGCGAGGGTGTGCACGAAGCGCACTATGGTCAGGGACAGGGGACGTAGGGAGGAGCCATGACCCTCATCCTTGCCTATACGCCGGCGGGGGTACCCGGCGGGCATCCGACGCTGACCGAGGCGGTGGCCGACCTGCGGCAAGACCTGTCCGACTGCACGCAGGGGATCGGCCCCGCCGATGCGACGGCCGGGCTACCACCCCCGCCGCCGCGTTGGAGTGACGATGCGCTGGCGCGCGCGCTCGACCGGGCGGTGGACGAGTATTCGTTCGTGGCTCCGCTGGTGCGCAGCGTGATGACGGCGACGCTGCCAGGCGTCCGCGCCTACGGCCTGCCGGCGGACGCCTGGTGGATCGAGAGCGTGGAGTATCCCAGCGGGCTGTATCCGCCGCGGCTGGTCCCGTTTGAGGAGGTGGTGACGCCAAGTCTCGGCACGCCGGCCGCGCCCCTGGCCGCGGCAGCGGGCGTAGCCGGTCCGCTCGCCGGCTCGTACGTCTGGAGCGTGACGTTCGTTAAGAGCGGTGGCGAGACCGTGCCGGGGCCGGCGTCCGCGCCACTGGTCCTGTCGGGAGGAGCGGCCGCGCTGAGCGCGCTCCCACTTGGCCCGCCGGGCACGGTGGGACGCTGCATCTACCGCGCCACGGTCATGGCCACCGCGGGTGGGCCGGTGACGGGGATGCCGCGGCTGGCCGGGCAGGTACTGGACAATACGACGATGTCGTGGACCGACGCGGTCCCCGACGACGCCCTGGGGGCAACGGCGCCGGGGACCGACACCACGGCGAACCTCCCGCAGTTCGTGCTGCGCCTCGCCCCCGGTTATGTCCCCACCGACACGAGCGGCGTGCTCACCGTGACCTATGCGGCCAAGCACAGCCTCACTCCGGCAGGGACGAGTCTGCCCGAACGGCACCACGACGCGGTGCTGCTGGGTGCGGCCGCCTATGCCATGCTGGCCTACCAGGCGCCGACCAACGATCTCTTCGAGTATCAGGATGGCGAACTGCACGACCGCGTGGACGAGCATACCGTCCCGGCCGCCTGGCTGGCGGCGGCAACGGCAATGCTGGCCCGCTTCACCGCCAGACTGGAAGACATCAAGCGGCAAAACAACGCCGGCATCGCCGCCGTGGCCCACTGGGGCGACGTGCCGGTGGCCTGGCAGAGGACGTGACGGAGTGGTTAGTGGCTAGTGGCTAGTGGCTAGTGGCTAGTGGCTAGTGGCTAGTGACGAGTGAGGTGGGACGGGAGTGACGAGCAGTTGATTGGGGAGACCGTTGAGGCGCATTGATCGTTACGGCTTTGGTTGTGACACAGAGTGTCGCGGAGGCGCTTCCTCACTCGTCACTAATCACTAGCCACTCGTCACTCTGGAGGGCATCATGGGCGCGAACGTGGGCATCGATTGCCAGGTGGCGCTGGATGGGACGGGATATTGGGTCGCGGCGGGGAGCTACCGCGTGCACCGACCGCGCCTGCGCAAGGCAAGCGTGACCATGGGCGGCGCGGAGCGCTACACCGACGCGGGGCCCGGCAAGCGCGTGTGGCGGTTCACGGTGCTGGCGCTCGACGCGTTGACGCGCTACGACGGCCAGCCGACGGGGATGGCCGGGCAGGAGTACCGCGACGCGTTGACTCTCTCGTATCAAAGGAGCGGTGCGCTGCCCTTCGTCGACCCGCACGGACAGAGCTGGAGCGTCCATTTCGACGACCTAGTCGAGGCCCTGCCCGACCTACGCATCGGCGCCGGCTTGGCCGGCTCGCCGGGAGCGACATACCTGCTAGAGGTGCAACTGGTGGAGGTATGACGAGTTGCCAGTTGCCAGTTGCCAGTTGCCAGTTGCCAGTTGCCAGTTGCCAGTTGCCAGTTGCCAGTTGCCAGTTGCCAGTTGCCAGTTGCCAGTTGCCAGTTGCCAGTTGCCAGAAGGTGAGGATGACCGGCGATAGCTGCTACAAGCTGACTGCCGACGTGCAACCCTCGATGTCCTTAACTGACAACTGGCAACTGGCAACTGGCAACTGACAACTGGCAACTGACAACTGACAACTGGCAACTGACAACTATGAAAGGAGGATGCCATGGCCGCACCCGCTTTGCAGGCGAGGTACAGCGATGTGGTGAGCGACGCGACGGGGCGGCCGGTGGGCGGGGCGACGGTGTCGCTCTACCCGGTGCGGAGGTTTGCGCCAGGCGCGCTGCCCGCGCCCGGCGCCGTCCCCGCGCAGCCGCCCCTGGCCGTGGCCACGACCGACGCCACCGGGGCTTTCAGCGTCGAGGGGCTGACGCCCGACGACTATCACGTGCTGGTGCAGTACGCGCCCACGGGCGCGGCGCCGCAAACCCTGTGGCGCTACAACGTGGCTATTGGTCCCTACGAGGAGACCAGGCGGGCGGCGGCGCACGGGCTTGGCGCGGCGATCCCGCGCACGCTGGCCAGGTTGCTGGGCGGATTGCCCACCACGATTCTGTGCGTGGGCGACGAGGTGACGGTCGGCTACAACGCGACGGGCGCCCCGCGGGGCGGCTGGGTCGCGCGCCTGGCGACGAATCTGGCCGTGGCCCTGCCCACGGCGCGGGTGACCCGCTACGACCCGACCGGCTATGCCGCCACGCTCGACGCGCCTATCCCGTCGTGGACGGCCGTGGCGCTGCATCAAGGACCGGGGTCGTCCGTGCAGCAGGTGAGCGTGATCAATGCCGGGGTCACGGGCGACACGGTGTTGCGCGTGTTGCGCCGGATGGGCAACCTGACGGCCGCGAGTTGGAATCCTCCTCCGGATCTGTACATCGTGAGCCTCGGCCTCGGCGAGATGAGCGGTGACCCCACGCGCGCCGCCGGGGCGGTCGACTTCGGCGGGCAGCTGAGCGGTCTGGTCAATGTGTTGCGCGGGGGCGCCAGCGGCGGCGGGAACGGCGGCGCCGAGGTACTGCTCTGCACGCCGCACGCGGGTCCTCCCGGCTCGACCCCGGACGACTACGCGGCCGCGGTGCGCGCCGTGGCCGCGGCGACGGGCTGCGGCGTGATCGACCTGCGCGGCCTGTGGCAGGACCACCTCGATCCCACGGCCGCGAACGATGGCTACGGGGCCTGGCTGGACACCTCGGCGGGGAACCATACGTGGCCGACCGACGCAGGGCATGCCGCCATCGGCGATGAGGTGTTCCGGGCCGTTGATCCGTCCGTGGCGCTGCCCGTCGCCGGTCTGCTGGGCGTGGGGGCCACGTGGGAGCACGTGCGCCTGCTCAATACAAGCGCGCTGCTGACGATGACGGGCGCGTGGACGGTCTACGGCGGCGGCGAGGCGGCTTTGCTGGCCAGCCCGCGCGAGCTGCAGACCACCACGTCGGGCGACCACGTGACCCTGGCCGTCCGCTGCAGCGAGCTCTACATGCTGTGCCGGCGCTGGCGCGACGGCGGTCGGGTGACGGTGACCGTGGACGGCGCCGCGTTGGGCGTGGTGGACCTCTACCGCGGCGTGCCCACCTCGACGATCGATGTGGCTGGCGCGGACGCGGCGATGGTCCCGCAGGAGCGCGTCCCGCTGGCGCTTGGCCTGTCGGATACGGTACACACGATCACGCTGCAGCTGAGCGCCGCGTCCAATCCGTCCTCGCAGGGAACCGCGTGGCGCTTCGACGCGCTGGAGCTGCTGCGGCTGCGGCAGGGCGGGCTGGCCGTGGAGGGCGCCGAGCCGCTGCAACGGGTGCAACGCGGGACGGCGCCGGTCGCGCTGGCCGGGTCGCCGACGGGGACGGCGACGATCACGTTCCCGATCCCCTACACCGGACCCCTTCCGGCCGTGATCGCGCAGAGCCCCAACCCCGCCTACTACACCGTCGTCGCGGGGATCGGCGCGACCGGCGCGACGATCACGCTGGTGCAGTACGCCCACATGGCTGTGACGGACACGCAGCAGGTGAGCTGGCTGGCGTTCGGCTAGTGGTTAGTGATTAGTGGTTAGTGACGAGTGAGGTAGGACGAGTGGTTAGTGACGAGTGGCTAGTGACGAGTGAGGTAGGACGAGTGGTTAGTGACGAGCGAGGTAGGGCGACGATGTATAAACGTAGCCGAGACGATGGTACCGCAACGGTACTGCCTCACTCGCCACTAACCACTAACCACTCGTCACTCGTCCCACCTCACTCGTCACTAGCCACTAACCACTCGTCACTATCTTGGAGGAGTGACCGATGAGACCCCTTACACCCGAGCTGGCGGCGGCGGTGCGGCAGGGCGCCGCGGTGCCGTTGGTGCGCCTGGAACTAGTCGACCACGTGCCGCACTATGCAGTGGTGTACGCGGGAGGCCCCGTCGGGCGCAACGCCGCGGTGTTGGCCCTCGATGGAGCGGTGGCGCAGGCCTACCACGATGGGGCACGGACGGTCTACGCGCGCCGGGTCGCGGACCCGACCGCAGTGTCATGGGGCGCCTGGACGGCGGTGGCGACGACGGCGGCGCCCGGCGCGGGCGTGGCTCTGGCGCGGATCGGCGGGCGGCTGCGTCTCTTGTGGCAGGATGCGGCGACAACGGGCGTCTACGCGGCCGAGTCGGCCGATGGCGGCCTGAGTTGGGGCGCCGCGACGTTGCTGTTCGATCCTGCGGCTGCCGTGTCCGCCCTGGCCGCCGACGGCGACGCCGCTACCGTGTTCGTGGCCTATCAGGGTGGGAGCGGAGGATGGCAGATCGCCGTGTGGTCACTGGCCGGGACCTGGCGCGGAGCCGACTGGACCAATGGCAGCGCCACGGCCGTCACCGGGTTAGGCGTGGCGCAAAGCCTCGCCGGGGATAGCTCGTACGTCGTCGCGGTGACGAGGCAACCGGCGCCGGGGATGGGCGCGGCGCTACAGGTCTGCGCCTACGGCAGTACGGGCGGCGGTACGGGTTGGGGCGCGACGCTGACGGTCGTGCCGGCTGACGCGAGCGCAGGGGTGTTTGCCAGCGATCCGCGCGCGGCGACCTATGACGGGCTCTATCACCTGGCCTACGCCGTGGTCGACAGCGGCAGCGTCGACGGCCTCCCGTCGACGCGCGTGGCGCTGTTGCACTCCGCGGACGGCGTGCATTGGAGCGATCCGTTGGAGGACGCCGCCACGTACACCCACGGCGCCACGCCGCTCAAACACGCGGCAGGCTACCTGCTGGTCGCGCCCGACACGGCGGCGCTGGCCCCCATCCCGCTCGTGGGGACCGCCGGCGCCGGCTACCGCGATTGCTCGAGCGACATCTCGCGGCTGGAGGTGGTGCACAAGGACGGCGACGCGGCGCACCTGGTGGTGACGCTGCAGAACCGGCCGCCGGATGGGACCGGAACGACCGGAACGACTGGAACCGGCGTCGGGACCTACGCGGGCCTGCCGGCGCTGCGGCCCAACGCGCTGTTGCGGCTGTGGTTGGGCTACGCCAGCGCGGGACTCGTCCCGGCGTACGCGTGCTACGTCGACGACTGGAGCTTTGTGCGCGCGGCCGATGAGGACGAGGTGGTGGTCACCGCCTCGGACGCCATGGCGTGGCTGGATCGGCAGAGCCGCGGCACGCTGGTCTACAGCGGACAGACCGTGGAGTGGTTGGCGCGCGAGGTGGCGGCGCGGGCGGGTCTGCTGTCCATCGTCGTGCCGGCGACGGCCCAGTTCGGCTACGTTGTGGCCACGTTCAGTATCCCGGCGGGGTCGACGTGGCGTGACGCGCTGGTCCGGCTGGGCCGCCTCTACGGCTTCGATGTGGCGATCCGGGTCGGCGCCGACGGGGGCGATGCGCTGACCCTGTACGAGCGGCAAGGGACCGACGCGGCGGTGTGGGGGTACGGCGATGAGGTGGAGCAGTTGGTGGTTGCCATCAGCGCCGACCGCGCCAACCACGTGTTGGTCTTCGGCGCTCTAACCGTGGGGGAGACGGGCGCCGTGATCGGCGAGGCCTGGGACTGGGCCGACGTCGCGTCGACGGGACAGGAGCGCTACCTGCACACCGTCGAGCCGTTGATCGCGACCCGCGCGGGGGCGGCGCTGCGCGCCGGGCTGGAGCTGGCCCGCGAGGCGCGGCAGGGCCGCAGCGGCTCGCTCTCGGTCCCGTTGCATCCGGGGTTGGAGGTGGGCGACGTGATCACGGCGACGGCCACGGACGGAGCGGCGCCCGTCGCCCTGCGCGTGGCCACACTGCACCACGTCTACGAGCCGCACCCCGGTACCTACGACACCATCCTGACCTGCGAAGGGCCATAGTCAACGATAAGACATCGAATCTCTAAAAACAGTGTTGGTGTATCCCGGCGTCTGGGCCGGTGGTCCCCTGGCGAAAGACAGGTACTGTCAGAAAGTCGAATGGACGATGTATCAGAGCAACGATGAGACCGACGATTTATGGGTCGACGACTGCGACGATGGGTTGGCGATGGGCGTTGTCTCCGGGTGGACCGGTGCGCAAGATCAGGATGAGGAGTGGCGCTACGATGTGGATGCGCGAGCCAGGAGGCAAGCGCGCGACGAGAACGACCTCCGCCAGGCCCTGGGCATGGAGGATGTCCGGGGCTACCAGATCGTCGGCCTCGACACCACCCTGGACGACATCGCGATTGCGGACGACGAGGCGCTGCTCGAGCTGCCCGAGCCGGAGCTTGCGCCGGCGTTCCCCTGCCTGGACGGACACCGCTATACCGGCTGCCTGGGTCTGGCTTGCCCCCTGGACAGCTGCTGGACCGGCGGGGCCACGGTGAGCTTCAGCGCACGGATGCGGGAGCGGACGCGCGTCTCGACCGCGGTCTACCTGCCGGGAGTTCCCTGCCACACCTGTGCCCATGTGCGTGAGGATACGGTCGTCGTACCCGCGCCACGCCCGGCGCCACCCCTCCCGCTCCGTGGGACCCCGCCTCTCCTCCCGCTGCCCGGAGAGCCGGTTGGGCTGTCGACTCCCCGGAGCCGAGAGATCAATCCGCGTGGCGTAGGGGTGCGGGGCGCCCTCGCGGGACAGGAGAGCAGAGGGCCTGTCTCACCAGCACGTCCTAAAAGGACCCTTTCCGCGGACGGGACCCCGGGAGAAGAGAGCGGGAGCGCATCGCTCCAGCGCGTCACATGCGGTTGCGGGCTCTGGGAGCACCCGGTCTCGCTGTCCTCGTTCGTGACGCGGCGCATCCCCATGCTCGACCAGGAGGCCCCGGAGCGGTGCCCGTCGCACGCCGCCTGCCCGAGTGGAGAGCCTCACCCCGCCGTCGTCGCGCACCTGGAGCGGCGGCGCGCCCGCGCCCGCGAGCGCCGCGCCGACCAACGCGCGTTGCGCGAGGGAGAATAGGTGAGGAGAGACCGCGGCACATGGACACAGGCGGCAGCGCGCTTGGTTGCCCGCGTGCCGCCCGTCGTGGACCCTCCCCCTCCTCCCCCTCCCGACGCAGGTGGCGCCTCTCCTCGTCGGTGGACGTGGCCAGTTGACGCATGAACTGTGCGGCAAGGATTTGTTTCCGCACGATCCCGCGGCGATCCGCGCCCCGTAGCGTAACGAATGCCCCGCCCTGTTACCCGCGCCCCGACCGGTCGTAGGGTCAGCAGGTCGGACAGCTAGGCCCACTACAACGATTGATGTAAAATGGGCCATTTGGCTTGTTCCCGGCTCAGTTGTATTACCGGACCAGTTTTGGGTGCGATAAGAGGCCCGACTGGACCGATAACAGGGTCGTTGATGCAGGCAACTGCGCTGATAAGGTCGATTACCGGCGCAGTTGTCCGCTGAGTACATGGCTGAAATGCGGCTAAGCGATAGTTACTCGACATACTCACGCGATATGGTCCGTTTTTACATCAATCGTTGTAGTGGGTCATCAACGCCGGAGGCGACGTGGCACTGCCCACCGTGTGCATCGGACGCAACTCAGAGTCCGAAGGAGCGCGTCACCAGTTCCGTCAAGTCGTCCTCGCTCATGGATGTGTCGACGTCGATTGCGGGCAGTCCAAGTCGCTTGGTCTCCTCGCGCAGCCGGTCAGTGAACATGCGGTCCCGGTCGAGCAGATTGCGATAGGCCTGCGCTGGGTTTGAGGTCTTATCCGGGATATTCCATGTGGTTCCTCGGCTCTCCAACGCCGCCAGACGGAACTCAGGCGTGGGTAGCAGCCACACGACGTGGCGAGGATCCGCCACTAGTGGCTTGACCAACGCTGGCAGCAACCGGAAGCCTTCGGCGATCACGCCGGTGTCCGACGGAAGCTTGAGCAGGTCCTCGATGATCAAATTGAACCCCTCGCCCCGGAACCAGTGAAATGTATCGAGCATGGTTTCCGGACTGCGGTTTGCCCAGCGCTCGTCCATATCCATGGACCTGAACTGTGCGAGATACGGCGCGTCCTCGTCCGCGGCGCGGCGGGCGTGGTCCGACATCACGTCGTCAGTCGCGTAGACGTTCAACCCGTGGTCGGCCGCGATGCGCCGAGCAATGGTCGACTTACCCCCGCCGCTGCCACCACCGAGCCAGTAGACGTGCT
>JAABUQ010004234.1_pt1 | contig 24787 bp, 17 predicted proteins | sample 5560001 | NCBI WGS metagenome assembly JAABUQ01 (sample SAMN10711888, study PRJNA513371) | rock metagenome | isolation source: Antarctica rocks | place: Antarctica: Victoria Land, Finger Mt nord | collected 2015-12-18
CCCATGCCGGCGCGTAGGCTTACAGCCTCCCGCAACGCCTTGCCAGGGCGGAACCGCACCGAGCAGGTAGCCCCCACGGCAATCCGCGCGCCAGTCCGGGGATGGCGACCAGTGGTTGCCTTGCGAATCGAGGGGGCGAAGGTGCCGAAGCCGGCCAGCCGTACGTCTCGCCCCTCCCGCAGCCCGCCCTCGATGGCGGACAGCACAGCATCCACAGCCTCATTGGCTTTTCCGATCGCCACATCCATGTCGGCCGCAACGGCATGGACGAGGTCCACGCGGCTCATGGAACGCCCGGAGGCAAGCGGTGTCATCGCGATGCCGTCATGTGCCATGGCCGTGCCTGTCCATACTGTTTTGCAAAGTATGGTTCGGTTTCGAACCGGGTCAACGAGACCTAGTTGCCCCGGCACATAGGCCAGAACCGCTGTTGCGGATATGCCGCGTAGAGGCCCCGTCCCGGTTTCTGTGCCGGGACGGGAGCGCAGGCTAGTGCGGCAATGACGCCGCTGGCTGAGCAGGGGGCGGCACGATCGGCTCCACCGGCTCCTCCCACTCGATGGCCTCCGGCTTGCGAGCCAGAGCTTGGCTGATCACCTCGTCCACATGCGAGACGGCGAGGATTTTCAGCCCTTTCTTCACGTTTTCGGCGATGTCCACCAAGTCCTTCTCATTGTCCTTTGGGATGAACACCGTCGTGATGCCGGCCCGCAACGCCGCCAGCAACTTCTCCTTCAAGCCGCCAATCGGCAGCACCCGGCCACGCAGGGTGATCTCGCCCGTCATGGCCACATCGCGCCGCACCGGTATGCCGGTCATCACGCTGACGATGCTGACCGCCATCGCCACGCCAGCGGACGGACCGTCCTTAGGCGTCGCACCCTCGGGGACGTGGACGTGGATGTCCCGCTTCTCGAACAGCGTCGGCTTGATGCCGAACCGGGTGCTGCGGCTGCGGACATAGCTGAGCGCGGCCGACACGCTCTCCTGCATCACATCGCCCAGCTTACCGGTGTTCTTGATGGTGCCCTTACCGGGCAGCATTACACTCTCGATGGTCAGGATTTCGCCGCCCACCTCCGTCCAGGCAAGACCGGTAACGACGCCAACCATGTCCTCCGCCTCAGTCTCGCCGTAGCGGAAGCGGCGAACCCCGGCGTACTTGTCCAGAGACTTGCGGGTGATCGCGATCTTCTTGGCCTTCTTGGTCACGATCTCCTTAACCGCCTTGCGGGCAACGTTGGCGATCTCGCGCTCTAGGCTACGCACCCCGGCCTCGCGGGTGTAGTAGCGCACCAAGTCGCGTAGCGCCTCGTCGGTAATCGACCACTCCTCCGGCTTCAAGCCGTTCGCCTCCGCCTGCTTGGTGACCAAGTGGCGCTTGGCGATCTCCACCTTCTCGTCCTCGGTGTAACCGGCCAGGCGAATGATCTCCATGCGGTCCAGCAGGGGCTGAGGCATGTTGAGGCTGTTGGCGGTAGTGACGAACATCACGTCCGACAGGTCATAATCCACCTCCAGGTAGTGGTCCGCGAACGTAGCGTTCTGCTCAGGGTCCAATACCTCAAGCAACGCGCTGGAAGGGTCTCCGCGCCAATCCGCACCAAGCTTGTCGATCTCGTCCAGCAAGAACAACGGGTTGCTGGTCTTCGCCTTCTTCATGCCCTGGACGACCTTGCCCGGCATCGAGCCGATATAGGTCCGCCGGTGACCGCGTATCTCGGCCTCATCACGCACGCCGCCCAGCGACATCCGGACGAAGTTGCGCTGCGTGGCCTTGGCGATGCTCTTACCCAAGCTGGTTTTACCCACGCCTGGCGGCCCCACCAGGCACAGAATCGGCCCACGGATTTTCGGGCTGCGCGACTGCACAGCAAGATACTCGAGGATGCGCTCCTTGACCTTCTCCAACCCGTAATGGTCGGCGTTCAGGATGCGCTCGGCCTCGACCACGTCATTGCTGACCTTGCTACGCTTCTTCCAAGGAATGGAGAGCATCCAGTCGAGGTAGTTGCGCACCACGGTGCTCTCGGCGCTCATCGGGCTCATGGTCCGCAGCTTCTTCAGCTCGGACATCGCCTTCTCGCGCGCCTCCTTGGTGAACTTCGTCTTCTTGATACGGTCCTCAAGCTCGGCGGTCTCGTCCTTGCCGTCCTCGCCCTCGCCCAGCTCCTTCTGGATCGCCTTCAACTGCTCGTTTAGGTAGTACTCGCGCTGCGTCTTCTCCATCTGCCGCTTCACACGGTTGCGGATGCGCTTCTCCACCTGCAGGACGCCGATCTCCGACTCCATGTGGGCAAACACACGCTCCAGCCGGTCGCCGACCTTGGCGGCCTCCAGCAGTTCCTGCTTCTCAGCGATCTTGAGGTTCAAATGGGCCGAGATGGTGTCGGCCAGCTTGCTCGGCTCCTCGATCTGATTCAGCGAGACCAGAACCTCCGGGGCAATCTTCTTGTTCAGCTTGATATACTGCTCGAACTGCCCGACAACCGTGCGGCCCAGCGCCTCAAGCTCCGTCGCCTCGCCGTCCTGGTCCGGCATCGGCTCGGTGAACGCCTCGAAATAGCTGTCCGTCTCCTTGAAGCCCGTGATACGGGCGCGGCTGCCGCCCTCCACCAGCACCTTCACGGTGCCGTCGGGCAGCTTCAGCAGTTGCAGGATGGTGGACACCGTGCCAACGCTGTAAATGTCGTCGGGTCCGGGATCCTCATGCGAGGCGTTCTTCTGGGCGACAAGCAGGATTTGCTTATCGTCCTTCATCACCGCCTCAAGCGCACGGACGGATTTCTCGCGGCCGACGAACAGCGGCACGATCATGTGCGGGAATACCACGATATCGCGCAACGGCAGCACAGCAAGCACGGTTGACGCGGGACTCGGCGTCTCGGTATCGCTCATAGGACCTCCAAAAGGACGATCAGGGCGGCAGCACGCCCGTTATGGCACGTGTCGCGACCATGGTGGGGGGAACCTCCCCTGCCAGCTACTTGGCTGGTTAGACAGATATCGGCAGCCCGGCCCGCCTAGGCAAGGGTTGCCGCTCAGATGGAGCAGCTGCCGTTTCAGGCGCCGCCCTCCGCCCGCTCCTTGCCGTAGGTGAACAGCGGGTTGGCCCGGCTTTCAGCGACCTCGCGGTTGATGGTCACCTCCTCCACGCCGTCCAGCCCGGGCAGGTCGAACATCGTGGACAGCAGGATCGCCTCCATGATCGAACGCAGGCCGCGGGCACCGGTCTTGCGGGCGATGGCGCGGATGGCGACCGACTTCAGCGCATCCTCGGTGAAAGACAGCTTTACACCCTCCATCTCGAACAGCCGGGCATATTGCTTGGACAGGGCGTTCTTCGGCTTGGTCAGGATCTCGACCAGGGCCGCCTCATCAAGATCCTCCAGCGTCGCCACCACGGGAAGGCGACCGATGAACTCCGGGATCAGCCCGAACTTCAGCAGATCCTCCGGCTCGACCTCACGCAGTACGGCGCCCATGCGGCGCTCGTCCGGCGCGCGAACCTCGGCGCCATACCCGATGCCGCTGCCCTTGCCGCGGGAGCCGATGATCTTCTCCAGCCCGGAGAATGCGCCGCCGCAGATGAACAGGATGTTGGTGGTATCCACCTGCAGGAACTCCTGCTGCGGATGCTTGCGCCCGCCCTGGGGCGGCACAGAGGCCACGGTACCCTCCATGATCTTCAGCAGCGCCTGCTGCACACCTTCACCGCTCACGTCACGGGTGATGCTGGGGTTGTCGGACTTGCGGCTGATCTTATCGACTTCATCGATGTAAACGATGCCGCGCTGTGCCCGCTCCACATTATAGTCGGCAGATTGCAGCAACTTCAGAATGATGTTCTCGACGTCCTCACCGACGTAGCCGGCCTCGGTCAGCGTAGTAGCGTCCGCCATGGTGAACGGAACGTCCAGGATGCGGGCCAAGGTCTGCGCCAACAGGGTCTTGCCGGAGCCGGTGGGACCGACCAGCAGGATGTTGCTCTTGGCAATCTCGACATCGTTGTTCTTCGCGCCGTGCGCCAGGCGCTTGTAGTGGTTGTGGACGGCGACGCTCAACACCTTCTTGGCGTGGCTCTGGCCGATGACGTAGTCGTCCAGGACCTTGCAGATCTCCTTCGGCGTCGGCACCCCGTCGCGGGACTTCACAAGGTGCGTCTTATGCTCCTCGCGGATGATGTCCATGCACAACTCGACGCACTCATCGCAGATAAAGACAGTCGGGCCTGCAATGAGCTTGCGCACTTCATGCTGCGATTTGCCGCAGAACGAACAGTAGAGGGTGTTCTTGGAATCGCCGGGTGGTTTGGGCATGGACACTCCTGCCCCGCGCCTACGGGGACAAACCCTGGATTATTAGACCCAGCAGGCCCGGGCGGACAAGACTAAGCAGCCCTCTCCCGCCCCAGGTCTCAGCCAGGCATAGATTTGTGACATGCGGAAGGCAAAGCAAGAGATGTGCCCCCGCCAGCCGTTTTGCAACGCCGCCTCGCGCGACGCGGTGCTTCACAACGGCGGGCGTGGAGCAGATCAGGGCTTGGCAGGCTCGGCCGGGGCCGGGCGGTTCTCGACAACGATGTCCACCAAGCCGAAGTCGCGGGCTTCCTCGGCAGACATGTAGCTGTCGCGCTCCAGCTTGTGCTCGATGGCAGACAACTCCTGGCCGGTGTGGCGGACGTAGATCTCGTTCAGGCGCTTGCGGAGGGTGAGGATCTCCTTCGCCTGGATTTCGATGTCCGTCGCCTGACCCTGCGCACCGCCGCTGGGCTGGTGCACCATGACGCGGGCGTTCGGAGTGGCGTAGCGCTTCCCCGCGGCGCCGGCGCAGAGCAGCAGGCTACCCATGCTGGCAGCCTGGCCGATGCAGAGGGTGCTGACGGGGCTGCGGATGTACTGCATGGTGTCGTAGATCGCCAGGCCCGCCGAAACGACGCCGCCGGGGCTGTTGATGTAGAAGCTGATGTCCTTGCTGGGATTGTCGCTCTCGAGGAACAGCAACTGCGCGCAGATCACCGCGGCGACCTGGTCGTACACGGCGCCGGTCAGGAAGATGATGCGCTCCTTGAGCAGGCGCGAGTAGATGTCGAAGGCGCGCTCGCCACGGGCGGATTGCTCGACCACCATCGGGACCAGCGCGTTGTTGTAGATCTCGACCGGATCGCGATCCCTCATACCTGCATTCCTTATGATTGCCGCCGTGGATGGGCGGACGACGCCTTGTACATGGGCGAGAACAGGCACGGTTCCAGCCGGGCAGGCCCCGGCTGGTTGTCCAGGGTGCCGGCTCAGGTCATTCAGTCGGCGAAGCCCTATCCGATGCCGCCAAGGACGTTTCCGCCTCTGGCGCCTCTTCTGCCAGCGCCTCCACTACGGCCATTTCCGTTGCGGCCGCCTCCACTACGGGCGCCTCTGCCAAAGGTGTCTCCGCCGGGGCTGTTTCCGATGCGGCAGTCTGCGAAGCTGGCACCGGTGCCTCGGGATCAGCCGACAGATCCTCCGGCGTCACCGTGCGCTCCTCAAGCTGCGCCTGGTCGAGGATGAAATCCACCGTCTTGTCCTCGAAGATCGGGCCGCGCAGGCCGTCCACAGCCTGCGGGTTCTTGCGGAAGAACTCCATCACCTGCGCCTCCTGGCCGGCATACCGTCCGGCCTCGGCCCGCATGGCGCGTTGCAGCTCGTCGGGGGCGACCTGGACGCCGTTCTGCCGGCCTATCTCAGACAGTAGCAGGCCCAGCCGCACCCGGCGCTCGGCGATGGTGCGGTACTCGGCACGGAGCGTCTCGTCGTCCTTGTCCTTGTCCTCGTCGTCGCCCTTGCCGGCCTTGCGGTCGGACTCGACACGTTGCCAGATTTGATCGAACTCGCCCTTGACCATGCTCTCCGGTGCAGGGAAGTCTGCACCTTTGGCCAGGGCGTCTAGCAGGTCGCGCTTGATCCGCATCCGGCTGACACCGTCGTACTCGCGCTGGATTTGCTGGCCGATGATCTCGCGCAACTTTTCCAAGTTGTCGAAGCCGAACTCTTCGGCCAGGCTCTCGTCAACGACCGGCGGGGTGGAGTGCTGCAGCGCCGTCGCCTTCAACTCGAAGGTCGCGGGCTTACCGGCCAATTCTTTTACATGGTACTCGGCGGGGAAGGTCACCTCGATGGTCCGCTCCTCACCGGGGCGCATCCCCTCCATCCCCTCGGAGAAGCCCGGGATGAAGCCGGCGGCGCCCAGCTCCACCGGCATCGCCGTGCCGGTGCCCCCGGAAAAGGCAACGCCGTCCACCTTGCCTAGGAAATCGACTGTCAGCGTGTCGCCAACCTGGGCGCCGCGGTCCTCCGTTACCGGCTCCAGCACCTTGCGGCGGGCGGCCAGCTCGGTCAGCGCCTTGTCGATGCTCTCCGGCGACGGCTCGGCCTTGTAGCGGGTCAGGTGCAGGTTGGCGAAATCCGGCATGGCGATCTCGGGCAGCAGCTCGACCTCAACGGTGAACTGCAGGTCCTGCTTCTCGTCGAGTTGCGTCACATCGACCTTCGGCTGCCCGGCGGGGCGCAGGCCGCGGTCGGTCAGCACCTGTTGGGTGGCGCTGTTGACGCTCTCCTCCAGCACTTCGGACATGACGGCAGTGCCATAGCGCTGGCGCACGATGTTCAGCGGCACCTTGCCGGGTCGGAAGCCTGGCAGGCGCACGGTTTTGCCGATCTCCTGCAGCTTGGCGGTGCGCTTGCCCTCGATATCGGCCACCGGCACGGTCACGGACCAGCCGCGCTTTAGTCCGTCGTGGAGGGTCTCGGTCACCTGCATCTACCCAGTCCTTATTACTAGCGCCCCAGCCGGGGAGGGTTGGTGCGGGCGGAGGGACTTGAACCCCCACGGCTTGCGCCTCCAGATCCTAAGTCTGGCGTGTCTACCAATTTCACCACGCCCGCGGCGGACCGCTCCTGCGAGCGGCTTCAAGCGGGCGCGTGTAGCGCACCAAAGGGGACGCGACAAGGCGGCTGGCTATGCTTCCTGCTCCCTCTCCCTCCGGGCAAGGGCCAGGGTGAGGGAAGCGGCAAGGGCCTAACTCGCCCGTTCGAGGACGAAACCCGCCTCCAAACAGACCGGATTTGGCGCTTGCGGCCTCCCTCACCCCGGCCCTCTTCCGGAGGAAGAGGGAGCAGCGACAGGAAGCAGGGCTTGGGCGCAGGCGTCCAGGATAGCATCCGTGTCCAGGCCATACTCGCGGTAGAGGTCTGGCAAGTCGCCGCTTTGTCCGAAGCGATCCACCCCTAGCGGCACCACACGTTGCCCGCGCACCCCACCCAGCCAGCTATGCGCGGCCGGGTGGCCGTCTAGGATCGTCACCAGGCTGGCATTGCGGGCCAACGGGGCCAGGATCGCCTCAATATGCGCTGTCGCGGGTTGCCCTGCCCGGCGGGTACGGGCGGCAGAGGTCCAGCCGGCATGCAGGCGGTCGGGGCTGGTGATGGCCAGCAGCCCGGCGTCCGGCACCTCGGCCTGCAACTCGGCAAACGCCGCCTCGGCCTCCGGCGCGACGGGGCCTTGGTAGGCCAAGGCGATCGGCGCCCCCTCCCCTGGCGGCACGATCCAGTGCGCCCCGGCGATCACCGCAGCAGGGTCCAGCACCCGGTCGGGCTGCTGCAACTGCCGGGTGGACAGCCGCAGCCATGCCGCGGACCCGTCCGGCTCCTGCATGTGCACCAGGGCGTACCGCAGCAGGATCGCCAGCTCATCGACATAGGCCGGCTCGAACGACGCAAGCCGGTCCGCCGCCATGCCGATCAGCGGGGTATTGACACTTTGGTGCTGCCCGCCCTCGGGCGCCAGGGTCAGCCCGGACGGGGTGGACACCAGCAGGAACCGCGCATCCTGGTAGCAGGCATAGATCAGCGCATCGAGGCCGCGATTGACGAACGGGTCGTACACGGTGCCGATCGGCAGCAGCCGCGCCCCGTTCAGGCTGTGCTGCAGCCCGGCCGCGGCCAGCAGCAGGAACAGGTTCTGCTCGGCGATCCCCAGCTCGATGTGCTGGCCGCCCGGCGCCATGCCCCACCGCTGTGCGCTGGCCAGCTTGGCGTCACGGAACACGTCGTTGCGGGTGTGCCGGTCGAACACCCCGCGGCGGTTCACCCAGGGGCCAAGGTTGGTGCTGACCGTCACGTCCGGGCTGGTGGTGACGATGCGCCGGGCCAGGTCGGCGTGCTCGCCCTGGCCGCGGCCGATCTCCGCCAGGATGTCGCCGAACCCGGCCTGCGTGCTGGTGCGCCGCCCGGCCAGCTTCGCCACCGGCAGGTAGTCCGGCACATGCACCAACGGCGCGGGCAACCGGCGGCCCGCGGGCGTCAGCTTGGCGGCGAACGGCGCTGCGTCGATCACCCGCTGGAACATCTCGGGCGATAGGTCCAGACCCTCCGCCACGTCCCATTCATGGCCGGGCCGGATGTGCATGGCATCGCGGAACACCTGCATCTGGTCCCGCGTCATCAGCCCCGAGTGGTTGTCCTTGTGCCCGGCGAACGGCAGGCCCATGCCCTTCACGGTGTAGGCGATGAAGCACGTCGGCTGGTCCCCCGCGGCGTCGGCCAGGCGGAACTGCTCGATCAGGTAATCGACGTCGTGGCCGCCCAGGTTGGTCATCAGGGTCGCCAGCTCGTCGTCGGACAAGGGGTCCAGGATGGCGCGCACCCCGGCGTCCCGGCCCAACTCCGCCAGCAGCGCCTGCCGCCACGCCGCACCGCCCTGGAACGTCAGGGCGGAGTAGAGGCTGTTCGGGCAGTCGTCGATCCAGCGGCGCAGCAACTCGCCACCCTCGCGCTCGAACGCCGCTTGCAGCAGGCGGCCGTACTTCAGGGTGATGACGTTCCAGCCCATATCGCGGAACAGGCCCTCGATCCGGCCGAACAGCCGGTCTGGCACGACGCTGTCCAAGCTCTGGCGGTTGTAGTCGATGATCCACCAGACGTTGCGGACGTCGTGCTTCCAGCCCTCCAGCAGGGCCTCGTAGATGTTGCCCTCGTCCAGCTCCGCATCGCCGGCAATGGCGACTTGCCGGCCCTGCGGCAGGTCGGCGCCCAACCCATGCAGCCGCACGTAGTCCTGCATCAATGCGGCAAAGCTGGTCAGCGCCACGCCCAGCCCGACCGAGCCGGTGGAAAAGTCCACCTCCGGCCCGTCCTTGGTGCGGCTAGGGTAGCTCTGGATGCCGCCCATCTGCCGCAGCCCCTCCATCTGCGCCGCGGTCTGGCGGCCGAACAGCAGGTTCACGGCGTGGAACACCGGGCCGGCATGCGGCTTCACGGCCACCCGGTCCTGCGGGCGCAGCACCTCGAAGTACAGCGCCGTCATCACGCTGATGACGCTGGCGCAGCTTGCCTGGTGGCCGCCGACCTTCAGGCCGTCGCGGTTCGGGCGGATGTGGTTGGCGTTGTGGATCGTCCAGGCCGACAACCACAGCAGCTTGCGCTCGACCTGGCGGAGGTCGGCCAGCCGCTGCTCCGGCAGGACGGGGACGATCGGACCGGGCGCGTTCATGACCAGCCCCGCGCCAGCCGACGGACCGCGGTGCTGGCGTTGCGCTTGCCTTCCCCGGCATAGTCCTCGTGATACTGCTCGATGTTCGGGGGGTCGTAGAGGTAGTTGACCATCAGCGTCGCACTCTCCCGCACGCCTTTCCCAGAAGTGTCGGCCAGCATGATGATGCGCTCCACCCTGGCGCCGTTGGATAGGTGGAAATGCGCGACCGGGTCCAGCGCGCGCCTGCCGCGGGACTCGACCACTAGGTAGCGCGCTCCCAGGCGGACCAGCACCGGCTCGATTGCGCGCAGCATGGTGGTCTCACGGAACCAGCCGCGGTGGTGCAGGATGGCCCGCAACGCCTGCGGACCCGTCTCGCTGGCTGGCGCGTCGGCGGGGGCGGCGGTACGGAGGGAGGATGCCTCCTCCTCGCTCAGCAGCGCCGGGTCGTTCTCAACAAGGCGGGCGTCCAGCCACTTGCGGAAGCCCGGGATGGGGGAAAGCGTTGCGAACGCCTTGAGGTTGCGGAACTCCGCGCCGAGCAGTTCCACCACGCGCTTGATCAGGAAGTTGCCGAAGCTGATGCCGGCCAGGCCGCTCTGGCAGTTGCTGATGGAGTAGAAGATGGCGGTGTCGGCCAGCGCCGGGTCGAGCAGCGGCGCTCGCTTGTCCAGCAGCCGCTGCACGCTGCCGGCGAGGCCGCGGACCAGGGCGACCTCCACGAAGATCAGCGGCTCGTTCGGCATCCGGTGGTGGAATAGGGCGTAGCAGCGGCGGTCGCTGTCCAGGCGGTTCTTCAGGTCGCTCCAAGAGCGGATTTCGTGCACGGCCTCGTAGCCCACCAGGCGTTCCAGCAGCACGGCCGGGCTGTTCCAGTCGATGCGCTGCAGTTCGAGGAAGCCCACGTCGAACCAGCTTGCCAGCAGGCTCCGCATGTCGCTTTCCAGGGCGGCGAGGTGCGGGTCGCCGCGGGCCAGGTCCAGCAGGGTGGCGCGCAGGTCCACGAGGAACTTCATGCCGTCCGGGATGGTGGTGAACTGCGTCAGCAGGCGGACGCGCGGCGGCTCCAGGGCGCGGCGCAGGACGACCTTGGCGGTGGCGCGCTCGGCCGGGCCAGGGGCGGATTGCACGGCGGCATAGGCGGTGGCGACGGCATCGGGGTCGCTGTCGAACTTCGCGAGTTCACCGAGGAAGTCGCGGCGGCCTGCGTCGTCCAGCACCAGGTAGGCTTGCGCCAGCTTGGCCGCGCGGTTGCGGGCGCTGACCTCGCCGCCGCGGGCATGGAGGCAGGCCTGCATCTGGTGGGCGATGCTCTGGTCCTCGTCGGGGCCGACGCGGTCCGCCATGTCCCGCCATACGCCGGCGATGCGGCGGATGGCCCGGTCGAACAGGCCGATGGGGGCGGGGGTGTCGCTCACGGCATTTCACTCATCGGCGCTCCAATCATCGGGGTGTGTCGCTCATCGGGGGTCGGCTCCGGGTCGATGGCGGCACTATAACGCAAGTACGCCGCAGTGCAGCGCCAAGTTCTGGCGGCAAGTTTCATGAACCGGCATCCTTGGCCGCAGCCGGCAGCCGTGCCATGACGGCGCGGCGCTGGATGAGGTGGGACATGGCGGTCGTGATCACGGTGGCCCAGCAGAAGGGTGGCGCCGGCAAGACGACCCTAGTGGCCAACCTCGCGGCGGCACTGGCGGCGACGCGCCGGGTGGCGGTGCTGGACATCGACCCGCAGCGCAGCCTGGCCCGCTGGCATGCCATCCGCCTGGCCCGCCCTGCCCCGGCGGCGGCACTTACCTTTTCCGACCTGTCCGGCTGGCGCCTGGCGGCGGAGCTGGACCGGCTGCGGCAGGGTCACGACGTGGTGCTGATCGACACCCCGCCGGTGATCGACGCCGACGCGCGCCGGGCCATCCGCGTTGCCAGCCTGGTGCTGGTGCCGGTGCAGCCCAGCGCGCCGGATCTATGGGCGGCTGAAGGCACGCTGGCGCTGGCTGCGGCGGAGAAGCGGCCGGTGCGCCTGGTGCTGAACCGGGTCGCGGCCGGGGGCCGGCTGCGTGCTGAGGCCGAGCAGGCGATGCACACGGGCGGCTTGGCGGTGCTGGCGACGGCGCTAGGCAACCGCGCCGCCGTCAGCCACGCGTTTGCGGAAGGGCTGGGCGTGACGGAGGCCGCGCCGCGGACCCAGGCTGCGATAGAGTTGCAGGCGTTATTGGCGGAGGTGGTGGCGTTGGCTGGGTAGGCGGTCTGAATTTGCGGCAGCAGTAAGCCCGGCAGTTCAATCCAGCGCAAACCGCCCCGGGCTTGGTTGGCCAGAGCTGGATGCGCAGCCTAGTGATGCCCAAGTCGTACGCGCCGTCAGTCGATGAGGGTGCGCCGATGCGGCAGCTTCATAGTTGGCACGCTGCGCTCTACTAAACAAAATCAAACAATTCATCGGTAGTCTCGGTGAGAGAGGGGCCATCGCAGCGGATTTTGGCTTGGGGCAGGTAGCGGCATTCCACCCTAATCAGTGCAGGTGCAGGCCCCGATTCCCATACAGTTACGACGTCCCCCGCTAGGCACGGAACGCCGTTTTCAATAATAACGCGAGTCAGGAATTGCCAGGATTTATTTTTGTTAAAGTGTCGACTGTATCGTTGCGTGATCACTATTTCCGGGCTAACAACCTAATCATGTCTTAATATGATCCTTGTCAGGATTTTTAAGATAGCCTTCAAACGAAGCGTAACGCGCCCTCACCCGAGGCCGCGAGCAAACTGATTGGAAACCTCCATGAGGCCGTTCTCCTTAGCTGATGCTTTTCCCAACCGCCTACGCGCGGCGGGAACTGCCCATCGCGCCTGGTGGCGCGCAGCGATGGCGACGGTCGCGCTTGCCGCCCTGGCGAGCGCTCCGCACCAGGCCCTCGCCACCCCGTCTCCGATCCATGAATGGACGTTCGACGATGGCACAGCGCGCGACGTCGTCGGCAAATTGGATGGCACGCTGAATGGCAATGTGACGATCGCCAACGGGCAACTGGTGCTTGACGGCAGCCACGCAAACGGTGGCGCCTACATGTCAACTGCCTTCGACACCGCGTCGCTTTCCACGATGACGCTCGTTTCGTGGGTGTCGCTCGGCACTTTGGCTCAAGGTGGGGGCAGTGCCCTGTCGGTCGTCGATGGATCCCAGGCCTTCAACTCCATCGACTACGCTGAGGCGACGGCCAATCAATGGATAGCCGGCAGCGATTATTTTCATCGGACCCTGGCCAATAATGGCGGGGCGGCAGTCAGCGATACCGCCGAGCAAATGCTGGCGATCACCTATGACGCAAGTGGCGCCGTCCAGCTTTACCTGGATGGGTCCCTTTACGCCAATGGCGGCGCCTACGCCCCATTCACCATGATCGATCCGCAATACATCGTCGGTCTGCGCCACCCTGACGCAGCGCCTAGCAACGGATTGCTGACCGGCAGCATCGACATGGCCAGTGTTTACGACACCGCGCTCTCGGCTGGCGATGTCGCAACGCTCTATAGCCAAGGGACGGGGTCTTTTCCGGTTCCGGAACCTGCGTCGGTCGCAATTGTCGCTGCCGGGCTTGGATTGCTGTGCCTGTCGCGACGCAGGCGGGCATAGCCGGCCCGCCGGCGGACAGTTTCGACAGCGAAGGCCCGTTCTCGGGCTAGGGCAATACTGCGGGATGGCGATTTAACCCCCGGCTTTCCCGCAGACAAGCCTCTGAAGCTGCCCTGAACGGAACCAGCTCCGGTGGGTAGCCTAGCAGGCGCGCGGCTCTACCCGGCCTTCGTGCTGCGGTCGGGCTGCAACGCCGCACCCGGCCGCACCATCGGCACGATCAAGTGCCATGCAATCAACACCGGCTCCAGCAGCGCAAGGCCAACCAGGGTGCCAGTCAGCCGGTCGAGCGCCGGGGCGATGGCGGCGTCGGCGTAGCTGTCGGGGACCAGGGTCACGAGAATGGCCAGCGTGAACTGGGTCCCGACATAGGTGGCGGAGTGGCTGCCGTTCTCGATATGCCGGCCCACCAGCACGCCGGCGACAGTGCCGACGATCAGCACTGACGCATTGCCATGCGCGGCATACAGGAAAAAGCCTGCCAGAGCGCTTCCGGTAAGGCAGCCGGCGACGCGTTGCACCAGCTTGCGGCTGACTGGCGCCAGCCCGCCCGCGCTCAGGCTGCCCAAGGGCACCAGCATCGCCGCCATGATGCTGACCGCGCTCTGCGCGAGTTCACGGGTGGCGAACATCGAGCCGAAAACCGGCAGCAGCGCGAGCGCGACCGCAGCCTGGGCGGCATGGCGCAATGCATGGGGATGCCAACCGATGCGCTGTGCCGGCGCCGCACGGACTCCGGGCCAGCGGCGGCGTGCGGTCAGCGTCGAGAGCGTGCTGACGGCCACGCACGCCGCCGTGCCCGCAGCAACCTCCAGCATCCGCGTAGTGACGAAGGCGACGATGTCCTCGCCGGGATGCTCCAGCTTGTCGAGCAGGATCATCTCGAACGTGAGGCCGGCGAACAGCCAGGCGTAGCTGCGCCGGCCGGTCAGGGCGCCATACATCGCGGCACCGCCGGCCAGCGCGCAGGCCAGCGCCGACAGGGGTAGGGAAAGGTGGACGGCCGGAACGACCAGGAGCGCCAGCCCGGCGCCGACCGCGGTTCCCAAAATTCGCAAGGCGCCGCGCAACAGGCTGTCCGAGACGTGGCCGCGCATGACCATGTAGCCGGAGAACGCGGCCCAGGCGACGTTCTGCGCGTGGATCAGGTGCGCGAGCGCAATCGCCAGGAGCACGGACGACGCGCACTCGATCTCGTCCACAAGGCGGGGGCCGGGGTAGGCCAGGCCCTGCAGCCAGCGCTTGATCCCGGCGCCCGTGGGGGCGTTGCTCATGCGACCCCTGTAAGCCACCCTCAGGCGACGGCCTGCATGTCGTCCAGCGACATCGCCGCCTCCACCACGTCCGGCTCGTCCGGCAGGCGGCGGATGGTGAAGCCCATGCGGCGCATGAACGCCAGCATCGGCCGGTTCTCCGCCAGCACCTGGCCGGTGATGCTCGTCATGCCCTGCGACCGTCCCCAGTCCATCACGCGCTGCATCAGCCGCCGGGCCAGGCCGCGGCCCTTCATCGACGGCTCGACCAGCACGGCGAACTCGCCCGTCGTGGTGTAGGGCTCGCGCACCAGGCGGCAGACCCCCACGGTCTCCCCGGTCGCCTCCCGCACCGCGACGAAGGCCATCTCGCGGTCGTAGTCCACCTGGGTCATGCGGGCGACCTGCTCGGGCGACAGCGCGCGCAGCATGCTGAAGAAGCGGTAGCGGATATCCTCCGGCGTCAGGCGGGTGAACAGGGCGGCGTGGGCCTCGGCGTCCTCGGGGCGGATGGGGCGGATCACCAGCGTCTCGCCCTTGGCGGTCCAGTGCTCGATCAACTCCGCCGGGTAGGGGGCGATGGCGAGGAGGCCGACCTGCCCGGCGGGACGTAGGGCTATCCAGGCGTCGCCGACCGAGATGCCGTCGGCGTCGGCGAACACCGGGTTCAGGTCCAGCTCGGCGATTTCCGGGAAATCGACTACGAGCTGGCTGACGCGCACCAGGGCATCGGCCACCGCGGTGCGGTCGGCGGCTGGCTGCTCGTGCAGCTCGGCCAGGGTGCTTGCGGCGCGGGTGCGCGCGATCAGGCTCTCGGCCAAGGTGAGATTCAGCGGCGGCAGGTCCATCGCCACGTCGTTCAGGATGTCGGCCGCGCTGCCGCCGCTGCCGAACGCGATGGCCGGGCCGAACTGCGGGTCGTCGCCGACACCGATCCGCAGCTCCCGGGCGCGGCCAACCTGGCGCTGCACCAGGAAGCCCTCGGCCAGTCCGTTCAGGCCCAAGCGGACCCGGCGGCCATCCAACTGCTGCGCGGCCAGGCGCACGGCGGCGGGGTTGAGCAGATCGAGCAGCACTCCGCCGGGGCCGCCGTGCCGGGGCCGGCCGCGGCGGCGCAGCTTCACCACGGCGGGAAAGCCCAGCATCTCGGCGGCGGTACCGGCGTCCTCGGCCGATAGGGCGGGGCGGCTGGGCACGACGGGGATGCCGTAGGCGGACAGCACCTGCAGCGCCTCGTCCTGCAGCAGCCCGGTGCGGCCCTCCTCGCGCACCTGGGCAAACAAGCGGCGCACGGCAGCGCTGTCGGGGGCCAGGGACAGGACGGTGCTGGCCGGCAATTCGCGTGCGGCGGCCCGGGCGCGGCGCTGCTCCACGAGCTGGGCGAAGCCGCGCATGGTTTGCTCGGGGGTGGCGAACACCGGAACTCCAGCCGCCGCCAGGGTGTGCCGGTGGGCGGCGCCGGTCGTCTCGCCGAGCACGCAGGCCAGCAACGGCACCTTCATGCTGGGCAGGCAGGCGGCCAGGGCGGCGACGGCGGCGGCATCGCCAGGTCCGTTCGGCGCCATGACGACGACGACGCCGCCGACCTCGGGCGCGGCGGACAGCATGGCGGCGGTCTCAGCCAGGCGGATCGCGCGGTCGGCGCCGGTCCAGACCAGGCCGGCGCCGGGCGGACCCGGCGGCAGGTTGAGGCGCAGCACTTCCTGCGTGGCTGGCGTCAGCACGGCCAACGGAATGCCCAGCGTCAATGCGGTGTCGGCGGCAAGCTGGGCGGGGCCGATGGCGTTGTGGACCACCACCACCGACTCGTGCCGCGGCGGGCGGGCACGGGTCAGGGTCTCGGCCGCGGCGAGCAGGTCGGCCAAGCGCTCCACCCGCACGATGCCGGCACGGCGCAGCGCGGCGTTGAACACCTGGTCGGCCCGGCCCGTCGGGTCGGACAGACGGCCGCCGGCATGGATGGCGACCACGGGCCGCAGCCGGGCGGCGGCGCGGGCGGCCGACAGGAACCGGCGGCGGTTGATGATGCCGCGGATGTCCAGCAGGATCGCGCCGGTATCGGGATCGCGCGACAGCCAGTCCAGCACCGCGCCGAATCCGAGGTCGGCATTGCCCCCCGTGCCGATCAGCGTGCTGAACCCGACGCCGTTCGGCTCCGCCCAATCCAGCACGGTCCGGCACAGCGCCGCCGATTGCGATACTAGGGCAACCCTCCCCGCCCGCGGCTGCAGGTGCCCGGTGGAGGCATTCAGGCCGATGGCGGGCACGATCAGGCCGAAGCTGCTGGGACCCAGCACCCGCACGCCCGCGGCGCGGCCGGCAGCCTGCAAGTTCGGCATCGGCGTCAAGCAGGCGGCGGCGAAGGTGCCACGGGCGGCCAGGGCCAGCAGCGCCGCAGCGACGCCGTCCGCATCGGTTGCGATCACCGCCAAGTCCGGCGCGACGGGCAGTGCTGCAACGTCGGGATAGGCCAGCACGCCGTTGACTGCGCCGCCGCCGGGCAGCACGGGCAGGATAGCGCCCTTGAACCCGGCGCCGAGCAGGTTCGCCATCACCAGCCTGCCCAGGACCGTCTCAGCCCCGATCACCGCCACCGACTCCGGGCGGAATAGCTTCGTTGGGCTAAAGCGCCCGGTGCTCGCCGGCCTGATCAGGGGCATGGGGTTCCAGCTTCATGGTGCAGTGCAGCATAGCCTAGGATGGGTCATCCCGGTTAAGCAAACACCCCCATGGCACGGGAACGTTATGGGCCGGCGCTGGCCCGCCTACAGCGAAATCCGCAGCTTCGCCGCGATCTCCCCCACGATGCCGCGCCGGAACGCCAGCACGCACGCCATGAAGATGACGCCCTGCGTCACCGTCACCCAGGACCCGGCGCCAGCCAGCGCGTTCTCGGTCCAGACGATGATCCCCGCGCCCACCACCGGCCCGAAGATGGTGCCCATGCCGCCCAGCAACGCCATCAGCACCACCTCGCCCGAGAAGGCGTAGTGCACGTTGGTCAGCGTGGCGATGCCGAACACCAGCGCGTTGGTGCCACCCGCGATCCCCGCGATAGCCGTGCTGAGCACGAAGGCAATCAGCTTGTAGTCGTCGGTGCGGTAGCCCAGCGAGGTCGCCCGCGGCTCGTTCTCGCGGATTGCCTTCAGCACCTGGCCGAACGGCGAGTGAACGATTCGGTGGATCAGCAGGAAGCACAGCATGAACACGACGGCGACCAGGACATACATCGCCATGTCGGACTGCATGGAGAACAGCCCGAACACCGCCCCGCGCGGCACCTGCTGGATGCCGTCCTCGCCGCCGGTGAACGGCGCCTGCAGGCAGAAGAAATAGACCATCTGCGCCAGCGCCAGCGTGATCATGGCGAAGTAGATGCCCTGCCGCCGGATCGCCAGCCAGCCGAACACCACGCCCAGCGCCGCGCCGGCCGCGCCGCCCATCAGGATCGCCACCTCCGGCGTCAGGTGCCAGTTCTTCGCCGTCCAGGCGCTGACGTAGGCGCCCATGCCGAAGAACGCCGCGTGGCCGAAGCTCATCAGCCCGACGAACCCGATCAGCAGGTTGAACGCGCAGGCGAACAGCGCGAAGCACAGCAGCCGCATCAGGAACACGGGATAGATGAACCACGGGCAGGCTACGATCAGCCCCACCAGCAGCAGCAGCGCCCAGGCCTGCGCGCTGCTGAACCCCAGCAGGTTGAACGGGCGCCGGGCCGGCGCGGCGACGGGTACGGCTGTGGTGACGCTCATGTCAGGCCGCCTTTCCGAACAGCCCGGCGGGCCGGGCCAGCAGCACGATGACCATGACGACGAAGATCACCGTCGCCGACGCCTGCGGGTAGTACACCTTGGTCAGCCCCTCGACGATGCCAAGGCCGAACCCGGTGACGATGCTGCCCAGGATGCTGCCCATGCCGCCGATCACCACGACGGCGAACACGGTGATGATGAAGCTGCTGCCCATGTTGGGGTTCACCGAGTAGATCGGTGCCGCCAGCACGCCCGCGAACGCCGCCAGCGCCACGCCGCCGGCGTAGGTCAGGCTGATCATGCGCGGCACGTTGATGCCGAAGGCCTGCACCAGCCCTGGGTTTTCCGTCGCGGCGCGCAGGCGGGCGCCCAACTGGGTCTTCTCGATCAGCAGCCAGGTCAGCAGGCACATGCCGCCGGCCGCCACGACGACCCACAGCCGGTACATCGGCATAAACATGAAGCCGAGGTTCACCGGCCCCGACAGCGCCGCCGGGATGCGGTAAGGCATGCCGGAGCTGCCGAAGGCGTTGCGCGCCAGGCCCTCCAGGATCAGCGCCAGGCCGAAGGTCAGCAACAGGCCATACAGGTGGTCGAGCTTGTACAGCCGGCTGATGACGGTCTTCTCCAGCACGTAGCCGAACGCGCCGACGATCAAGGGCGCGATCACCAGGGCCGGCCAGTAGCCGATCACCATCCAGTCCGGCACCGACAAGCCCGGCGAGATCATGCCGAGCCAGGTGTTGGGCGTCGCGATCATCCACGCCACGAAGGCGCCCAGCATGAACACCGCGCCATGGGCGAAGTTGATGATGTTCAGCATGCCGAAGATGATCGCCAGCCCCAACGACAGCAGCGCGTAGAACGCCCCGTTGATCAGTCCTAGGGACAACTGCCCCAGCAGCAGCGGCAGCGGCCGGCGGAAGAACGCCACCAAGTCCACACCGCCGACGAACTGCAACGCCAGCAGCGCCGCGACAATCAGCGCGATGGCGCCGATGGACCGCAGCGGCAGGCGGTCCCCCAGAGGTGCGGCAGTCGTGGCGGACATGGCCTCAGCTCCTGATCAGCGGGCAGCCGCCCTCGGCCAGCGGCTTCCACGCCTGGTCGGCGGGGGTGGCGACGACGAGCTTGTAATAGTCCCAGGGGTATTTGCTCTCGGCAGGGGTCTTCACTTGGAATAGGTAGGATGGAACCAGCGCCATCCCGTCCGAGCGGATGCTGGCCTTGCCGAAGGCGTCGTCCTCGGTCGGCATCGCCTTCATCTGCGCCACGACCGCCGCACCGTCCAGCGCCGCCGCCGGGCCGCCCAGCGCCCGCACCGCCTTCAGGAAGTGCAGCGCCCCAGCGTAGCTGCCGGCATTGTTCATGTTCGGCGCAATGTTGGGCATCCGCGCCTGGAACCCCTTGGTGAACGCTCGGGTGCCGTCGTTCATGTCCCAGTAGAAGCTCTCGGTCAGGTTCAGGCCCTGCGCCTGCTCCAGCCCCAGGCCGTGCACGTCGTTGATGTACATCAGCAGGGCGGCGATCTTCATGGTGCTGGTCAGGCCGAACTCGGCGGCCTGCTTGATGCTGTTGATGGTGTCCGCGCCAGAGTTGGCGAGGCCCAGCACCTTGGCCCCGCTGCTCTGCGCCGACAGCAGGAAGGAGGAGAAGTCCGACGTGCCGGGGAAGGGATACGGCGACGCCCCGGCGACCTTGCCGCCGGCTGCCTTGACGAAGATGGTGGCGTCACGCTGCAACTGCTGGCCGAACACGTAGTCGGCGGTGACGAAGTACCAGCTATCGCCCCCGGCCTTCACCATCGCGCCCCCGGTGGAGCGCGCGAGCATGTAGGTGTCATACGACCAATGGATGGTGCTGGGCGTGCACTGGCTGCCGGTCAGGTCGGACGTCGCCGCGCCGCAGTCGAGCAGGATGCGGTTCTTCTCCCGCGCGACGTTGTTGACCGCCAGGGCGACCGAACTGGTCGGCACGTCCAGGATGATCGACACGCCATCCTGGTCGTACCACTGCCGGGCGATCCCTGCGCCGACGTCCGGCTTGTTCTGGTGGTCGGCGAACAGCACCTCAATTTGCATCCCGCCGCCGAACTCGGCGACGGCCTGGCGGACGGCGTTGACCGACTGCATACCGCCGATGTCGCGGTACGGTCCGGACTGGTCGTTCAGCACGCCGAGCCTCACGACCTTGGATTGGGCGCGGGCCCGGCGGGACCCGGCCGTTACGGGAACGGCAGCGGCGGCGGCGAGCAAGGTGCGGCGGTTGAGCATGACTCAGGCTCTCCAGGACTTAGGCGTGACGGGGCTAGGCGTGCACGAGCGGGCAGCCACCCGCACCAAGCGGACGATAGGCCTCGTCGGGCGGTGTCGTGGTGACCAGCTTGTAGTAGTCCCAGGGACCCTTGCTCTCGCCGGGCTTCTTCACTTCCCATAAATAAGCCGGGGTCAGCTTGCGCCCATCGGCCCGGATGGTGCCGGCGCCAAAGCAGTCGTCGTCGGTCGGCATCGCCTTCATCGCGGCGACGGCGGCGGCGCCATCGGCCTTCATGAACGGCACACCCTTGTCGGCGGCGGTCTTCAGGTAGTGCAGCACGCTGGCATAGGTCCCCGTCTGCACCATCGTCGCCCGAACCGCCGGAGCTTTCGGCTTGAAGCGTTCCGAGAACTTGCGGGTGCGGTCGTTGGCGTCCCAGTAGAAGCTGTCGGTCAGCAGCAGGCCCTGCGCGATCTCCAGCCCGATGGCGTGCACATCGCTGATGAACACCAGCAGGCCCGCCAGCTTCATGCTGCTGCTGGTGCCGAACTCCTGCGCCTGCTTGATGGTGTTGACGGTGTCCGCCCCGGCATTGGCAATGCCCAGGATTTTCGCACCCGACGCCTGCGCCTGCAGCAGCAGCGAGGAGAAATCGGTCGTGCCCGGGAACGGGTAGCGGATGCTGCCCAGCACCTTGCCGCCAGCCTTGGTGACGAACTCCGTCGTGTCGCGTTGCAGCGCGGTCCCGAAGGCGTAGTCGGCGGTGATGAAGAACCAGGTGTCTCCGCCGGCCTTCACCGCCGCCGACCCGGTGGACTTCGCCAGCATGTATGTGTCGTATGCCCAGTGGATGGTGTTGGCGTTGCACATCACGCCCGTCAGGTCCGACGTGGCGGCGCCGGTGTTCATGTATGCCTTGTTCTTGTCCTTGGCGACGCCGGCGATGGCCAGGCCGACGCCGCTGTTGGGGCAATCAACGATCAGGTCCACGCCCTCCCGGTCGAACCACTGGCGCGCGATCCCAGCGCCGACGTCGGTCTTGTTCTGGTGGTCGGCCTGGACGACCTCGACCGTGAAGCCCTTGCTGCCAAACTCCTCTACCGCCTGCTTGGCGGCGAGGGTGGAGACCGGGCCGCCCACGTCCTGGTAGGTGCCGGACAGGTCGGTCAGCACACCCACCTTGATGACGTTGGCCTGCGCGCGGGCGCGGCGGGCGCCAAGGATGGGAAGGGCGGCAGCGGCGCCGATCAGGCCGCGGCGGGAAACGGTCATGGAACTCTCCTAGGGGGCGCCGCTAGACGCCGAGGTATTCGTGCAGCTTGTCCATGTTCGCCGACAGCTCGCTGTTCGGGATCATGTCGATGATGCGGCCGTGCTCCATCACGTAGTGCCGGTCGGCGACGGTGGCGGCGAAGCGAAAGTTCTGCTCGACCAGCAGCACCGTGAAGCCGCGCGCCTTGATCTCGCGGATGGTGCGGCCGATCTGCTGGACGATCACCGGGGCCAGGCCCTCGGTCGGCTCGTCGAGCAGCAGCAGCCGGGCGCCGGTGCGCAGGATGCGGCCGATGGCGAGCATCTGCTGCTCGCCGCCGGACAGCTTGGTGCCCTGGCTGTTCGCGCGCTCCTTCAAGTTGGGGAACAGGGTCAGGATTTCCGCGACGCTCATGCCGCCGGGAGCGATCTGCGGCGGCAGCATCAGGTTCTCGGTCACGTTCAGGCTGGCGAAGATGCCGCGCTCCTCCGGGCAGATGGCGATGCCGGCGCGGGCGACGCCGTCCGGGCGCATCCCGGTGGTCTCGACGCCCTTGAAGCGGATGCTGCCCTCGCGCCGGGGCACCAGGCCCATGATGCTTTTCATAGTGGTGGTCTTGCCGGCGCCGTTGCGGCCTAGCAGGGTCACCACCTCGCCCTCGCCGACATTGAAATCGACGCCGTGCAGGACGTGGCTCTCGCCATACCAGGCGTTCAGGCCGGAGACCTGCAGCATGGGCGCGGCGGCGCTCGATGGCAGCGGAGCGGCGGCGTGCGGGGCGTCAAGCATCGGGCGACCCCAGGTAGGCCGTCACTACGTCGGGGTTCCTGCTGACCTCGGCATAGTCGCCCTCGGCCAGGATCTGTCCGCGCGCCAGCACGGTGATGCGGTCGCACAGCCCCTCAACGACGCTGAGGTTATGCTCGACCATCAGGATCGTGCGGCCGGTGCGGATGCGGCGGATCAGCGCCACCACGCGATCCACGTCCTCATGCGTCATGCCAGCCGTCGGCTCGTCGAGCAGCAGCATCTCAGGTTCCAGCGCCAGCGTCGTCGCGATCTCCAGCGCACGCTTGCGGCCATAGGACAGCAGGGCCGCCTGCTCATTCTCATAGCCCTCCAGCCCCACGTCGGACAGCAGCGCGCAGGCGCGGTCGTCATACCGGTGCAGCAGCGATTCCGGCCGCCAGAAGTCGTAACTGCCGCCGCGGGCGCGTTGCAGTGCCAGCCGCACGTTCTCCATGGCGGTCAAATGCGGGAACACCGCGGAGATCTGGAAGCTCCGCACCAGGCCCAGCCGCGCCACAGCCGCCGGCTGCTGGCCCGTGATGTCGCGGCCCTTGAAGCGGATGGTGCCGCGGGTTGGCGCCAGGAACTTGGTCAGCAGGTTGAAGCACGTCGTCTTGCCGGCGCCGTTCGGGCCGATCAGGGCGTGGATCGTCCCCTCCTGCACGCGCAGGTCCACGTTGTTCACGGCGATGAAGCCGCGGAACTCGCGTGTCATGCCCGACGTTTCCAAAATGGCGCTTGGCACCCCGGCGTTCCCCAATTTTTGCAAGTCTTATGCCGTTGATTTGCATATCACGCGGGTGGGCGCAAGGTTGATCGCCAAGGGGGAGGGCCGCCGCACGATGACGAATTCGACAAGGCTTCGCAGCCTGCTGTTCGCGCCGGGCGATAGTGAGCGGAAAGCAGCCAAGGCCGCCGCCTCCGCCGCTGACGGGATCATCCTGGACCTGGAGGACAGCGTGGCGCCGCCGGGCAAAGACGCCGCCCGCGCCATGGTCGCCGCGCTGCTGCCCACCCTCGCCCGGCCCGGCGTGATCGTGCGCGTGAACCCGCGCGGGACGCCCTGGTACTTGGCCGACCTCGCCGCCGTCATCCCCTGCCGCCCGTTCGCCGTCCTGCTCCCCAAATGCACCGGCCCGCATGACCTGCACGCCCTGGACCACCACCTCGAAGCCCTGGAGGCCGCCCATGGCCTACCGCATGGCAGCATCGGCGTGCTGGCCCTGGTGACGGAGACCGCGGCGTCGCTTCTCCGCATGGACTACCTTGGTGCGCCGTCACGGCTGCTGGCGCTGTGCTTCGGGGCGGAGGACCTGTCCGCCGACCTGGGCGTGTCCCCGCGCGACCCGGATGGCCGCTACGCCGGGCCGGTCTCGGCAGCGCGCGCCTTGACCATCACCGCCGCCGCTGCCGCGGGGGTGCCGGCACTGGACACTCCCTGGCCCGACCCGCGCGATCCAACCGGGCTGGCGACAGAGACGGCAAGGGCCGCCCGCGACGGCTTCGCGGGCAAGCTGTGCATCCACCCCGACCAAGTTGCCGCGGTGAACGCCGCCTTCACCCCATCCGCTGAGCGGGTGGCCTGGGCGCGCCAGGTGCAGGACGGGTTTGCCGCCCGCCCCGGCGCCGGCGTGTTCGCCCTGGATGGAAAAATGATCGACCGGCCCCATCTGAGGCTTGCCGAACGCATCCTGGCCGCCAGCCGTTCCTGACCTCCCGGCCTGACTTCCAGGACGTAGTAGTTAAGGCCGGCAACGTGGGATCGCGCTCGGCCCTGCGTAACAACCGGACGCCACCTCACCAGGCCGCGACACCCCTATGCAAGACGACAGCACCGACAACGAGTTGATGGCCCGCATCGCGGCCGGCGACCGGACCGCGTTCGACACCCTGGCCGGGCGCTACCTGCTACGCCTGCGGCGGGCGGCGATGCGCGTACTGGGCGACCCGGCCGCGGCGGAGGATGTGGCGCAGGACGCGCTGCTGCGGGCATGGTCGCGCGCCGGGTCGTTCGATCCGTCGCAGGCAGGGGCGTCCACCTGGCTGCACCGCATCGCCGTGAACGCCGCCATCGACCGGCTGCGCGCCACCCGCCCGTCCGGCGCCATGCCGGAGGATCTGGCCGACCCCGCCCCTGCCGCTGACGCCGCGCTCATCGCGGAGGAGCGGAAGCGCCTGCTGGCCGCCGCCATCGCCACCTTGCCCGACCGTCAACGCACCGCCATTGCCTTGACTTATGGCGAGGGTTGGTCCGGCCAGGATGCGGCCCGGGCGCTCAGCGTATCCACCCGCGCCCTGGAGGGGCTGCTGCACCGCGGGCGCAAGGTGCTGCGCGCCTACCTGGAAGCCCG